>Ga0105055_10008953_pt1 | contig 12903 bp, 20 predicted proteins | sample BON03_FD_78090 | JGI IMG/M metagenome (GOLD analysis project Ga0105055, IMG submission 78090) | Freshwater microbial communities from Lake Bonney liftoff mats and glacier meltwater in Antarctica - BON-03 | ecosystem: Environmental > Aquatic > Freshwater > Ice > Glacier meltwater | place: Lake...
AAGGAAAGAGAAGTAGGAGCGTAGCGGGGGGGAAAAAGGAGGGGGGGAGGTTGAAATGCACTCTGTTGCGAAAGAGTGGGAAAGGAGAAACAAACAAAGACTAGGAGAGGAGTAATAGCTTTCTGCTCTGCATAGGCTAGGAACCCGTGCACCAGAAATGCAAAAAAAGACAATGGAAAAACAACAAATACAAGAATGGTCAATGCATGTAATACCGTGGAAGGAACGTAAGTGTTGCCGTTGCTTTTAGACGCACGTTTGCTTGATTCATCTAGTCCAGTCAGACACCCACCCCACCCCACACACCACACCCACAGACACACCATCTCCCCTACACAACGCCACAATAGCTGCAAACGCTAAGGACCGTCGTCCAGCTCCCTTTCCTCAATCAAACTTCTCCTTCTGCATCCTCCACGTCCGCTCTCACGCACACCCCTCCACTACACACACACAGGTCTCAAGCTTCGACGTGCATGCGTCTGATCAACCCCGGGGTCGTGGGAGCCGTCGCCATGGAAACTCTAGTGGACAAGCTGCGAGGGGCCTTGTGGGGGTCGCTGGCGGGGGACGCGCTGGCCATGCCCGTTCATTGGTACGTCGTCGTGTATGCGTCAGAGTAGATTAGCAGGAGGGAGAGGGCAAGGGGGGGGGCTAGCTTTGCGTTGTCTCTACCTCTCTCGAATGCGCGCCTAAGGTGCAAAGTGCCTGCCATTATTTCGTATAAAATTGTGCCACTGTTTCCTGTATCAGGCCGTGGCTCTGTCTTTGTGATCTAACCCCTCTCATCTTCCCTCCCTCCCTCCCGCCCCACCACAGGTACTACGACCAACGCCAGCTCCAACGGGACTTTGGGACCATCACCGACTACAACGCACCCAAATCAACTTTTGCCGGCTCGATCATGAACTTAAGCAACACGGGCGGAGGCGGCCGGGGGAGCGACAAAGGTGAAATTATTGGAGACATCATCTGTCACGGCAAGCGTCAATTCTGGTTGAAAGGCGGTCAATTCCACTACCACCACGGCCTGAAAGCAGGGGAAGGCACCCTCGAAGCCTCCCTTGAACGCCTCCTCCTCCGAAGTATGAACAAGAACGGCGGTCGCTTCAATAAAGACGATTATCTCTCTAGTTATATCTCCTTTATGACAACCCCAAATTCACACAACGACGTCTACGCTGGCACCTGCCACCGAATGTTCTTCGCCAATCACGTCCAAGGGAAAGACCCCAAAAAATGCGCCGACAACGACGGCCATAATGTAGATACCATCGATGGCCTCGTCCCCCTCATCCCCATCGCCCTCTCCTACCTCCCCTCCTCCTCCTCCTCCTCCTCCTCCTCCTCCTCCTCCTCCTCTTCCTCCGCGGAGCAAGCAGCAGCAGCAGCAGCGTTGAAAAAAGACATCTTTGACACCATTAACATGAATCGGAAATCCCCTTCTCTCCTCCCGAAGTACGGCGAAGTGTTCTGTGGCATGATTCACGCCTCTCTTCTCGGGCAAAACTTGCAAGGAACCTGCGAAAAAGCAGGGGCCGCCCTGGGATTAAACGTCAAGAAAATGATGCAAAACACAAGAGAAGACCCGATGTGTGCCTGTTATATCGATTCGTCCTTTCCCACTTTATTGTTTTATCTGCACAAGTACGGAGAGAATTCACCGGAGGAGGCCATGGTGAGGTCGACGAATGCAGGAGGGGAGAACGTGGCAAGGGGGGCGTTGCTTGGTGCTGTTCTAGGGGCGAGACATGGATTGGGGAAATTGCCGAAGAGGTGGGTGGAGGGTCTGGTGGGCGAGAAGGAGATTAGGAAGGAGGTGAATGTGTTTGTGGATTTGGTGGTTAAGAACGCTGGAGGGGGAGGAGGAGGAGGGGTGTGTGAGGAGAAATAGGAGGAGGAGGGAAAGAGGAATGAAAAACAAAGAAAACACATTAGACCAAAACAGGTACTTTTGAGCGGGTGGAACGTGTGTACGCGATTTCGAGAGAATCAGAAAGGAAGCTGCCCACGCCATGGTAAAGTCTCACTTTCATTTTGATGACTGGATTTTTTCCTTGTGTGCTATTTGTTACGTGCCTGTTCTACCTCTCCTCAACTACTTCCTTCTCCCTTCTCAATCTACTCTTCCCTACCTAATTTATACACTACTGACACTAACCCACTCACCTCCGTCCACCACCTCTCCGCCCCCTCACTCCCCCTCCTCCTGCTGCTCCTGCAGCTACCAATCCCACACCCACCCCCACCAGCAATGACACAACCCCCACCATTACCACCACCGCCCCCGACGACGACACATCCAAGAAAGCCTTCCTCCCTCCCTCCTTCCCTTCCTCTTCCTGCGAATACAGAGGAATGGCTAATTTCGATCCGTGAGGCAATACTGTATTGTCTACCACCCACCGGAGCCAGCGCCTCTTGCTCGTCGTCCTCGTCATGGCCCACAGCCTGAATCTCCGCATTGGTGTAAAACCATCCGGCAGCTTCTGGGCCCATTTTGAACACGCTTTTAAGCTAGCATGTGCCTCTTTAATAGACGCAAATCTGTGTGGCTCGCCATGCCCGGGCAAGACGTGGAGGAAGGGGAAGGGCCGAAGGAGCAACTGCCGCCAGGACGATTGTTGCCTTGACCAAGACTCCCAGCACTGCAATCGGAAGCCAACCAAATGACCCTCGACGCGCGAAAAATGCAACGAATCACCCGTGAAGAGATAAGTGTCTTTATAAATGATATAAATAGAGCCAGGCGTGTGCCCCGGGCCGTGAATCAGCTGTAGTTCCTCCTCCCACCCCGGTAAGGAACAGACTAAGGGAGCACTGCTGCTGCTGCTGCTGCTGCTGCTGCTGCCGCTGCTGCTGTCACCGCTGCCTTGCAACTTGATTTCAAACTCCAGGGTGTCCTCACCGGGAAAATCGTCGGCGTGCATCACGCGTTGTACGTCCGGAAAAGCCTGCTTCCATTCTCGATGGCATGCAATGTGATCCTTGTGGGTAAAGACGATATATTCCAAGCCACCCCTTTCCTTCAAAAATTGCACAAGCGCCTCATCACAATCCGGTGTATCAATCAACATATTCTTATCCTTCCCCTTCCCCCCTCCCAGAATCAAATACGACGCCCCACCAAACAATTTCTTACTCGGCACGCCCGCCAAGTACACATTCTCCTTTTCTTCCACCGAGACCGGCTTGGGGTAGCCCTCGGTCAACGGACGGACCTTCAACTCCCTGGGGCGCTTCACCCACTTGATAGCATGCACGGGGCAAGCCATAATAGCCTCTCGGACTTGCTGCGCCTCTTCCAACGATTTCAAAGGCCTGCCTGCTACTTCGGTAAAGACCGTGGGGTCTGCTGAGGTCTTGCGGGCCTCAAGGAAAATCTCTGGGGCGAGGAGTCGACAGGAAATGCAGCCTGTGCAGCAGTCCAGGATGGCGACGCTGCCAAACGAGGCGACGGAGGCGGAGGCGGCGTCCTCAATGTCTTGGAGGGGGAGGGGACAAGGGGGGGGTGGGGAGGTCGGCGGCATTGGTGTGGGACCCGGGTTGAGGCGCTGGATGACGTGGCAAGGCAGAAAGGTGCCTGTAGAGTGTGGGGGAAGAGGAGGGCTTGTCAGACAAGTGAATACGAGGGGGATGTAAATATTACGTCGAGAAGGGAGAGCTCAGTACTGCATGAACCTGAACAGGCAAAACGAACGCGAGAGGCTGTTTTTCATCAAGCCTCGGTTATCCTCAATTGGTTATCCTTGCACCTCCACCACGCACTGCATCACATTTCGGTGGTCTAGATTCAAAATCCTCTATCTGTGGCAGCAAAACAATGGTTGCCACACGACCCCCAGCAATCCCTTAATCTGAATAACACACTATTTGTCCGGATAAAGGCCAAGGCGTGGTGTGGTGCCTGTCCCAAGGGGCGCATCCATAACGAGGACAGTGGACCGAGCAATTTCACCATCACTCATGATTTTTCCTTCTCCTCCCTTTGCCTCCACCACTCCCTTGCCCAGCAGGATGACAGACCCCCTGGACCCCTCGCAGAAGAAGCGCGGTGGACTGGAAGCCTTGGACGGAAGCCCGTCCAAGTGGGCACGCGCTGACGCGGACGACGCGGCCTCCACGAGCAGCATCACAAGAAGAGCTGAGGTGGTGGACCCCGGCGCGGAGGAGAGCGCAGAAAACGAAGAAGGCGCGAAGGAGAACGTGATGTGTTCGTCGTCGAGTTTGGCGGCCATGTCTGTGGCGTTGGACTCGAGTACTAGCAGCAACACGAGTCATGAGAGCCTCAATACGATTGGCATGCAGCCCGACGAGATGGAGAAGGAGGGGGGAGGCGCAGCAGGAGCAGGAGCAGGAGCAGGAGCAGCAGCAGCCGCGGCAGAAGACCGGCCCATCCATGCGTATGGACACGACATACATGATAAGGAGGAGGAGAACGATGAGGAGGAGGACGAGGACGAGAGCGTCTTGGCTGAATCAAGACAAGAGCAGCAGCGCCAGCACCAGCAGCAGCAGTCACGGCCAATGCAGCAGCAGGAGGTTGCCGACAACACTCCCTCCTCCTCCTCGGCTCTCTCCTCCTCTTCCCCAACCCCACCACCACCATCAGCACGACAGCAGCAGCAGCAACAACTCCAGCAGCAGCCGCACTTCAACAGCCCGCAAGCCCCTCGTATGGACGGGGTCGATCACTGGCTGCTCATGCAGAGACTGAAGGGCGTAGACCCATCCCTCCTCCTCCTCTCCTTGCTTGACGACGCGGGCCTGGCCTTGACTATGCCTCTGTCGGCCATGTCCCAAGACACACAATGGACATTAATCCGTCGTTTGGTCTTGCGAGATGCAATGAACTACCGGAAAAAACTGCGGCATGTCAACACCCTTGATGACGTCGTCGGCCTCATTCAAAAATCACGACGCATCCTCATCTTAACCGGCGCGGGGTTGAGCGTCGCGTGTGGCATTCCGGACTTCAGAAGTGAGAATGGGATCTATGCACGACTGGGTGAATATAATTTACCTGACCCACAAAGTATGTTTGACATGACGTTTTTCCAAGGGAACCCTAAGCCTTTCTTTCGGTTTGCCCGCGAGTTGCTGCCGGGGAATTACCAGCCGAGTGTCTCGCATCGTTTTATTACCGAGTTGGAGAGGCGGTCGAAGTTGCTGCGGTGCTATACGCAGAATATTGATGTAAGTCTTCTTTCTCTCCCTCCCTCCCTCCCTCAGCTCTTAATAAATTTCCCGATTTCTATTTTGACTTATGCACTCCCTCCCTCCCTCCCTCCCTCCCTCCCTCCCTCAGTCCCTCGAGCTCGTCGCCGGCCTTTTTACCGACAAGCTGCTGCAGTGCCACGGTTCTTTTGAAACCACCACCTGCCTCGACTGCCGCCAAAAATCCAAACTGGAAGAAATACACACTTACGCCTTCCCTCCCTCCCTCTTACACACACACACGCACACATAAAAACACAGTCTTTGGAATTAGTAGCGGGTCTTTCTACCGACAAGCTCCTCCAATGCCATGGCTCTTTTGAAACCGCCACCTGCCTCGATTGCCGCCGAAAGTTCAAATTAGATGACATCCGTGACACAATCAACAAGCAACAAGTCCCCCTCTGTCCTTACTGCTGCCCTGACCAGGAAGACGAAGCAGCAGCAGCAGCAGCAGCAGCAGCAGCAGAAGGAGCGAGCGCCGCACCTCTTTTTCCTCTCCCCCCCCAGAAGCAGAAAGGACTGATTAAGCCTGACATTATTTTCTTTGGGGAATCGCTGGGAGATCGTTTTACTCATGCGATGGACCATGACAAGCAGTGTGTGGACCTCCTCCTCGTCCTCGGCTCGTCGCTCAAGGTAAGCCCTCCCTCCCTTCCTCACTCCCTCCCTTCCTCCCTTCTCTCAATGCCATGGACCATGATAAGCAGCGGGTGGACCTGTTGCTCGTCCTCGCCCGTCTTCCCTCCCTCCCTCCCCAGCTCCCTTCTCGTTCCACGCACTCACGATCCTTCCCTCCCTCCCTCCCTCCCTCCCTCCCTCCCTCTTTCCCTAGGTCGGCCCCGTCAATAAGATCCTCCAATGGCTGTCAGAGCGCGTGCCCCAAGTCCTAATCAACAGAGAAGTCGTCGGAGCACCCAATAAATTCGACGTAGAATTACTAGGAGATTGTGACGCAGTCATCAAGGAGATTTGGAAACGATTGGGGTGGAAGGAAGAGGAGGGAGGGAGGGAGGGAGGCCTGAAGGGAATTAGGGAGGAAGGGTGGGAGTTTGAGCAACCCAACAGGTATTACTTCGTTAATGGGAAGAGGCCGGTTAAGGAAGAGGAGGAGGAGGAGGAGGAGGAGGAGGAGGAGGAAGGGGAGGAGGAGGAACAGCAGCAGCACGAGCAGCAGCAGCAGAAGCATGTTCGGGTGGCTTTTCACCATGGGGGAGAGACGGAGGGGGAGGAGGCAGCGGTGGAGGACGAGGAGGAGGAAGCTCGAAGGAGGGAGGAGGAGGATTGGGAGGTGGGGGAGGAGGTGGTGCAGCCTGCTGCTGCTGCTGCTGCTGCTGCTGCTGGGAAGAAGAAGGAGGAGGAGGAGGAGGAGCAGCAGGACGCAACAGCAATGGAGGAGGAAGAAGCAGGAGCGACAGGAAGACAAACCTCCCACCAGTACCCTCAACAGCAGCCGCAGTACCGGCGGCACCACCACAACCACCTCCTCCTCTTCTCCCCTCTCTCCGCTCCCCAATCTCCTGCCTTAACTCTAGACTTGCAGCCGCTCGCCCCTCCCGCCCTCCTCTCCCCTCTTGATTCTCCTCTCCTCTCACCCTCACCGTCGTCGTCGTCAGCAGCCGGAGAAGAGAGGGAGGGAGGGAAAGTGCTCTCCTGTGAATCATGCAAATTTGCAGCAGCAGGGGGGATTTGGTCTGCTGCTTCTACCTCTTCCTCCCTCGCTTCCTCGTCCTCCCCTTTGCCGATGTCTCCTCGTTCGAATAGTACGGCTAGCACGCCGAGGGGGGGGATGATGATGCTGGGGGAGGGAGGGAGGGAGGGAGGGGGGAAGGAGGGGGGGGGAAGTAGTCGATTGGCGGAGTTGGAGGAGTTTTATTTGCCTTAGGGGAGGAAGAGGAAGAGGTGGAGCAGCAGCAGCAGCAGCAGCAGCAGCAGTAAGAGCAGCAGCCGGAAGAGCGGCCAAAGCAGCAGCAGCAGCAGTAGCAGCAGTAGGAGCAGCAGGATAGGGAGAATGTAGATAAATGTTGATAGGATGAATGGTGAAAGTGAGTGCCTTTGCATTGCACGAGAACGAAAGAAAAAAGAGGAGTGACCACTCCGAAAGAATAATGAAATGTGTGTGCGTGTGTGTGTGAATGAAACAGAGCAAGAAAAGTGGAAAGCAAAACAATTAATAAACATACGCACAATAACAACAACAACAACAACAACAAAAGTAAACGGTTTTGAGTGCCGCTCCTAAGGGCACGTAGGGGGAAGGGAGGGAAGAGGACGCAGGCAGACAAGCTTTACCTGGCAGAGAAAAGGCAAGCACCGGCAGCAGCAGCAGGAGCAGCAGCGCCAGCACCATTGCAGCAAATAAAAGCAGCAGCAGCAGCAGCATCAATGGAAGGAGCAGCAGCAGCTGCGACGATTAAAAACAACCAAACAAATAAAATCTGAGAATAGAATAGATCGATTGTGCTTCCAAACCAAACCAAAACGATCTCTAGACTTGACTTTTCTCTTTTCTCTTTTTTACGGGGGTGGGGAATTACATTTTTGGCCGCGAGCAAGAAAGAAGAAAAAGAAGAAGAAGATACAACACACACACCAAAATACGAATAAAGAGCTATGTTAATGTGCTTGTGCGTGAAAAGGAGCAAATAAAAACGCGCAAAACAGAAGAAGAGGGGCAAATGCGCAATTACAGCGTGGCTTTTTTCTTGTTCCTTTTTCTCTTTTCTTTCTCTTCTTTGCTTTGATTGTCTCTTCTTCTTTTCGGCTAGCGGGTCCATTTTTCTCTGTCCTTCTGTTGTAGGTTTTTCTGCTTCTCTTTGCTTCGTCTTTTCCCTCCTCAAATCGTACATTTCTGAGACATATCTGAGACCCCCCAGACACACACCACAAACAATACCAAGAATACACGAGCAAGCCGCCGCACAAAGAGCCATCCGCCGTTGGCATTTCCTTTTTTCGCTTGCTTTTTGTGCATTGTGATTTTCCTACTTGGTGTTTGGCTGTTCATTCTCCTCCTCTTTTGTTGTTTTAAATGATTTTTTCTTCCCATTAGTAGTCCGTCAATTCTGTTCTTGCTTTTTCAAATCTCCGTCTCGATGAGTCATCCCTGCCTTCTCTCCCCCCCCCATTCCTCCCTCCCCTTACTTTCTCCTCCCCTTCCTTCTTCAATCACCCACAAAGACACGCAGTCTCCCTCCCTCCCTCCCTCCCTCCCTTCATCCCTCCCCTCTAATCCACCTTCAAATTCGAATAAATCCTCCTCACGAAGATCGTCCCCCCCGCAACCCCCACACTCCCACACAACAAATAAACAACCCCCCACCAAACCCCTCCTTTCACCCCTCCCTCCCTGAGTATGGCCAAAAGCACGTCTGCAAGCAAACAAGCGCTCCCTCCCTCGCTCCTTCCCTCCCCTCCTTTAATCAACCTTCAGATTCGAATAAATCCTCCTCATGAACATCGTCCCCCCCGCCATCCCCACACTCCCACATACCAAATAAACAAGCCCCCACCAAACCCCATCCTTCCCTCCCTCCCTTCCTCCCTCCCTCCCCTCCTCTAATCCACCTTCAGATTCGAATAAATCCTCCTCACGAACATCGTCCCCCCCGCCACCCCCACACTCCCACACAACAAAAACAGCCCCACGCAAAACACCAGGGTATACCCAAAGTAAAAGCACGTCTGCAACAAGCCCGTCATGTGCGTTTTCCAGACAAAATAATAGATCGAATACAAGAAAACATAGCCCGCTGTCGAGCCCGACGCCAGGAAAGAGAGCCACTGCCAGTGGTAATTCTCTGCGTTCAACGTAAAGTACACCGCCACAATAGTGGTACACACACACACCACCATCAAAATCAGATACACGAGCAAGAGGAAATGGTAGACATAATAAAACTTATAGTTCCAGAAGGAGGTGAAAATGAAATACATCTCAATGAAGATCGAACCAAAAGGCAAAATGCCCGTAGCAGCGACAATCACCCCAGGGTGAGTATACCAAGGCCCCAAAGGAATAGGTCTCGCCATGCTGTTCACCCTGCAAGGGAAATCACCCTTTCCTGCCCAGTGCCGACCGAACATCGTGCCCATGACGGTGAGGGGGAAGGAGACGAAGAGCCAGATGGCAAACATCTGTTTGTGTGAAAAGGAGGGAGGGAGGGAGGGAGGGAGGGAGGTGTGAGCATATGCTTGTGTTTGACGCCGCAAGGGAAATCTATCTCCTTTTCCTGCCCAGTGGCGTCCGAGCATGGTCCCCATTACTGTCAGAGGGAAGGGGGCGAAGAGCCAGATGGCAAACATCTAGGGGAGGGAGGGAGGGAGGGAGGAAGGGAGGGAGGATGAGTAACACTGCAACAATACTCAATCGTCTTTTCAAAAAAAAGAAAAAAAAGAAGAAGGGATGGAGGGGGGGAAGGAATGACTTACCTTGAAGATGGTGGAGAGGTGCAGGGCATGCGTGGTATCGTAGTATTTAGCAGCAATCAATTTCAAGCAGAACACCACCGAGACCACCAACGTGGGAAACAGCAACACGGTCAGCAACACATACCAAAAAACAAGGGAGGGAGGGAGGTAGGTAGGTAGGGAATGACTTACCTTAAAGACGGTCGACAAATGCAGTGCGTGGGTGGTGTCATAATACTCCGCAATCAAATTCAAGCAGAACACCACCGACACCACCAAAGTCGGAAACAGCAACACGGTCACTTCTGCCACAGACGAGGAGGGAGGGAGGGAAGGATGAAGGGAGGGAAGGAGAGCAGAAACGAACCTTAAAGATGGTCGACAAATGCAGTGCGTGCGTGGTATCGTAGTATTCGGCAATCAAATTCAAGCAGAAAACAACCGAGACCACCAAAGTGGGAAACAGCAACACGGTCAGCAACATCGTCTTCTGCCACTGACTCGCCTGCTCCGCCCGGGGGGTCGGGAAAAACTGGCTGTAATAACTCCCGCTCGTGTACCCAGCCACGGCACACGTCAGAGCATAAGCAACAATAAATGTTGTCGCCAGCTCACCACGCTCCTCATAGACATCCCCGTGAATCGGCCCGGCAATCGCAAAGCCCACCACCAAAACAATCAATACCAGCAACTGCCACCCCACGCCATAGAAGGCCGAAAAAAGCATCAAATGCAACGGAGCCCTAAACACATCCCCGTGCACCTGCTTCCACCCACTATCCTCCGTAATCCCATGATGCTCCATCTCCCCCCCAATATGCCCATGCCCCCCCACCCCCCCCTCCTCCTTCGCGTACCTCGCAAAGTCATTCCGCAACGTCCGAAACAAAATCAGACTCACCAACCCACACAAAAACACCACCATCATCGTCGAGTTGAAAATCGAAAACCAATGAATCTGATGCCCAAAGAAATCCACATCCAAATACCGATCAAAGCGATCCTTAAACAAAGTCTCCGTCGGCGTCCACACCACCTCATAGGTAAAATCAAGATTGCCCTCTTCCTCGATCGGCACTAGGTTCTCGCTCGTCATATTCACCTCAATCACATGCGGGCCATTAAAGCCCAAATTCAACTTCCGGTGCGTGTAGATCGATTTCTTCCCACTCTCTTCCTCCACCTCGCCCACCATCCCCCATATGGGAAGATCATCAAGATAAAGCTGATACCAATAATGATTATCCACCGCCCCCTCAAAAGCCTTCGCATCCGCCTTCCCAAGCTTCATTGAACACACCTTGGTGCTCGGCACATCCTGGCCAAAACTCAATTTATACCCACTATTCATAAGCTCATGCCCCTCCAACTGCTCTCCCAGCGAGTTACTCCTCCTCCTCGTCTCGACGCCCCCCACCGGCTTACAAAAAGGCAAATCGTAGTATTCGTACGTCTCGTGCGGGTTGTGGTAAGGCCCCACCTTATTCACCCACAGCGTCACCTCATCTCCCTCGGTATACTTGTGATTGCGTTCGCCGGCCTGCACCAGACCCGTGGCGGCAAGCAAGGCCACAGCAACGAGCTTTCTGCTGGCGGCCGCCATTTGGATTTTGGAGGAGAACAGCAACAAAGGACACTGTGTTCCTGTGTGGGTGGGTGGGGAGTATGGGTGGAAGGGTGTCATCGGAATGGGCCTGTGGCAACCGGGCGTAGGGCAGAGGAGAATGATAGGGTGCATTTGGGATGCGACCGCAGGAAGCTGGTGTGAAGAAGCGTGGGGAGAGGATGAGTGCCTGCCTATGCGCCACGGGGCTGCGTGAGAGCCGGGGCATGCCGGTCCCTGGCCATATGTGCTGCCTGCGGTTTTGGCGAGGCAGGATGGTGCTTGTGTTATGTTGTGTGCGTGGGCTTGGAAGCTGTGGCAAAGGTGGACGAAGCCAAGGCATGCGGGATGGCTGGCTGTTAAGGGCGTCTTGTGAAGAAGCTAGCAACCAGTGAGGCTGTGGGTAGAGAAAGGAATGGCGGGGAGCATGTTCGTTTTCAAGTCATCGTGCTCGAGGCACGGCAACATGGGTGCATCATTCCATTGCTTGATCATTTGCGTGCTCTAGACCGCAAGACAACCCCTGCCTTGGTCCACGCCTTGCCAAGGAAACAGGGTACATCCAGCATGCCATGGTACTGCCCCTGCTGGAGGCATGGAGCCTGTAGACAAGAGCTCGTGAAGCGGGGTCGTAGACTCGAAACAGTAACGGGCAGGGTCACCGAAATGTGTGATGAAAAGGAGCTCAGCATCTTCTAAGACGCTCATTTGTGTTTGTGCATTCCCCCAAAAGACCCCTTGGCACGCTCTCTATCTGCAAAGTTGCTGAATCCCTTCCCATTACAACCACAGGCGCGCGTCGGAAAGCAAGCCAGCTCGTCCGCCGCCTGGCTAATACGAGCCAAGCAAGCAAAGCAGGAGACAAGGAAGCAAGCAGCTTCGTCCGCCAAATCACATCCGCAGCAAGCGTGCTTCGACCGCCCGACCGCCTCGTAGCCTAGCACCGCGTCCTCGTCTCCCCTATTACCAGCAGCATGTTTGGGTTTGGCAAGAAGGTCGACCCCGTGGAGGAGGCCAAGAAGGTACGCTGGGGTGGCGTTTGCTGATGTAGTAAAGCGAAAGGCGCATGCCCCTGCTGAGATACCTGCCTCGATTCCCGCCCTTCCCTTTGCCAGGCGCGATGATGAGCAGACCTCATCACCGCGGTGCATGCAGAGAGCGAGAACTGTTTGGTGCTATTGAGATTTAAACCCCGCTCACATCTTCTGCATTTTCTCCCTCCCACCACCCCTCCCTCCCTCCCTCCCTCCTCCCCCTCCCTTGCAGTGGAAACGCAACATCGGCCGGGAAGTCCGCACCATCGACCGAACCCTCCAAGACATTGAGCGGGCCGAACAAAAACTCGTCAAAGAAATTCAGAAGCTTGCCAAGGAAGGCGACTCCCGCCGTGGCGCCTTGACCATCCTCGCTAAGGGTACGTCTACGTCTTGCCGTCCTTCCCTCCCTCCCTCTATCCCTCCCTCCTATTTTTCCGTCGCTCAATATATTCCATTTGAGAGCTCGTCAAAAGAGGCGATTCCCGCCGTAGCGCCCCCACCATCTTCGCTAAGTCTTGCTGTCCCTCCCTCCCTTCCTCCCTCCCTCCCTCAGATCTGGTCCGCTCTAGGAAATCCCGAGAGAAGATGGTAGGAGGGAAGGCCATGCTCTCCTCCGTCCAGATGCAAATTTAGATG
>Ga0105055_10008955_pt1 | contig 12902 bp, 7 predicted proteins | sample BON03_FD_78090 | JGI IMG/M metagenome (GOLD analysis project Ga0105055, IMG submission 78090) | Freshwater microbial communities from Lake Bonney liftoff mats and glacier meltwater in Antarctica - BON-03 | ecosystem: Environmental > Aquatic > Freshwater > Ice > Glacier meltwater | place: Lake...
ACTACTACTACTACTACTACTACTACTACTACTACTACTACTACTACTACTACTACTACTACTACTACTACTACTACTACTACTACTACTACTACTACTACTACTACTACCTCTACTACTACTTCCACGTCTACTACTACTACTACTACTACTACTACTACTACTACTGGTACTATTACTTTGACTTTGGCTAATAATAACCACGAACGTGAGCCTGTTTACAGCCACCTTCAGAGCCCCGCCTCTCTATAGCCTCGCCGCTAGCCTCGCCGCGCGCACCACGCGAGCCCGTTTTCAGCTACTTTCACAGCTATGCGCTATGCCTCTGCTCTGGGTTAGGGTTAGGGGTTAACCCTGACGGCGTCTAGCCGGCTAGGGCTAGGGGAGGGGAGGGGTTGAATGGAGCATGGGCGGCGCTGCGCCCGCCGGGCGGGGAAGACTGCTGGCTGCTGGGGAAGGGGACGGACGCGGGGGAGGGTGGGGCGGAGGTGTGGTGACTGACGTCTGTGACTGTGGTGCGAGGGGGAGGGGGCTAGGTGGTAGCATATGAAGGAAACGACGGCGCACAGAGGGGCGGGGGATGTACCAGTACCAGCAGTTAGAGTTAGAGTGAGAGGCATCAGTACAGCAGCCGCAGCTACATGGTTAGCAGTTATTAGATATGGTTAGATACAGCGATACAGTCGGGATAGCCCAAAGCCACACGCCAGGAGGAGGCTTGTACCTCACCCGAACCCCAACCTCATTGCTCGCAGCCCCTCGCCGCCACCGCTCCCTCGCCCTTTGTCACCACGACCTCGGGTTAACCCTGACCTCACTCACCCCCGCCACCCCCTGCTCGCCACCACCAACCCGCTCACCCCTGGTATGAGACCGTATCTTATCAGATTTGGGCCCGTTTTCTGATATAATTGGTGATCAGAATATATGGTATAATTATTATTATAATTATAGGTATATATGTATAGGTATAGGTGTATTATTATATATATGTGATATGTATGTATTATCGTGTATTATCGTGTCTTAGCATTAGCTCTGCATTATTATAAGTAGTATGTACAAATTCCGAGTCCTCAGCTCATCTGATGGCTGGCTTTGAACGACTGTGTATGTGTGGGCGAGGGATTGTGGAAAGCAGTGGCAGTCGTGCGGACTGCAAGCGTGGGGCATTGGCATTGATTGAGACGGCAGTGCGCGCGAGGTGCAGCAGCGAGGAGCTGCGGCCGGAGGCGCAGCGCGCGGCGCGGCGGGGACGGTCCCAGAGCACGCAGGGCGCGCTGCGGCCAGCGCGCAGACAGCAGAGGAGATGCAACGGAGAAGCAAGGAGAAGAACCAGAAACCAGAAAGCGAACACCGCTCGACACGACGAAACACACGACGAAACACCAAACAAGGCGGGCACCCGAAACAGCACGGGCGCCAACGGCGGGCAGGGCGGCGCACGGGCCCCCCACGGCGTCTAGACAACTGCGCTAACAACAAGGGATGCTATACCTACCCCTCGAGGACACTCGCTCTGGCTCGCTCGGTCAACCCTCTACGACACGACCTACGACAGCTTCTGCCCACGAACCAAGTGTGGCACGCGTAATTACGGCCCGTAACGCCTGGGGCGTGCCAGCCAACCGCGACGACCGCTATCGTTCGAATCGCTAGGCAGCCGAAATGGGCACGTCGGGCAGCTGCGCGTTGGATGCATTGACGCAGTCCGGACGCGGGCCGCGCAGCTCGACCATGTAGTGGGCATAGATGTGGCGCTCCCGGAAGCACTCGTCGCAAGGAGTGCTCCTGCTGCTGCCGCCGCGCCGGAGGCCTGCAAAGCAAGTGGTGCACGCTGCGGGGGGCGGCTCGCGCATTCCCCAGCGGCAGACCTGGCCCGCAAGGCCTCGGTCGCGCACCGCGAGAGCCTCGACAGGGTCGTAGGCGTCCGCAACGGCGAAGAGCAACGAGCTCGCGCTGGGGGATAGGCCGGTGCGCCGCCGCAGAGGGCCCAGCCACGGTGGAGTCCCGAAGCCCACGCAGGGCCTCGGCGAGCCCCCAGCCACGCTCGTCATCATCGCAAGCCCAGCGCCGAGCGAGTGTCCAGTGAAGAGGAGACTGAGACCCGGGTGGGCGGCCTCGACCAGGGCCACGAACTCGAGGGAGCGCTCCAAATAGTCGATGTCGCCTGACGCGAACTGCTCGCAGTAAGCCGGGGGAGGGCCGGGTTCGGCAAAGAGCAGGTGGTCGGCGCACGCGTCCGCCTGGCCCGAGATGCCGCACGTATCGAGGTCGGTGCCACGGAACGCCACAACGCCGCGTCGCGTCGCCGGGTCAATGAAGAGGAGCGCGCGCATGCCAGCAGGAGGGTTGGCCGAAAGCGAGCGAGCCCAACCCTCGACGGTCGAGTTGGCGGTGCTCGCGTTGTAGTAGGAGCCGTGGGTCGCCGTGTACGTCAGGCTCGTCATCAACCCGAGCGGGCCGGCGAGCGCATGGAACGCTGCGTCGGAGCACGACCCGAGCGCGGCGATGTCGGCCCAACCCATGCGCTCCGTTGCGCGCCAAGGCGTAGCAGCGTGAGCAGCGGGGTGGGTATTTCGCTTTGGAGACGGAGAAATTTCGTTCACAGTAGTTGATGGTTGTCTTCACAAGAAATACTCTTTCACAGACGGTTTATAATACAAAGGGGACACGAGCACACACGCACAGGGTCTTCACAAGAAATACACGCTTGTCTTCACACAACAGGGGCGCTAGGGGGTGGTCGGGCCGATTGCGTTCATAGCGGTGCGGCCATAGCAGTCAATAGTGCGGCCTCGGCAGTCAGTCGGGCGCAGTCGGACATTAGTGCGGCCACAGCAGCCAGCTGCGGATGCTCGACGAGACGGTCGATGCCCGATGCGACGAGCTCGGCGTCAGCAGCCGTGTTCAGCACGCGGCCGAGTCGCTGAGCGGCTTGATCTCATCTGGCCTTCGCGTGCCTGCGGTAGTCCGAGCCCTGCTCGCGCGGTTGGAGCGGTTTGCAGCGCGCGATGGGAAGAGGGTGGCGCACGCCAGCAGCGGCGCGCGCGCCGCAGTCCGGTTACTCGCGCAGGCGTGCGCTCAGCAGGCCGGCGAGCTGCGCGAGGTGCTCCCGGCCCTGATCCGCTTTTGCACGGCCGCGCTGAGCGACTGCGAGGAATCGGTGCGCGACGCGTTCGCTGCCGCCCTGGCAGCGGCGGTGCAGTACCACGCCCCGACGATGGCGGCGGAGGACGCGCATGGCGCGCTCATCGCGCCGCTGATACGATCGCTGAGCCACCAGTCCAACTCGCGCGGCGGCGCCCTTGCCCTGAAAGCCGTTCTCCGCTCAGTCCCAGCGCGGCACCTGCAGGCGTGCGCTGAGCCAGTCACCGCAGCGCTCAAGCGCCATCTGGCCGCGCACAAGCCCGGCGCGACCACGCAGCCGCAGGTGCGCGCCCTTCTCCTGGACTGCGTTGCGACGATGCTGGACGCCTCCGGGTTGGGGTTAGGGTTGCCCGAGGCCGTGGCCGCCCTCGCAAGGGTTGCGATCGGCTGTGCCCATGCTACGGACTGGCGCGAGCGGCTCGCCGCCGTCTCGGTGCTGCGCTCGGTGCCCACGCTCGAGCTTCCTGCGCACCTGCGCTCGCAGCATGCCGCGGCGCTGGCCAAGCTCCGCTACGACCCTTCATCTCTAGTCCGCCAGTCGGTCAGCGACGCGCGGGCCGAGTCGGGGCGCGCCGCCGTCGCGTTCGGCTACGAGCGGCTGGCGCTGCGGGCGCCTCCCGACGCGGGGCACGGTGGCGATGGGATGCGCACGGCCAGCTCGCCGCCCGACTCGCGGTCTCCCGGTGGCCAGCGTGGTGGCTCGAGTGTGGACGACGGAGGAGTCAACTGGAGCGCGATGGTGATGGCGTGCTCCGCCGCGCGCTGGGCCACCGCCGGCGCACCGGCTTCCGGCGGATCCTGCGCAGGCCGCGCCGCAGCGGCTGAGCGCGGCGCCGTGGGCGCGGCGGCAGGCACGGGCGCCGCTCCAGCTGGGCGATCGAGTTGTGCTGGAGGCTGGCAAGATGAGCTCAAGCGGATGCTCGCGGCGCACGAGATGGCGGTCTATACAGGCGCGCGCCGGCCATGCCCCCTTCCCGCCCCTCCCCCGCCGCGCCTCTCTGGCAGCGCGACGCGGCGCCGTGGCGGCAGCGCCCACGTCATATGTATACATAAACATATATATGTATATATATATATATATATATATATATATATAATATATATATACATATATATCCTGCCCCGCTCCAGGCTGGACCGACGTGCACATCGCGCTGCAGCGGGTCGAGCGGCGCGCGGACTCGCTCTCCAACTCGGTCGAGCTCCTCACCAGCCTCGCGCGCCAGCCTGCCGCTCCTGCGCCGGCGCAGCAGCTCTCGCCGGCAGGGACGGGACCGCGCGCAGCGTGGGCGTCGCAGGCGCCGCAGCTGAGCCAGGGGAGCCCCAGAACATGTGGCGGCCGCGTCGCGTCGGATCACCAGCAGTGGGAGAGCCCAGCCCTGGCCAAGCCGAGCCTCCCTGGCTCGGCTTGGATGGCGCGTGGCGGCGCGCGCCCCTCGCGGATCCCGACGCCGGCCAACAAGGGGCGCCTCGGCTCAGGCGACGCCGCGCAGCAGCAGCCCAAGCCCGCGCGCGCCGCTCCTAGCCCCTCGTCGCGCCGCCTCTGCAACGCGGCGTCTGCGCGCACACCGCCTGCCCCCGCGAGCAACTCGGCGACCCGCTCGCCGCCGCCGTCGAGAGCACTGGTGCACGACACTCCGACGGCCTGCACCCCTACGGCCGGCGCGCCCAGCCTGCATGCGGAGCCAGCGAGCGTGCGCGCGGTCGTGCGACACGCCAGGACGCGGCTCGACGTGAGTGAGTCGTGGATCGGCGATGTGGCGACGGACGCCGACGCGGCCGTGTGGCTGGCGCGAGAGGGCCGGTTCGAGGACGCCTTCGCGCTCGCGTGGCGCGTGCTGGCGTCGGAGCCCACGGAGGGCACCGCGCGCGTCCTACGGCTGTTCGAGGAGTGCGAGCCGCGCGCCGCCCTCGCAGCGCTCCCGCTCGCGCAGACGTGCGCCGTGGCCAAGCTGGTCGTGGCGGAGCTGCACGAGGAGCGGCACGTGGCGGCGCTGCTGCCGTGGCTCGAGCGGGCGCTCTGGCTGCACCACCAGGGCACGCCCCTGTTCGACGACCGGACGTGGGCCATGGCGTGCAAGGCCGTGCGAGGGCTGAGTGCCTCGGAGGACGCTGTTGGCATCGCCGCCGCCAGGCTACTCGCATTCCTACACCCATCTGCGAAGAAGGCGCTCAGCCCAGAGCGGCGGCGCCCGGCGTGGCAGGAGACCCACAGCTGGCTCGATTGAATGTTACACTACACTATAATATACGCCAGCCATATACTCTATTATATATTGAATTTGTATCTCTCGTCTATCTCTTTATCTACCCTATCTGGAAGGCCCCTCTTCTACAAAGCTATATATAGATATAGATAGAGAGAGAGAGAGTCCGGAGGGTGAGCCTCACAAGGTGCTTCTGCGCTTCTGCAGCATACCTATATCTTTATCTTATATTTATATATATTATACAGTCATTGTCGGGCATTAAGCATTAATAAATCCCCAGAGCCCAACGCGCCATTTCTTAGCGTCTCGTAGCCGCTCCGCGGCGGCAACGCGCCATTTCTTAATTATTCGCGGCCGTCCCCGTCCCCGCCCCCGCGTAATATTTTCCGCCTTTTATGTCTTATAATATAGTATAAGTATAAAATTTTATAAAAATTCACTACATATTTTTTAACACACACACACACACAGCGACCAAAAAAAATAAACTTGTGTTAGTTAGAGTTAGAGTTAGAGTTGGTTAGTGTTAGTGTCTACACAAAGCGTGGTTTATTAGCCCTACTTCTACTTGGCACCCCCCCGCCCCTGCTAACTGCTAACTGGCCCTGGCGCTCGTCTAGCATGAAGCCATTTCTTAAACGCCTCCAGGCTCAGGGGCACGCAAAGCTTAAGGCCTTAAGCTTACCCCCGGCTGCTGAGCTCCAACGCACAATTTCTTAAAAAAATCCTCGGAAACCCAACGCGTCGTCATTTCTTAATGGTGGGGCGGTGGGGTTTCTTAATGCCCGCGACAATCAATGACTGTATACGAACGTACGTCGAAAACAGAGACACAGAGACAGAGAACAGCGTTTTTTTGTGTATATGTGTATGCTATCGTGTGTGGTATGTAGTAAGTTGCAGTCGTAAGCATAGTAAAACTAAATCGTATTATGTGTGATGTCGTGTGTGATGAAGTGTTAACGGATCTATATCTATATCTATATCTATATATATAATACATATATAATTAATTAAAATCTCTGCCTCGATACTGATACCAAATATCTAACTAATAATAGCATACCGAATTTAATATCAATATCTCTCTATCTCTATTTCCATAATCTTTATTATCATTATTATCTAGCTAATATTTTTTTATCTATTTTATATTTATTCAATATTGACCCCGACTCAACACCAGAGAGGTAGGTAGGGGGGGTTCGGAGCTGGGGTACGGGGTATCCGAGGGTAGGGTGGGGTAGGGGGCAAATCCATGAGGGCACCTCTGCCCTCTGATACCCATATCCATATGAACGATCTGCTCCTGTACCTCTACAATCTACAATAAATAATAAACCGCGTCTGTGAACGTTTCTTTCTGTGAATGAAAAGTTCGAATTTTATGGATGACCAGCAACGGGTTGCGTTTGCGGAAGCTGCGTCGCGCGGCGAAGAGCTTTTTTGTGTGCCTGGGCACGCGCCCGGCACGCGCTCGGAGTTCCTGTGCATCGGCTGCGGCCGGGACCTGGCCGACGCGGCCCTGGCGTTTGAAAGCTCTCCAGCCCCGGCGGACAGTGAGGCGCACCAACAGCTCTACTGCTCATCGTGCCGGCCATCCCACCTCGGCCCGCCCTGTCGCGCGTGCGGTCTGCCGGCGCCGCGTAGGAGCTCGGTGCTGGCCGGCGACTCTTGGTGGCACCGCGAGTGCCTACAGTGCTTCGAGCCAGGGTGCAGCCTGCCGCTGGGCGAGATGTACTACGAGCACAAGGGGAAGCCCTACTGCGCGGAGCACCACACGCTGCGCACAGCCTCGCGCTGCGCCAAATGTGAGGGCCCCGTGGGGCGCGGCGTCTCGGCGCTCGGGCGCGCGTGGCACCACGAGTGCTTCACCTGCTCCATCTCTGGAGCTCCGCTCGGGCCCGGCTCCTTTTTCATCCACGATGGGAAGCCGGTCGCACCCGCCGAGCGCGATAATCTCGCGCCGCGATGCGCCGAGTGCGGCGAGGGCGCCACCTCCGATAGGCTTTGGGCGATGGGAAGGCGCGCCGCGACGCACCCACCGAACCCCCCCCTCTTTGCGTGGTGTCCGCGCCCTCCCTACGTTCGGCTCTCCCAGCGCATCCCTGTGCCCCCTTCCGCCGGCAGGTTCCACCACTCGAAGTGCTTCGTGTGCGTGCACTGCAAGGCGCACATCGGCGAGCGCCGGTTCGTGGTTCTCGACGGCGAGCCCTACCTCGAGGGGTGCTACCACAAGGTGTTTGGCGGCAGCGCGCCCGCCGAGATGCAAGCGGCGGTGAGCGGGGTGCGCCGGCGCTACGCCATCGCGGTGCCGCTCTCCCTCAGCAACCTCGGCGGTGAGCAGGGCCTGCCCCGCTTCCTCGCGGCGCACAAGCGCCTCATGGCGGCGGCTAAGCGCGGGCTGCGAGAGCGCGGCGTGCTCGACGTGCACTCCTTCCTCTCCACCGCAATCTCGGGGCTGCCGATGCTCCTCCTCTCGCTCACCTTCCGCGATGACGCCGATGCGCAGGTGCAGGCTCGGGCGGTAGCGCTGGTTGCCGGGGCGCCCACCGCTCTGTCCCACGGGTTACCCCCCACCCCCCACTGCCCCTCAGGCGGAGCTGCAGAGCGCGCTCGAGGGCAGCCGTCCGTGCATCGAGTGGGCGCAGCACCTCGCCTCCGTCCACGAGACGGCACGCTCGCGAGGGCAGTCCTGGTGGGCCACGATTACGCCCGAGCATGAGCCCGAGTGAGCTCGGTACTTGGGCGTCGTCCGCGCAGAGGCCGCCGTGTATGTTTGTTTGTACATATTCGGCGGCAACAGCACAAGCGTGTACACGCGCACACAGGCGTCTGTCGTCGTATAATTTGTGTCCCTATAATACCTGATATACATTATACTATATCCCTATCCCGCGGGCCGCGGGCCCGCGTGCGGCGCGCGGACGGTGAACAGTGTGGCTGTGAGTGTGTTTAGGAGAGATAAAGAGCTGTACCTACACCTACACCGAGGCCCTGTTATAAAAAGCGGCTGACGACGACAGTAAAACACACTACTAAAATAATGACATTACACAGCTTAAAGCGGTTACGTACGGCTTGCTTGAGATGCCGGGCTGTGATAGTCCGGCCGGCTACGGGTACGGGTACGGGTACAAGTTAAATGTAAATTTACTACCAGTTTCAGTTTCCAGTTTACAAACACTATCGGGCAGTTTCGGAAACTAGCTTGTTAATGGTTAGCCCTAGCCTTGATCTGGTGATACCCAGGGCCTGACAGAGGCGGAATATCCCAAAACCAAAAGCCAGTAAGGCGGAGGGCTCACAATCACGAGTAACAAGACAAAGAGAGTGCTGGTGCCGTACAGTTCGCCGCCGGGCGGCTGAGAGTCAGGATAGGCGGGAGAGGGGAGTAGAGGCTACCCCGACTCCCAGCTGCACGCCGCACCCTAACCCGAGCAGGTGCCGTCCCAGACCTCCCAACCTGCAGCCCGGCCGCGATCACCATCACCGCCCACCGCCGCCGCGGCCCCTGTTGCCTCGCTCGCAGCCGTCATTAGCCTGGGAGGTGCAGAAAAGACGACAGAGACGCCGGCGCTCCAGAGCGCGGAACAGCCCCCCCCCCTCACCTAGCGTCTAAACTGTATCCCGACCACACCCACCAATCCGCGTTGCATTCCCTACGCCGCGAGCGTGCGGGTCGGCTGAGACTCGTCTTGTGCAAACCGATCCGGAGGTGTGATGAGGAAGCTCTTCGTCCGTGGCGGGGGCCAGCCGAAGTGGACTTGGAGCTCCATCTCTGCGATGACCTGCGTGAGCGCCTCGCGACCCCCGCTAGTGAAGGGGTTGCCAATAACGTACAGAAGCTCACACTCGGGCATCGCGCCGGCGGCGAGCGCGGCACCCAGGGCGCTGAGCCCAGGGTCGCCAAAGGAGTTGGCCTGCAGCCCAAGGCGCCGCAGACCGGCGCACGCGCCGCTCTCGAGCGCGACGGCGAGCGCGACGACGCCGGCGTCACCAATCGCATTCTCGCCGGCGTACAGCCATTGCAGCCGCGGGAGAGCCCCGGCGCTCATCGCGCCGGCGAGCGTCGCCGACCCACCGTCGCCGATGTGATTCTGCTGGAGAGCGAGGTGCCTGAGCGCGCGGCATCCCGCACCCGCTGCAGTCAGTTGCGTAAACGCAGACATGGCATCAGCACCCAGCTCGTTGCTGGCCAGCACCAGGGTCTCGAGGGCTGGCGCCGCGTGCAGTGCCCCCAGCAAGTGATGGAGCCCAGGGGCACCGATAGCGTTGCCGCCGAGATAGAGCGAGTTGAGCAACGCCGGCGCAACCTGCATGCACGTGGAGCGACGTGAGAGGCGGCCTCGCGCCGCTGTGCGCGTGGCTGGGGCCGCGCCTGGACGATCGCCAGACCCAGCGACCTCGCGTCGCTGTCGTCCAAGCTAGAGTCCGAGGCGTGGAAGCAGACGTCCTCGGAGATCGCGGCGAAAGCGTCGTAGGCGCCAATCTCGAGAGTGGGCAGGTGCTTCGAGTAGCTGGCTGGTCGAGAGAGTTTGGAGAAGAGCGTGGTTATTGTTTGATCCATTGGCTGGACGGGCGCGGTCAGCACAATGGGTATAGCACCGTGTGTTCACAGCGAAAACTTCACGGCGCGAGGCTCAGGCGCGTTTTTCTAAATATAACAGGCGCGTTTTTGGCCATCAACAACGTCACCGCGGACCGCACCGGCTCTATCTACCGGCCTCCGTTCTTGGCTCCATCGATGTTGCTGGACCTCCCTCTGGATGCGGCGTACCACGTGCTTACCCTATGCACTCTGGACGACCTTGGATCGGTGCGGCGCTGCTGCCGGCAAGCCCGCCGCCTCGCGCTGGCGGCGGTGGCGTCCCCTGCGTGGCGTGCACGGCCGGGCAACGCCGCGGCCCTGAGGCTGGAGATGTGGCGGCGAGGGGCTTCGGAGTGCAGCCTGCTCGGAGGCGGCCCGTCGGCTGCGCTGCCGCACCGGCACGCCCCTCTAGCGCGCTGTGTCGCTGTCAGCACCTTTGCGCACAGGGAGGCGGGCGCGGTCCTTGCGTCTGCCGACGACTCGGGGGTGGCGGTGCTCTGGCAACTCGATCGGCGCGGCCGCGGCGGTGTCGCAACGCTGCGCCATCAGCGGCCTCTGCTCTGCGTTGCTCTCAACGCAGACGCATTGGCCAGCGGCTGCGATGACGGGTCGGTCTGGCTGTGGCCGCTTTGCGATGCCCTGCTGGTGGGGCGGGACGGGACAGGGGGCACCGGCGGCAGTGGGGCGGACCGGCGTGGCGACGTCAGCCCTCCACATCCGAGAAAGCCCTCACGCTCGATGCTCACGCCACCCTCTGGGGTGCGGGTGGGCGCGCTGGCGTGGGTAGGGCCTTCGCAGCTCCTGAGCGCGGGTGCCGATCGGACAATCAGACTGTGGGAGACGGGCACGCCGACGCGAGGGGCGCGGGAGGAGGCGGCGGAGGTGGCGGAGGCGGCGGCGGAAGAGGGGAGGGGAGCGGGTGGATGCGGGCGGGTGGCAAACGAGCGTCGGCCGGCGGGCAGCCCGGGCCCTGCTCCGCTGCACGCGGCGCGCGCCCACTCGAAGCCCGTCGTCGCCCTCGCGGCCGCGTGCGGTGGCGCTGCGTGCGGTGGGGGCGCCAATCCGGCACTGAGTGGGCTGGTGCTCAGCGGCTCGAGCGACGGCAACGTTCGCGCCTGGGACGTCGCCGCGGGGCTGCGCTGCGTGCGCAACCTGCACACGTGCAATGCGGCCGTCACGTGCCTCGCGTGGGAGTCGAGCGTCCAAGCCGCCTGCGCCTCGGCGGATGGCGTGGTTCGGCTGTGGGACATGCGCCTGCGCAGGGAGTGCTTCGCCTCGCTCTCGCCCGGCCGCGGCGGCCTCGGGTTAGCTGCGAACGCCGTCGCGCTCGCAGACGGAGCGCTCTTTTGCGCCGGTCACGGCGGGCAAGGCGATCGCACCGTCGCCATCTGGGACCTCCGCCAGCGCAGGGTGGTGACGCGGCTGGCGGGCCACCTGGGGGCCATCACGGCGCTCGCAGTTGTAAGTGGCGGCGACGTAGTCTCTGCCGATGCCGCGGGCAGCGTACGCATGTGGAGCCTCGAGCGGGCCTACCGCGCGGCTCCTGCAAGCGGCGACGCCGAGCTCAGGTGGTAGCTGCTCGCACGTGCTGACGCGCGCGAGTGTGGCAAAGGGCCCCGCGCACATGACCCGGGCCGAAGGAGGCGTGGGGCTAACAATAAAGGAAGTTTCCAATTAATTCTGAGTTTTTTTTTTTGCTCTCCGACACTCGCTCCACACCAGTGGTCAATGGCCGGTGGAGGGTTGCTCCGGATTCCTCAACCAATGCGGAGGTGCTAGTGTTGTTCGGCGCTGCGGGCGGAGATCAATATTACATATATATATATATATATATATATATATATATATATATATATATATAGTATAGTTGTTTAGGAAAAGCAATAGTCTATCAATATCAATAGTGCTACGACCAGGGACGATATAGACTATAATATAGAGTATGTTAACGTTAAACCGTTTTTTTCGGCGCTTACAGCTTACAGTAACAGGCTAATCGAGACACGGTGTTATAACAGGTTTCCTTGAACAGTTAGTTACAGTGTTCAGTTGCCTCAACACTAGTGGTCAAAGTTTAGGACCGTTGACCGTTGAAGACTGTTCAATGTTCAATAATAAGCTGTTTAACTCATCCTGTTGTGTGTTGTGTGTTGTGTAAACACTGTTAAACTGCGGCAAAGTTTCTGAAACAAATCTTTGGTTTTCTGAAATTCATGGAGTTTCCAGAGAAAATATCTCTGCGGTTGCGACTGTGGGGTGTTCAAACCACTGTTCAATCAACCTGTTCAACATGAGCGAATCGCACGTATCACGTATACGCATCTCCTATTGAATTTGCTGTGAGTGGTACGACAGATGTTGAAGAACCTTGAACGCCTGCTGGACGCTGACGCTGGACCTGGGAAAAGTGGTGTTAGTGTTAAATGAGGCACCTCCAACCTTCAAGCATTCAACCACACAACACACAGTTGCACGTTAAACTATATATAGCGCTATATAGGCCTAGAGTCTGAGTACGACGTACGACTCTTTCTCCCTATACTGCTGTACTGCTATATATAATATAATATAATAATATGATATCTATATGCTTATATTTATACACATCTATATAATATTACAATAATATCTATATCTATATTTTATCTATATATCATACTATATCTATAGCTATAGACTAACGCCTGACGCCTAACATCTACGTAGTAGATCATCTAGCCTAATGCATGCCTAATACGAAGCAATAACATATGTGATATGTAATATCGGGTTAACTCCGCTTCCTTCGAGCGAGCGCTGTGTGCTGTTGTGTGTCACCATAACCACACGCCATGGCCATCATGTGGCCATGCACATGCAGCAGTGAAGAGAATCGTCTCTCTCTCTCTCTCTCTCTCTCTCTCTCTCTCTCTCTCTCTCTCTCTCTCTCTCTCTCTCTCTCTCTCTCTCTC
>Ga0105055_10008957_pt1 | contig 12898 bp, 11 predicted proteins | sample BON03_FD_78090 | JGI IMG/M metagenome (GOLD analysis project Ga0105055, IMG submission 78090) | Freshwater microbial communities from Lake Bonney liftoff mats and glacier meltwater in Antarctica - BON-03 | ecosystem: Environmental > Aquatic > Freshwater > Ice > Glacier meltwater | place: Lake...
ATATGGGGCGAGTTTCTTCCTTGAGTTCTGTCGTCAGTCGCTCAAGGAAAATAAAGCCTGCTGCGTTTCCCGAGTGGAAACTTCTACAAAGTCATGAATTCTTGGACTGACCCCATTTCTGGTTCCCGGAACAGGGGGTGCCGATGGGCCCAATGTTTGCTTCGCCATCTCCGTCAGAACTCCGTCATGTTTTCATCAGAAATGCCTCTGCTTGCCTGTCTTCACTGCTTAAAAATCACACTTGCACCATTTATAAGTGGCCAAATCTCCGTTTTTTGAGCACTTTTGACCACTTATAGCCATCCATCTAAACTTCCCATGTCTAACCATCTCGAATCTGAACCTAAGCACGCCGCAAACTACGTCTTTATCGACTATGAAAACGTCCACGAAGTGGACCTCTCTCTGGTCGAGAACAAAATGTTCAATGTGACGCTTCTGCTCGGCGCGAGGCAAAAGAAGTTGGACGCGGCATTGGTGGAGAAGCTGATCGAAAACGCTGCTTCGGTGCAACTGGTGCGTCTGACCACCTCAGGGAAGAACGCCCTTGATTTTGCCGTCGCCTACTACCTCGGCAAGGCCGTGAATGCGGATCCCTCCGCCTATTTCCATATTGTGTCCAAAGACACAGGTTTCGACCCACTCATCAAGCACCTACAGAGCCGGAGTGTCCGAGCCCATCGCCATTGCGATTACACCAGCCTTACCGTTACAGCCTCATCAAAGTCTACCCCCAAGGCTGCCCCCAAGGTGCCAGATGATTTGCTAGCCCGAGTGATCGCCCACCTGCGAAAGCACGCCAACAACCGTCCGAAGAGAAAAAAGACACTCGTCAGTCACCTGACGGCCTTCTCTGGAAAGTCTGCCTCTGGCAGCGGAGTTGAAGAACTCATCGAAAGCCTGAGCAAGGCCGGTCATCTCAGCATCGGAGACAAAGGAGCGGTGACTTACAACCTCGACTCAAGATGACGTGATCCACTGACTGGGGCTCTGCTCGTTCGCTGAAGCTTCACGCTACGTTTGAGGGCTTGAAAGCTAGTTGTGAACCCGCGGTAGCTAAAGCAACCGATCCCAGTTAGATTAAAGCTGCGGTTAGAAATAAGAAGGGGCGCGCGACAAGCGCGCACGCCACGGCCAGCAGACATTGATCAGTTCGATTGGTGGGTGCTACAACAACGGAACGCTTGAAGTTCAACGCACCAGGGGTGTTGAAGACCCCGGAACAGAGTTCCGCACGGACTTAAGTCCGTGGAATGCTTTACATTATCGATAGCTCGACTTAGACGATGGTGCAGGCACAATGAGACTTAATAAGATGAAACGAAGGTCCATATTTTCTATTTTGCGGTTTTCAGTGGTTCCGCTGTCTATGGTTATAATGGGCTGCACCACACCGACAACTTTGCCGCAGATGAACTCGGTTGAACTTGAGTCTAAACTTCCCAAAACTGACATCACTTTGAATATCCCCGGCCTCGGCCCAAGCAATGATTCGCCCAACAGGGAATTTAGTCTGAATTCAAAAGAGCCTGTGACAATTCTCGTACACGGTTGTTATGGATCTGCGGGCCGCTTTCTTGCACTGTCCGAAGTGCTGGCTTTTCACGGCCAACAATCGATTTGTTTCAGCTATGATGACCGGGACAGCATGATGCGTAGTTCCCGAGCCCTTGCTGAGGCAATTGAGGAACTGGCATTGCACCTGGAATCACCTGAAATCACGATTATTGGCCACAGTATGGGAGGGTTAATTTCCCGCAAAGCCCTCATCTCTGAGCGGACTGATTCAATTACGACGCAGGCCAAAATCAAGCTTGTCACGGTGTCCGCGCCCTTCTCCGGTATCCGCGCAGCAAGGCTCAGCGCCTCCCCCTTCATACGTATCGCAAGCCTTGGAATCAATGATCTGCTGTCCCGGATATTGATCGGAGCCAAATGGCACGAAATCACTTACGCCTCGGATTTTATAGAAGAGCCCGGCGCGCTGGTTCCTGCGGTGGAACGCTATTTGCTCGTTGCCACCGATGAGAAAGGCAGCTTTAGAGAAGCGGGCGAATCGGGAAATAACGTTGAGGATGATTTTGTCTTCTCTCTTGAAGAGCAAGCACTGCCCTCCGTATCTGGCGGCATTCCGGCAACGGTGGTGACGGTTCGGGCCGGACATATTGAAATTGTCGGTGAACAAGGCGTGACTCCTTATAAGCTGATTGGCGTTTTGCAGGACGAAGGTTTTATCAGGCAAACGGACACAGCGAGGACTGCTCAATTCGATAATTTGCTGACCCAGCTGTATGGTTTCAACTGACAACCCTGTGGTCGATCTTTCCCTGATGCGGGAGCAAACCTTCGCCACCTCCATCCTCGGCGGCCATAAGGAGAAGGGAAAAGGGGCATGTTGAAAAAGTCAGTGACTTAAGTGCCAACGGCAATGACGGAGCATTGCCCTCCATTGATACGATTGTTATCGCATCAAATGATTCTTCAGAAAGAGGTAGATCTGGCCTTTACACCCTCGTGAAGATTGCAGCAGGCTTTGGCCTTGCGAAACGGCTAATTGAAGAGTCTTATTCTGTACCGTGCGGTTAATCCAAGATATTAAACCCCCACTTCCTGTTTTCAACAAACAACCCATGCCTACTGACATTCGTCGCCTAAATGAAGGGGTCAGGGGCAGCCGCATCCTGCTCTTCAGCATCAATCAATATGACTTCCCCTACCCGGTTTTCCCATTAGGGGCGGCCCAGGTTGAAGCCGCATTGCGAAATGCAGGCCACTGCGTTCGATTTGTGGATTACAACGTGAATCTGGGTCCTATCCCCGAATTGATTGCTGAATTTCAGCCCGAGTTTGTGGGCATCTCCCTGCGAAACATTGACGACGTGCTCATCCAGACACGCGAGACGTTCTTCGATGTCCTACTCAATCTCGTCCAGGAAATGCGCCTCCACACCAACGCCACCATCGTGCTGGGCGGCAGCGGCTATTCGATATTCCCGGAGGAGTTGTTGGAGCTATCCGGTGCGGACTACGGCATTCAGGGCGAAGGCGAAAGTCAGTTTCTGGCACTGATCAATGCCCTGAATCAAAAACGCGACTGCACACACCTGTCGGGGCTGGTGTATCGACAAAACGGAATCGTGCGTATGAATCAGCGGAGCCGGGTTGAGTCGCCAAACGACATTGCCATCCCCGACTTGTCCCCCGAGATCACCGACTATTACCTGCGCCGGAGTTCCATGCTGAACCTGCAGACGCAGCGGGGCTGCGCGCTCCAGTGCTGTTATTGCACGTATCCACTGTTGGAAGGACGCAACTATCGACAACGCTCGGCGGAATCTATCGCCGAGGAACTGGCTCAAATGGAAGCGCGCGGGGCGCGTTATGTGTTCATTGTGGATTCCGTGTTCAACACCTCTCATGCCCACGTCACTAAAATATGTGAAGCCATTCTGAGACGCGGCATCAAACTCAAGTGGTGTTGCTTCCTCCGCCCCAAACGTCTCACTATCGAGCTGTTGCAACTCATGGGCCGTGCAGGCCTCACACACATCGAGTTCGGTTCCGACAGCTTTTGCGATTCCGTGCTGGAGGTCTATGGCAAAGGGCTAACTTTTGACGACATCCAACAATCCAGCGAACTCGCCGCTGAGGCCAACATCGATCACGCGCACTTTCTGATTCTGGGCGGTCCTGGCGAAACGGAGCAAACCATCGAAACAACGATTGCCAATTCGAAGCGGCTCCCCAATCCGACGCTGATGGCGCGTGTCGGGATGCGCGTGTATCCCGGCACACCGTTGTTTGATCAGCTCAACGCCGATCCAGCCAGGCCACAACTGCCCCCGCTATTAAAGCCTTACTACTACATCGCACCCCCACTGACGCAGGACGGTGTCCTGAACCGATTGCGGGAAGCGGCCGCCGAGATGCCATACTGGATTTACGACGATCCACCGCCCGAATATTACAAGATGACTGAACGCCTACGCGCCAAGGGCGTGGTCGGGCCGCTATGGAGTTACTTCGCCAGGTTGCAGCGCTTGGGCGGGCTCAGATGACCGCCCACCCCAAATGCCTGAGCTGCAGATGGCGTTCGGGACGAGTAAAAAGGGCATGGCCTCCGTAAGTTTGAATGCGCTTTCCTCATCATTGGTAAACGCAGCCACACGCTTGCCTGCGACTAGGAGCTGACCATCGATTTCAACGCCCACCAAGGCTGCGGGGCCGTGGCAAACGGCACCGACCACACCGCCTTTTTGGTAGATCTCGGTAATTCGTGCAGTCACCGCATCCGATCCTGGAAAATCCCACATCGTGCCGTGCCCACCGGCAAAGAAGATGGCGGCGTAATCGTTACCGTCGATTTGTAGGGGGAGGTCGATCAGATTGATGAGCGCGGTCAGACTGGAGCTCGCGGAGAAGTCGTAGGTGAATTTAGCATTGAGGCGACGATTCTCGATTTCGTTGTGATCCCGATAGCCGTCGTAGTCCAGGGAAGTGACGCTGGGATCGGCCTGCTCGATGCGAGTTGCCGTGACCGTATAGGTCGGCAGCACTTGCGGGGTTTCTGCAGCAAGCAGCCCACTGCCCCCGCACAACAGAAGAGCCCATATTCCTAATCGTATTTTAAACACGAGTCAGAAAGTGCATAAGAAATCTGAAATAACCACCAAGAATCACCCTTTGCCATTTTCGTGATGGAGACGAAATGAAAATTGAAAAAATCCTTTCCAGCGATAGTCTTGGGCCATGCAGTCACATTTGATACCGTCAATCGCGCCTAAGAGGGTATTCTTCTCGACTGTGGATTCTGCAAGTTGGATGAACGACTCCAACGGCACCATTCGCGATTGATTGCTCGCTAGTTGTGAAACTCGGCAGCTAACCCCAAGTACCGGCTGCTTTAGCTGCCGACAGTGCTGTCAGTGCGTCACGTCGGCTGCTCATACTGCCGGTAGCTAAAGCAACCGATCCCAGTTAGATTGAAGCTGCTATTCGAAATTACAAAAAGGCGGCGAAATCCACGAGTCGGGTACGGGGGAGTCAGCAAGAGCCGACGAACCAAACCCGACGGCGATGCCTAGCCCATGGAGATCGCGCCGCTCAGCGCGGCTTCAGGATTTTATAAGACGCGAAAATAGGATGCTCGGGGTCACGCATTTGAGAACCACGGTTGAGTGTCACTGCGCTCGAACGTGGTTGACATCCCCCCGAATCTAACGTTTCTAAAATAAAAATTCCCTAGAATCAGCAACCGACACCTTAACTCAAACTATGACTATGAAATCACTCAAAGCCCTCATTCTCTTTATCACACTGGCGACATCCACCGCTTTCGCGGCGGAAGATAGCAGTTTCTTTTTGCGTGGCATTCTCGACTTGGGTGCGAACCGCGCGTTTTCTCTGAGCAACAGCGAGGGGCAGTCAAGTGGCTGGCTGAAAATCGGGCAAAGTTTCGATGGCTACAAACTGGCCGAGTTTGATGCGGAAACACGGCAACTGACTCTGCAGAACGGTGACCAACGCATTGAATTAGGGATGGCCGGCGTCACGCAGGGAGCCCAGGCGGACGGCACTGTGGAAGAGCGTCTGGCCGAGGCCGAGCGCATGATGCACCTCATAAAATTTGAGCAAATGATCAACGACACACTCGACGCGCAGATGGATGCGATGTCTTCGATGATGAGCCAACAAATGGCCAAGATGGGACAGAGCGATGAGGGCTTTGTCGAGTTTCAACAAAAGATCATGCGTGAGATGTTTGCCGACATCGACTGGAAACCGATCCAGAAAGGGATGACCCAGGCCTACGCCGAAGTCTTTACCAAGGACGAACTTGAGGGCATGTCCAACTTCTACACCACACCTGCGGGCCAAGCCACCATCACCAAAATGCCCGAGATTCAGCAGAAGAGCATGCAAGTCATGATGCCTGCAATTATGGAAGCGAGCCAGGGCATGCAGGCCAAGATGATGGAGTATATGAAGAATAAGCAGGCCGCCCCAGAGCCAGAGCCTGCGGCAGAGTAGAACCGTTCATCCTAACAGATACAGTTGAATTTTTTTAACCGCAAACCTAGGCTGTGGGGAGATTTAGGTTTCTCCTGAAGCGCACTCGCTAATGGGCTTCGGCTGCGGTTGAGCTAAATCAGTGCTTCTAAGCAAGCTCTCCCCAGTAATTGACGATTAAGATTACGACAGAGTTAGGCTGCACCAACCCTACGGCGGTGCCGGGGACAGGCACCCTCCCTTGATATTTTGCTAAACGGATTCTCGACATCTAAGTGCGAACTCCTAATTTCTGCCTCTTTTCCATCATGAAACCAGCTATAAAGCCTAATCGCCCATTCTTTTCATCCGGCCCTTGCAGCAAGCGCCCCGGTTGGTCGCTCGACGCGCTCAACGGTGCGCTGGTCGGTCGCTCCCACCGCGCAAAGCCTGCAAAGGCGCGCATTGAGGAAGTGATCGACAAGTCGGCCTCCATCCTCGGTCTGCCCGAAGGCTACGTCTGCGGCATCGTGCCGGCCTCCGATACGGGCGCGGTGGAAATGGCGATGTGGTCGCTGCTCGGCGAGCGCGGCGTGGAAATATGCGCGTGGGAATCGTTCGGCTCCGGCTGGGTGACGGATGTGCTCAAGCAACTGAAGTTGCAAAACGTGACAAAGCACGAGGCCGACTACGGCCTGCTGCCTGATTTTTCCAAAGTGAACTGCGACAACGATGTGGTCTTTACCTACAATGGCACGACCTCGGGTGTGAAGGTAGCCAACCTCGACTGGATCCCGGCCGACCGCAAGGGCTTGACCATTTGCGACGCTACTTCGGCGGTCTTTGCGATGGATATCGACTACAGCAAGTTGGACGTCGTGACTTGGTCGTGGCAAAAAGTAATGGGTGGCGAAGGCGCGCACGGCATGATCGTACTGAGCCCGCGCGCCATCGAGCGCCTCGAAAGCTACACGCCCGCTTGGCCGATGCCGAAGATCTTCCGCATGACTAAAGGTGGCAAATTGATCGCCGATATTTTTACCGGGGCAACGATCAACACGGTCTCCATGCTCTGCATTGAAGACGCGGTGGATGGACTACGCTGGGCAGAAAGCATCGGCGGCCTGCCGACTCTGATCGCGCGCTCCGAAGCCAATCTCAAGGCCATTGCCGACTGGGTGGCGAAGACTGACTGGATCGACTTCCTAGCGGAAGACCCGGCCACCATTTCCAACACATCGATTTGCCTCAAGATCACCTCTGAATGGTATCAAGCGCTGCCTGCTGAAGAGCAAGCAGCCAAGGCCAAGCAACTGGTCAGCCTGCTCGACAAAGAAGGCGTGGGCTACGACTTTGGAAGTTACCGCGACGCCCCCGCTGGCCTCCGTATCTGGGGCGGCGCAACAGTGGATACCGCCGACATCGAAGCGCTCTTACCATGGCTCGACTGGGCCTTCGCCGAGATTCAGGGGTAAGGGTATCCGCGTGAGCCTTTCACCACTAGCCATACTCTTCTACGACGGCGACTGCGGATTATGCAGCCGTTCCGTTCGTTTTTTGATGGAGAGGGATCGAGAGAATATCTTACACTTCGCACCGATCCAAGGGAAGACGGCGGCGCAATGCCTCGAGCCCGCGCTACGGGAAACACTTTCGACCGCGATCTATCAGCGCCCGAACGAAGACGGCGGTGTGGAAATACTGCTACGTTCGGAGGCCGTGCTCTGCGCGCTGATCGACATTCGCAGTCATTGGCGTTGGCTCGCCTACCCTGCACGATGGGTGCCGCGCAGCTGGCGCGATGCGATTTACGGTTGGGTGGCGCGTAATCGGCATCGGTTCTTTGCGAAAGAGGCTTGCGCCCTGCCGACAGCGTCCGAACGAGCGCGGTTTTTGCCGTAGTGCGCGAGCTTATCACTCCCCCGAACGGAGTTCGGAGGCTACGGAAAAAACGCTACCCGACCCAATCGAAGGAGGCGTGAGATTCCAGCTCTTCGACCGTGGTGAAGCCGAGTAGAACTTTCTTGAGACCGTCATAACGGAGCGGACGGTAGCCCACTTTCTTCGCGGCAATCGCGAGTTCGGTATCGCTGCCGCCGGATGAAATGAGCGCTCGCATTTCATCTGTGATAAGCGCCATTTCGTGGAAGGCGATGCGACCACGATAGCCGGTATTGCGGCAATGCGAGCAGCCCTGCCCCTCGTAGAAAATGGGATGCTCGACCTCCTTGTAGTCGTAGAAAAATTTGCGCACAACATCCTCATCCGGCGTGTAGGAACGTTTACAATTCTCACAGATCCGTGCCGACAATCGTTGCGCCAGCACAGCCAGAAGGGAGGGGGCGACCATATAGGGTTCGACGCCCAACTCGACTAGGCGGACGACCGACTGAATCGCGTTATTGGTGTGGAGTGTTGAAAAGACTAAGTGCCCGGTGAGCGCTGCTTCGGTGGCGATCTTGGCTGTCTCCAAGTCACGAATCTCGCCGACCAGAATGACGTCTGGATCCTGGCGCAAGAGCGCGCGCAGCAAGGACGAAAAGGTAAGATCGATACTGGCGTTGGCCTGCGACTGGATGATTCCCGTCATCTGCGTTTCGACGGGGTCTTCAATCGTGCAGATATTGACCTGCGGTGTATTGATCTCGTGGAGCGCCGCGTAGAGCGTGGTGGACTTACCCGAACCGGTGGGGCCGGTCACGAAAATCATACCGTTGGGATTGCGAATGACCTGCTTGAACGGCTCGAGGATCGACTGCGAAATAAGCATCTGATCGAGCGAGCGAAAATCTCTTTTACCAGTCAGTGCCAGAATACGTAGCACCAGTTTCTCACCGTAAATTGTGGGAATGACGGAGACCCGAAAGTTCACCTGCTCCGAACCAAGCGGCACCGAAAAGCGCCCGTCTTGCGGGAAGCGGGACTCGGCGATGTTCAAATTACTGAGAATCTTAATGCGCGATTTGAGCGGTGCGTGCAGGGCGGCCGCGATGGTGAAGACGTGCTGCAAGCGCCCGTCTATACGGAAGCGAATATTGGTGGAATCTTCGCGCGGCTCCATGTGAATATCGGAAGCCCGCTCTTTAATCGCCAAATAAAGAAGCGAATCGCACAGGCCGATAATCGACTTCGACTCGCTCATGCCTGCAAGTTCTTCAGGCTTCAGCTGGGCCAGAATCGCACCTTGGCTTTTTTCCAGTTGGTCGATCAGTTCTTCAACACTTTTATCGGTGCTGTAGTGCAGCTCGATCGCATCATGCACCTCATGGGTCAGGCAAAACACAGGGCTAATAGCCTTCCCCGTGATTGCGGCTAAGCGATCGATCAGGGGCTGATTATGCGGATCGGGCATTGCAACGGTCAGCGCCGACTCGATCTCGTAGAGCGGCATGACATTTCCCTTGCGAGCGATCTCGATCGGGATACAGGAAATGGCCTCCACGCTGATGATGGTGGAAAGCGGATCCACGTAAGCGGACTCAATGCGATTGCTCCAGATGCGGCAGCCGATCTCTTTACTGACGAGTTCCTCTTCGATCAGGTATTCGACAAAACCGAGCGTGCCCTCGTCGGCACTTAGGAGCGCACGGTCATAAGCCTCATCAGAGAGCGTGACGTGGTGCTCTTGCTGCAGCTGTTCACGGATCGTCATGCTCATTTCTTTTTCTTCTTTCGCACTTGTTTGCTAAACATCTTATCGATTTCAGTCGAATCAACCAGTTCTCGTCCGAACACGGAATCTCTCCGGTCAATGGCGACTTCTGCCATCATCTCCTTGAGCGAATAGCGCACGCCCTTCGGAGCGGAGGGGACGTAGACTTCCGCTTGCTCGGATGTGTGGGGCTGCTGTGTCTCCTCGCTCATGGTTTATAGCTAATCAGATTATTCGCCCCAGATTTCCTCGATCAAATTATTGATGGTCTCAACCACCATCTCTTTCTTGGTATCCTTACGCAGATAGTAGGAAGCACCGAGTGCCACACTCGTTTCGACGGCTTGCCGCGAAGCGACGGAAGAGGCCATCACCACCACGGCTTCGCTATCGAATTCGACAATTTCTTTCAGCGCTTCGAGCCCTTCTTTAACTGGCATATTGACATCCATGAGGACAAATTGCGGCTTCCAACGTTTGTAGAGGTCGATCCCCTCCTGCCCATTGGCCGCCTCGTAAATGCGCTCGAAACCTAGCTGCTTTAAGATAAGCTTTAAGTAAGCACGCAAGTGAGCTTCGTCATCAACAATCAAGGCGGTAATCGGGCGGCTCATATGGAAGCCTAGCATTTCCAAGAGCGAATGAGTGTCGAGCAGAAATATGCGCTAGAATGGCTGTTGGTTTTCGACTGCGGCCATTTCTGGGCGTTTTTCGTCCTTGTTGAAACGCATGGAAAGGAGCGTGGACACGCCCTTCTCTGGCATGGTGACGCCAAAAACGGTGTCGGCATTCGAGATGGTGCGCTTATTGTGCGTGACGATGAGGAATTGTGATTTGTCGGTGAAGCCGTGCAGAATCTCGCAGAAGCGACCGATGTTGGCATCGTCAAGCGCGGCGTCGATTTCGTCGAGCACGCAGAAGGGACTGGGCTTGACCATGTAAATGGCGAAGAGCAATGCGACGGCGGCCATGGTGCGTTGCCCCCCTGAAAGCAGTGTAACGCTCTTGAGACGAGTGCCTGGAGGACGTGCGATAATATCGATACCGGATTCGAGGGGATCGTCGGAATCGACGAGTAGGAGGTCGGACTCGCCCCCACCGGAAATCTTAGCGTAAGTGAATGCGAAATTTCTCTTCACCTGCTCGAAGGTATCGCGGAAGAGTGTCTGCGAGGTCTCGTTGATCTCGTCGATGGTTTCGACGAGTTTATTCTTCGAGTTCCAGAGGTCTTCGCTTTGGTTTTTAAGGAAGTCGTGTCGCTCTTTAAGGTCGGTGTATTCGCTGATGGCTTCGAGGTTAACGGGGCCCATATTGGCGATTCGGCCTTTAAGTTCGCCGACTTCTTCTTCGATGGTGGTCCAGTTAGTGCTGTCCATCTCAGCGAGTTCTTCCTCGGTGGGGTCACGGCGCTCGTGCTTGGGCTGTGCGGCGAGCTTGTCGGGGTCGTCCATGTCGTCGAGGTTGACGCGCTTTTCGAACTCAACATTGCCCTCCCATAGTTGGGCTTTCCAATCGATTTGCGAGAGATCGATTTGGTATTCGTCCTGCGCGGTGCTTTGGATAAAGCCGAGCTGCGAGCGCTCTTCAGCGAGGCGAATTTCGAGTTTGGTCAGCTCTTGATCGAAGCCACGGCTTTCACTGCGACGCCCGGACAGGCCGTCGTCGATCTCGTTGATAATCGCATCGACGCCTTGAAGTTGCTCGCGGTCTTTATCGAGTTCGTTGGTGACGATGACTAAGGTCTTGGCGAGCTCTTCGCCCTTGCTAGCCTCGTGCTGGCCGGACTGTTTGAGTGCGGCGATCTGTTCGTTGATCGTATCGATCTCCTGATTCCGGCGAAGGATGCGGTGTTGCAGGTTGGCGGTCTCGCGCTGGACTTCGCCGAGTGCGCGGTCGGCGGATTCGAGGCGTTGCTTCTTCTCGGCGAGTTCGAGGCGAACATCGGCGAGGGCTTCGCGCTTGTGATCGCGGGCTTCGCGGGCGTGGGCGATGGCGGCTTCGAGATCGGTGCCGCCTTGGCGCTCGTCTTTGAGGCCTTGCTCGGCAGAGACGAGTTCTTCTTTGGCGTTTTCGAGATCGGTAACGGAGTCGCCATTTTTGGCATCGAGGCGATCAATTTCGTCTTCGGCCTGCGTGCGACTGCGAGCGTTGTGCTCGACCTTTTGACTCTGATTGCGCTCTTCGGCCACCAGGCCGGAGACTTCGCTGGCTAAGTCGCCCTGGCGCTTGCGTTGCTCTTCCACGGTGGCTTCGGCTACATTGCGGCGCTCATCAAGGGCACCCGCTTGCTCGCGGAGTTCGTTGAGGGCGCTGCGCTCGGCCTCAATCTCTTTACGCAGGCGACGGATCTCGGACTCACGCTCGAGCACACTGGAAGACTTTTTACCTGTGGTGCGCCCGCCGTGGATAAGGCCGCGGCAGTCGATAATCTCGCCATCGCGGGTAGCGACGAGGAGGAAGTTGAAATCGGGATTGGCCTTCCAGAACTCTATAAATTGATCGAGACGGTCTGCGAAGTAGCAGCCAGTGAGCAAGCGATCGAGCGGGCTCTGCAATTTGGGATCACGCACAGCGACCACGGACTGCGCAGCAATGAGCCCCGCAGGCAGCTCGACATCCTTGGCCAGCGTGGCGGGCGTCAGGTCGACCTGCAAACAGGCGCGACCGAGAAAGTCGGCATCGAGTTTACCGATGACAGAAAGTGCCTTATCAGAATCGCCGATGTAGAGTGCGTCGGCGGCGGAGCCGAGCAAGGTCTCCAGCGCGGTGGTGTAGGTGCTATCGACGGTCAGCTCTTTTGAAATAATGGAGACGCTATCTTTAGAAACGACCTCGCTCAGCTTATCGCCGAGGATGGCCTTGGCACCTTCGCCGAAGCCTTCGAATTTGGCTTGAAGGCCTTCGAGCACGTTGAGCTGCGCAGTCTTGCGGGCGATGCCGCGGTCTTGGTCTTGGATGCGCTCTTGCAGGCTGCGGAACTGCGTCAAAATCTCGCGCGAGTCGGTGCGGGCTTGTTCGACGGCTTGCTCGCTGGCTGCTTGCTCCGCGCGACGCTTTTCGAGCAGGCGCTGGATGTCGGCGAGGCCTTTTTCCAGGATGGCAATCTCTTCTTTCAAGCCAATGGCACTCTCGGTCAGCGAGGCGTGCTTGACCTGGTAGGTCTTGAGGTCGACTTCGAGTGTGGTGCAGCGGGAACGAGCGCGGTTGATGCGGTTCTCGGCAGTGAGTACGTCTTGGCGGCGCTTTTGTAGTTCGCCC
>Ga0105055_10008963_pt1 | contig 12894 bp, 10 predicted proteins | sample BON03_FD_78090 | JGI IMG/M metagenome (GOLD analysis project Ga0105055, IMG submission 78090) | Freshwater microbial communities from Lake Bonney liftoff mats and glacier meltwater in Antarctica - BON-03 | ecosystem: Environmental > Aquatic > Freshwater > Ice > Glacier meltwater | place: Lake...
CGACGACCTCATGCCCTGGAACTGGACAGCAGAATAAGTCAACACCAGTCAGACCGGACGCATACAAAGAACCGGATCGGCAACGAAAAGGGGCGGCTAACGCCGCCCCTCTTCAAACCAATCTGCCGAAAAAATTCACGCGACCATGAAATCAGGGTAGCGCGCGAACATACTTACCTTGAGTTCCTTCCCGTCCCCCGGCTGGGCGCTTCCGCGACCAACTGCAACGTCGATGTCGCATTCGAATCGCAGGCGCGGCTTCATCTACTTCTGCAATGCGGCGCAGACCACTTCTCCGAACATCTCTTCCGTGGTCGCTTGCAGCATTCCGTCCGCGTTCGAGGTCATTTCAAACATTTCTTCAAGCACATAACGGGCGGCGATGAACTGCTCGTCCGACAGATCGACCAAGTAAAGTTCCGCCACACACTCCAAATCAATTCTCTTCCCAGTCATGTTCAATCCTCCTGTGTTGCCCCCAGTGGATCGAATATGGGTCATCGCCCTGATACAGTCAAGTCGTTGTTTTAATTAAATTTTTGATGTGAGAACTGCTTGCCGTTCTTGTGAGACATGCTTGCAATGCCGTGAGGATTTCTCACAATTTCCGGGCAAAGGGCTGTCTGGCGGCGTCAGCCGCCACGCTCATCCACGCTGCCTTGCCCAAGCGATTTAACATTGTCCAGACTCGTGAGCGAGTATCGCGGTCGTCCCTGTCCGACCTGCACGACATTGAATTGAACCTCCACCGGGCGGTTCAGCCATTCGTTGTTGATCGCCTTGGGATCAATGCTTGGATCGAACTTCCCCATGATCGGGCTGTCGTCATCGTGAGGTTGAAATTGGAAAGTGCGTGGCTTTGGAAGACTCCCCTCGAAGGAACCTTGAAAAGTTTCCTCCGTCTCCTTGATATTGTCCTCACTTAGACGTGCCTTGGCAAAGGTGAGTTGGTCCAAGTCCGAATACCGGAAGTGATGATCCCGAAATTCGATACCACACCACGCCCCGCGCTTCTCCATGCAGTCAAGGAATTCGACAACTTTCTTCACGGCACGTGGGTGGACCGTTTCAACAGCCTCTGTCACTTCGTCGTCAGTCCCGCTCGCCGCCTTCTCAAGGAGCACCAGCAGGGCGTCCAGCGCCTCCGATGCACCCCCCGACTGCGAAAACAGATCACCATCGAGTTTTGGCAGTTCGAATTCGAAACCGAAGGAGCCGTGCGCAATGCCGGTAATGGCAAGTTGGTTTCGCGCCTTGTCCGGGATCGGCCCCATGTCTCGAAGCTGGTCCTGCATCCCCGCAATGATCGCAGCATAGGCTTCGGCAAAGTATCCCGACGCCTTCGCGGCGAAGTCGGCGGCAATCCCCTGACTGCCGAACACTGGTGCACCACGAAAAGTCAGGCGCGTTTTCTCGGGTTCGAATGCGGTCGGCACAGCGATCAGGGCAGTCTTGGCCCTTTCAAGCCGGATTTCGAACCCTAACCTTTCGATGACGTTCTCCTGCGGGATTGCCGCAAGGATCGAGTCCAGTTCCCTGATCTCAGACATCAGGTTTTGGCGGTCATGTCTCATGATTGCCTCCCTTGTCCTGCAACACCTGCCGCGCCTGCGCATCATCCGTCAGGTCGAGACCAACCGTGAAAAATCCCTTCCAGTTCCCGTTCCGGTTATGAGCCCACATGCTATGCCAGTAGGTGACCTGTCGGATGTGCCTCTCTTCCAGCGCCACCCCCAGAAACTCGAAGTAGGCGTCAACCTTGAAGGCTACCTTCACCGCATCATGGTCGAACAGGTGTGCTGCCCTGCCGTAGAGCGATCCCTGATCCTCGCCAAACGGAAGTTGGATGAAGGATACCACGTCTATGTCATTTGGAGAACGGTCTTGATGCGACTCCACATCCTCCATGAAGCTGCCGTTCAACCACTGGAAACCATTGGGAATGCCTGCCGCATAGATCGACGCCCTGAAGTCCAGAAGCCCGTTCAGGATTGCTCTACGATCTGGCGAGAACCCGAACATATCGACAAGTTGCGTGCAGGTCACCTGATAGGGTGATCGGTTCTGACTGTCGCCGTCAGCACCCGGGGCAATAGGCGGAATGAAACCCTCCTTGTTCCAGACACGGGCTATCGGCGCATCCGGTCCGCAACGGTAACTGGCTTCGTGGTATCTCGTTTATCCCATGCTTCTGCTCCTGAGAGTAACGCGAAGGTAGACTCTACGCCACAGATTTCCACCCGGGGTCAGATCGGCGTCAGCCGCCTCGCGCCTGTGATGAAGAGCAGGGTAATCGAACACGGGACCGCAAAATCAGACTTGTGGAATAACTTGTGGAACGATTTCCAAAGCGGCGGCTAAGTATTTTATTTTATTGGTTAAATTGGATGATGTGGCAGCCCGTAGGGGAGTCGAACCCCTCTTTTCAGGTTGAAAACCTGACGTCCTAACCGATAGACGAACGGGCCACAGCGGTGCGGAATTGTCTAGGCAAACTGCCCGGTGAGGGCAAGTGCGATTCTGTCCCGTGGCGCAAAAAGTTGTGGCCGCCTGATCGACTTCTGGCCGGATTCCGGGGCTGGGCTGGGCTGGGCTGGGCTGGGCAGGTTTGCGGCGTCAGGCCAGGGCGGCGTCTTCCAGGCGCAGCTGGACGCGCATCCGCCCGCCCCAGTGATTGATTTCAAGTCGCCCGGCCATGTGGAACCGCGCGCCTGCGTGGCGTTCCAACGCCTTGCCCAGCGGGCCGTCGAAGGCACCAAAGCAGATGGCGTCGATCCGCGCGCCCAGGCCATCGCCGAACGTCACCTTGAGGTGGCTGTCGCCGACGCGGCGGGCGGCGTGGATCACACAGTCGGGGAAGGCAAAGCGCGGGGCGGAGGCGCCCATGCCGAAGGGGCCTGCTGCCTCGATCCGGGCGATCAGGTCGGGTGTCGCGGCGTCCGGCATCAGCAGGCCGTCCAGGGTCAGTCGGTCGGGGCCGACCGCACCCGCCCCCTGGCGCGCCAGCAGATCGCCCAGCCGCGCCATGGCCGGTTCCAGTTGGCCCGCAGTCAGGCTCAGCCCTGCCGCCATGCGGTGGCCGCCACCCTTGAGCAGCAGGCCTTCGGCGGCGCAGCGGTGCACGGCGGCGCCCAGATCGACGCCGCTCACCGATCGCCCGCTGCCCTTGCCGATGCCGTTCTCGTCCAGCCCGATGACGACGGCGGGGCGGCCGAACCTTTCTTTCAGCCGTGCCGCCACGATGCCCACGACGCCCGGGTGCCAGCCGGCTCCAGCCGCCCAGACCAGCGGGCCGTCCGTCCCCCGCGCCTCGGCCTGAGCCTCGGCGGCGGCGCGCACTTCGGCCTCGATCTCGCGCCGTTCGGTGTTCAGAAGGTCGAGCCGTGCCGCGATGGCCTCGGCCTCGGAGGCCTTGTCTGTGGCCAGAAGGCGGGCGCCAAGATCGGCGGCACCGATCCGCCCCCCGGCGTTGACCCGGGGGCCCAGCAGGAAGCCCAGATGATAGGGGGTCGGTGCGCCGTCCATCCGCGCCACATCGGCCAGGGCGACCAGGCCGGGCCGCTCGCGCCGACCCAGAACAACCAGCCCCTGACGCACCAGCGCCCGGTTCACCCCCACCAGCGGCGCCACATCGGCCACCGTGGCCAGCGCCACCAGATCGAGCATCGCCATCAGGTCGGGGCCCGTGGTGGCGGCGTCGCGCAGCCGCCGGTTCGCCTCGACCAGCAGCAGGAAGACGACGGCGGCGGCGCATAGGTGCCCCAGATCGCCGGTTTCGTCCTGCCGGTTGGGGTTCACCACGGCGACGCACTCGGGCAGGGTTTCGCCGCCCAGGTGATGGTCGAGCACGATGACATCGGCACCCTTTGCCGCCGCGATTGGGTCATGGGACAGGGTGCCGCAATCGACGCAGACGATCAGGTCGTGGGCTGTGGCCAGATCGGTCATCGCCGCCTCGTTCGGGCCATAGCCCTCATCGATGCGGTCGGGGATGTAGAGCGTGGCCTTGAGACCCATCTCGCGCAGCCAGCAGATCAGCAGCGCCGCCGAGGCGCCGCCGTCGACGTCATAATCGGCGAAGATCGCGATGCGCTGGCGCTTTTCCACGGCGACAAGGAACCGTTCGGCCGCTGCCCCCATGTCGCGCAACCCCATGGGGTCGGGCAACAGATCGCGCAGGGACGGGGCGAGGAATGCCGCCGCGTCGGCGGGGGCGACGCCGCGCCGGGCCAGAACGGCGGACAGGGCAGGGGGCAGGCCGGTGTCCTGGGCCATCGCCTCGGCCAGGCGGGTCTGTTCGATATCCGGGCCGACCCAGGAATTGCCCAGCAGCGAGTGTTCTACGCCAAGGAAGGCGGCTGTCGTCGTATCCCGGGGCATTTTATCCACATCTTGTGCTCGCTCTGTCAGACATTACCATATCGCGCTGGCACAGACCAGCCGGACAGGCGCGAATTCTCAGCCATCTGTGCCGGTGCGCACCGCTTCCACCTCGCGGCGCACGAAGGCGGTTTCCAGTTCCTTGTTCAGGGCGCGGGCGCGTTCCAGATAGTCGGGGTTCTGCTCCAGCGGCACGCCGGGCTTCCACAACTCGGCCAGTTCCAGCATGGCGTGGCGATCATGCTTGAAGAACTCGTATTCCATCTCCTTCGCCTCGTAATCGGAAATGCCCATGTTCTCCAACACATAGCGTCCGGCGCGCAGGCTGCTGTCGAACATTTCGCGCACGATGTCATCGGCCCCGGCGACGAACAGCTCATAGGTGTGAACCCGGTCATAGGCGCGGGCCACGATGTGCAGGTCGGGGCGTTCCTGCCGCGCGTATTTCACCAGCTTCAACGCCGCCTTGCGGTCGTCCAGCGCCACCAGCAGCACCTTGGCCGTGTCCAGACCGGCGGCGTGCAGAAGTTCGGGGCGCGTGGGGTCGCCGAAGAACCCCTTGAAGCCGAACTTGCGCATCAGCTGGATGGTTTCAAGGTTGCTGTCCACCACGGTGGTGCGAAAGCCCGCCATTTGCAGCATCCGGTTGACGACCTGCCCGAACCGGCCGATTCCGGCGATGATGATCGGCTGCTGATCGTCGATCTCGTCTTGTTCGGGTGCGGTTTCGGGGTCGGCCATGCGGGCGCTCATCTGTTCGTAGAGGATGAAGAACAGCGGCGTCAGCAGCATCGACAGCGCGACGATCAGCAGCAACTGCTGGGCCAGGGCCACGGGCAGCACGTCGGTCGCCAGCGCGAACGACACCAGCACGAAACCGAATTCGCCCGCCTGCGCCAGGCCCAGGGTGAACAGCCAGCGGTCGCGCCCTCGGATCCTGAATATCAGCGCCAGCAGGTACAGCACCAGACCCTTGATCGCCATGATCCCCAGGGTCAGACCCAGCAGGGCGAAGGGCGCGGCGAAAAAGGTGGAAAAGCTGATGCCCGCGCCCACGGTGATGAAGAACAGGCCCAGCAGCAGCCCCTTGAACGGCTCGATATCGGATTCCAGCTGGTGGCGGAACTCCGAGTTGGCCAGCACGACACCGGCCAGAAACGTCCCGAGGGCGGGCGACAGGCCCACCAGCGTCATCATGAAGGCGATGGCGATGACGATCAGCAGGGCAAGGGCGACATAGAGTTCGCGCAGATGGGCGCGGTGCACGAACCGGAAGATCGGGCGCATGGCGAAGGCGCCGAACAGGATGATCATCCCGATGGCGGCAAGGGTGACAAGGGTGATCGCCCAGCCCGGCAGGCTTTGCACCAGCGTCACCGCCGCCTCGGCGGCCTTGTCGGGGGCGCCTGCGGTCAGCGCCTGGCCCGCAAGGTCGGCCTGTTCTGTCAGGGGCGCGGTGGAATCGACTGGCGAGGCCGTATGAGCCTGTGGCGTGTCGCCATGGTGGCCAGGGTCGGCCCCCGCGTTCAGCCCGCTCATCGCCAGCAGGGGCAGAAACGCCAGCATCGGGATCACCGCGATATCCTGAGTCAGCAGCACCTGAAACGATGACCGCCCGCCGCCGGTCTGCATCAGCCCCTTTTCGGTCAGCGTCTGCAGAACGATGGCGGTCGAGGACAGGGCGAAGATCATCCCGACCGCCGTTGCCTGCGTCGGCGGCAGCCCCAGGGCAACCGCACCGACAGCCACCAGCGCGCCCGTCACCGTGACTTGCAAACCGCCCAGACCCAGAAGGCGGTGGCGCATCGCCCAGAGCGCCTTTGGCTCAAGCTCCAGCCCGATGACGAACAGCATCATCACCACACCAAATTCGGCGAAATGCTGAAGATCGGCGGTTTCGCTGCCCACAAGGCCCAGAACCGGGCCGATGACGATGCCCGCCGCAAGGTAGCCCAGCACCGACCCGAGACCCAGCCGCGTCGCGAGGGGCACCGCAATCACGGCGGCGGCCAGATAGATCGTGGCCTGGTAGAGGAAGGATTCCATCGTCGCTCCGGGTCAGGGTCAGGGTCAGGTGGGCAGGGTCAGGTGGGCAGGGTCAGGTGGGCAGGGGGGCGTCGGATTTCAGCTGGTCCATCACGATCTGGCTGCGCACCCGTGCGACGGCGGCATGGGGCAGAAGCACCTCGTGCAGCAGGCGGTTCAGCGCCCCCAGATCGGCGCAGAACACACGCAGCAGATAATCGGCCTCGCCGGTCAGGGTCCAGGCGCTGATCACTTCGGGGCGGCTGGCCAGCAGTATGGCAAAGCTGCGCGCCTTTTCGGGCTGGTGGCTGGACATCTCCACCTGCACGAAGGCCTGGATCGACAGGCCCAGCAGGCGCGGGCACAGCCGGGCGGTATAGTGTTCGATGAACCCCTCGGCCTCAAGCCGCTGGCGCCGCCGCCCGGCCTGGGAAGGCGACAGGTGCAGCAGATCGCCCAGTTCCTGCGCCGTCAGGTGGGCGTCTTTCTGGAGCGCGGCCAGCAGGCGCGAGTCGATGGCATCAAGGCGGGTCATGCGCAACTCCAGCGGTTTTGACCAAGATTAACGCGGGCCTTGCGCATTTGACACCCCCAAAATGGCAAATAATGCGCAGATTTTCGATGTCACCCCCTCTATCCTGTTGCACAACCAAACATCAGGAGGACTTGACCATGGGCCCCTTTCCCCACGACGCCCCCAAGGCCACGATCAGTGCCGACAATCCCGCAGGCACCGACGGGTTCGAATTCGTCGAATTCGCCCACCCCGAGCCGGAAAAGCTGCGCGAGGCGTTCACCCGCATGGGCTATGCCCACACCGCGACCCACAAGACCAAACCGGTCGAACTGTGGCAGCAGGGCGACATCACCTATGTGATCAACCGCACCCCGGGGGGCCATGCCGCCGCCTTTGCCGCCGAACACGGGCCCTGCGCCTCGGCGATGGGATGGCGGGTGGTGGATGCGGCCCAGGCGCTGCGCCATGCCGTCGCGCAAGGCGCCGAGGAATACACCGGGCCGGGCAAGACGTTGGATGTCCCCGCGATTCCGGGGATCGGCGGGTCGCTGATCTATTTCATCGACCAGTATTACGACAGGAACCCGTATAACGCCGAATTCGACTGGATCGACAAGGCGCACCCCGAGGGTGTGGGGTTCCACTATCTCGACCACCTGACCCACAACGTGCATCGCGGCAACATGGACAAGTGGTTCGGGTTCTACAGCAAGATTTTCAACTTCCGCGAAATCCGGTTCTTCGACATCCAGGGCAAGCACACCGGCCTTTATTCCCGCGCGCTGACCTCACCCTGCGGGCGCATCCGCATTCCGATCAACGAAGACCGGGGCGAGACCGGCCAGATCGTCGAATACCTGCGCCGCTATAACGGCGAGGGGATTCAGCACATCGCCGTGGGCGCGCGCGATCTCTATGCCTCGGTCGACGAGATCGCCGAACGCGGCGTCAAGTTCATGCCCAAGCCGCCCGAGACCTATTACGACATGTCCTATGACCGGGTCGCGGGCCATGACGAGCCGAAGGACCGGATGATGAAACACGGCATCCTGATCGACGGCGAAGGCGTGCTGGACGGGGGCGAGACGCGAATTCTGCTGCAGATTTTCAGCAAGACGGTGATCGGGCCGATCTTCTTCGAGTTCATCCAGAGGAAGGGCGACGATGGCTTTGGCGAGGGGAATTTCAGGGCCTTGTTTGAAAGCATCGAACAGGACCAGATCGACAGGGGCGTTCTGAAGACCGGCTGACACACCGTCGCGCGGGCCGTCCGGCCCGGCCCGCGCGACGTCTGCCTCAGCCGTTGGGCATCGACAGCACCACCTGTCGCCCGCCCTTGGTATAGCTCAACTGGCTCTGGCCGATGTTGGCCACCCGGCCGCCATCCACCCGGTCGCCCACCTTGACCGTGACGAGACGACCCGTGGGCAGGCGCACCAGCGCGCTGCGGTTCGACGTGCTGCCGTAGACGCCGATCAGGTTGATCCGGCCCAGATTGATCGCATTCTTCACAGTGGCCTGCGCCGCAACCGAGGCCCGCGACGGGATCGCTGGCGTGGTCACGGCGGCGGGGGCGGCCACGCGGGTGACGGGCTGTTGCGGTTCTTCGCGGACTTCGGGGGTGCGCACCCGGGCCTGGGCCACCGTGCGCTCGAAATCTCCGGGCCGCGCCCTGGGCAGCCGCGAGGCTGCGACCGCATAGGGGCTGATCGGTTCGGCAGGGGCGGCGGCGGCGGTTTCCGGCTCGGGTTCGGGCGCTGCCGGTTCGGGGCTCAGGGCGACCAGGCTGGCGGGGGCCTGACGCGGCGGCGGCGTGCTCAGGGGCGCCTGGGGCGTGGCTGTGGACGCGCCTGTTACGGCAATGGCTGCAAGGCGGGCGCGGTCCTCGATGGTTTCGCCGGCTTCGGTCGCAACGGTTTCGGCGGGCGATTGCGGGGCGATGTCCGCAGGGCGCGGCCGCGGTTGCAGCGCCGCGAACTGGTTGGAGTCGGGCAGGTCAAGCCGCGATTGTTCGTTGTCCCCGGCCAGATCGCCGGGCCGGTCGCGCGGCCGGGTGCGCGGCAGATCGGGCTGGGTCTCGGCGGTCGGGATCAGCGTGCCGGGGCGGGCCGGGCGGCCCGGCGGTTCGAGCGGCGGCGGACCGGCGGTGATGACGATGCCATCTGGCGACAGCGCGCCCTCCGGCGTGGCGCGGACCAGCCCGCGTTCGTCCAGATCGAAGGCCTGACCGGGCGGGGCCGGGGGCAGCTGTGGCATGACCGTATCTGGCGGGGCGGGGGCCGACAGGGCCGAGGCGCCGGGGCCGTCGGTCCGGGCGATGGAGGGGTCGACCGACGCGATATAGATGTCGTCGATCCGGTCGGTGCCCGGCGCTTCGGACGCCTCGGGGGTCTGCACCCAGACGCCCGTTGTGGCGTAGCGCCCGACCACGTTGTCGCTTTCGGCGTCGCCTGCGGGCGGGCGTTGCAGCAGATCGTTGGCCAGGGGCGGCGGCGCTGCCTCGCTGAGCGGCAGAGCCTCGGCGGCGGGGGCGACCGGGGCGGCGGGCCCAAGGGTCGCGACGGTGGAATCGGGAACGCTGATCCGCCCGCCCGTGCTGTCCTCGGGATCGACGGCGCCGGGCAGGGCAGCGACGCTGGTGTCGGGTGCAGGCTGTTCGGCGGCGGGCGTTTCGGGCGTGGCCGGCGGAGCGGCGACGATGGTTTCGGGGGGCGGGGCAGCAACGATGGCCTCGGGGGGTGCCACCGTTTCGGGCAACTCCAGCGCGGCTTCGTTCCCGGGCGGCAGGGCGCCGGATTCGCCCGTCACCCGTGGTTGATCGCCCATCAGCAGGAAGGCCGCCCAGACCGCCACCGCAAGCGCCGCAGCAAGGGCGATAGCGATGATCAGCGGCGTGAACGACCGGCCCGGGGGCGCCGTGCGGGCGCCGAACACCGTCATCGCCTCGGCCTCGTTCAGCTTGCCGCCCAGCCCCGGAGCCGTGGGCGCGGTTCTGGGGGTCAGGCTGGCCACAGCCGCAGCCGTGTCGGGCAGGGCGATGGCGGGCGTCGCGCGGACGGCGCCACTGCGCGGTCCCGCCATGCCCGGCTTGTCCGCCGAGCCGCGCAGGACAAGGCTTGTCCCGGTCTTGGCGGGGTTCGTCGCACCGGCGGTGCTGCGGCGCGGCGGCGGTGGCGGCACCGACGCCCTGGCCAGCGAATCGGCACCGGGCGCCACGGCGAACCGTGCCGCGATCCGGCTCAGCCGGCTGCCCTTGTCGCCATCGTCCGCCGCGATGCCGGGGCTGAGGGCACCGGCGCCCGGGCGGCTGGCGCCCGCCACCGAAGGCGCGTCGTCGGGTTTGCGCCGCGACGCGAACGAAAGGGCGGGCATGGCGGGCACATCGTCCTGCACCGCGGAATCGTCGAGCGGCGGCAGCGGATCGTTGACGCGCGGTTGGGAAAAACCGACCCGGGGGGCATCCGGTGCGGGCGCGTCCTTGGGCCTGAATGCTCCACGCTCAACCGCAGCGGGTGATTTCGGCGTCTCAGGCTCGCGTGGCGTTGCCTTGGCGGCGGGTGCGATGTTCAGCCGCCGGGGTGCAGCGGCCCCGGCCCCGGTGGTCGTCGCTGGCGGCGAAGCGGGGGCGGGCGAGGGACCGGCGGCATCGACGCCCCGCGCCATGTCGAGCGCAGCCGCGCCCAGGGCCGACGCCGATTCGCCCTTCACCGGGGCGGCGGGTGGCGGTGTCGTCGCGCCATGGGCCGACGCCTCGGGCGGGTCCACGGCATCGGCCACAGGGGGCGGCAGCGCGTCGGCGTCCCTTGCGGCCTCGGCCTCGGCGGCGGCCCTGGCCTCGATCTCGGCCTTGATGCGCGCGTCGGCTTCGGCGGCGGCACGGGCGCGCTGCAGGGCCGTCGGGCCGAACACGGCCATGCCGTTGTATTTCGCCGCGCCCGGATCGGCGGCGAAACGCACCGGATTGAACCCACGGCTGGCGGCGAACTGTTCCGCTTCGGCCAGTGTCGCATGGGCGACGGCGGCAATCGTCAGTTCGCCCTTGCCTTTGACTTTCCAGACGAAATTCAGATCGGCCAGGGAATAGGGCGTCATCCCCTCCAGCGCGTCGCGCACTGCCGCATCGCGCAGATCGTCGCGGCTGCCCTTGGCGGTCTTGGAGTCGAATTCGGGGTCGTCCAGGGTGGTGTAGAGGATTTCGGAATCCGGGATGCGCAGTTCGGTGGCCATGGGCGTGTCCGATTTCTCGGCCACGTTGTTGCGCAGGGCGGCGACCTTGTCGTCGAAATCGGATTCGCTCAGGGCGACGCTGCCCAGCACCGCATCCTTGCCACCCTGCGCAGCGCGCAGGCGGATCCCGTCCTGGGACAGTTCGAGGATAAAGTTCGGCTTCATATCAATGCTCTACCATGGGGCGGCGCGCGCAGGAGTCCCCCCCGCGATTTTGGGTGTTCTACAGCAGCTTTCCGCCGAGGAAAACAAAAAGAGGTTTCCCAATCGTTCACGCCGCCACAGGATCGTTAAGGACAATGGTTTCAGCAATGGGCGGTAAGATGCAAGTCAAGACGTTGTGGCGTGGCTTTGGGGCGCTGGCAATCGCCTCGGCGGTTTGTGCGGGCGCGGCGGGGGCACAGGAGGCGCGGATCGCCGTTGTGGGCGAGGGGCGGGTGGTGGCGGTGCCCGACATGGCGCGTCTGAACCTGGGGGTCGAGGCGCGGGATGCAACCGCAGCGGGCGCGCTGGCGCAGGTGTCACAGGCGATGGGCGCGGTCATGGCGGTGCTGGACGGAGCAGCGATTGCGCCCGCCGACCGGCAGACCGGCGGCGTTTCGGTGCAGCCGGTTTATGAGGACGGGCCCCGCGACGGGCCCCGCGACGGGCCGCCGGTGCAGGCGGGGTACATGGCCTCCAGCGACCTGACGGTGCGGGTGCGCGATCTGGATGCGCTGGGCGGTCTGCTGGACAGCGTGGCGGGGGCCGGGGGCAACCGGTTCTCGGGGCTGTCGCTGGACGTGCAGGACCGTGATCCGCTGACCCGGGCGGCGCGCCTGGCGGCGGTGGCCGATGGGCTGGCCAAGGCAGCGCTTTATGCCGACGCGGCGGGGGTGGCGCTGGGGCCTTTGATGCAGATGGCCGAAGATGGCGCCGATCCGTCGCCGATGATGCTGATGGAGTCGGCCAGCCTGCGCTCGATGCCCATTGCGGCGGGCGAGATCGAGATTTCGGCACGGCTGCGCATGGTGTTTGCCCTGAGCGAGCGATCAGGCGAGTGATCGGGGCCAGAAATCAGGGCGCCTGATCAGGGAACGAAATGCGCTGCATCGACCGTGGCAAGGCTGGTCGCCGATTCGTCGCGGTACCGGGCGAGATAGGCGGCGATGTGCCCATAGGCCCAGGTGTATCCGGCCCAGTCGGGCAGATCGCCGGTGCCGAAGAACCAGCGCCCGTGGTCGTACTCACGCTGGCCCCAGTACCGGGCGATTTCGGGGGTGAGGGCGGTTTCCCAGGGTTCGGGCGGATCGCCGTACAGGGTGTTGGCAAAGGCTCCGGCCAGCCCTTCGCTGACCATGGCTTCGCCCAGGGTGGCGCCATAGCCGGGGCCGTCCCAGCGGCGGGCGTGGTGCAGTTCATGGGCGATCATCCGGGCCGGGGCGCGATTCGCAACAGTGGCCAGTTCGGCGCTGTCGGGGTCGAGGGTGAGAAGGATCAGCCCCGGGCGCGGGACATCGCCCACGGCGCCACGTTGGGGGATCACCCGTTTGCCGGGTTGCACGACAATATTCAGCGGGGCGTTGAATTCCAGATGGGCGGCGCGGGGCATCACATCACCCAAAGCCGCTTCGACCAGCGGGCGGTGGCGGCGGAGCGCACCCCCGGGCATCGAGCATATGCAGCTGACAGCGGATCATCGACGCGGGAATATCGCACGACCGGGACCGGGCAAGACGGGGGGCGCACCATCGGCGGCCCCCCGC
>Ga0105055_10008965_pt1 | contig 12894 bp, 14 predicted proteins | sample BON03_FD_78090 | JGI IMG/M metagenome (GOLD analysis project Ga0105055, IMG submission 78090) | Freshwater microbial communities from Lake Bonney liftoff mats and glacier meltwater in Antarctica - BON-03 | ecosystem: Environmental > Aquatic > Freshwater > Ice > Glacier meltwater | place: Lake...
AAGTGCGCACGATCGTGCGTTCGTGCATGCGTACGTGCGTGTGTGTGTGCGCGTGCGTGCGTGTGCGTGCGTGTGCGTATTGCACCAAGAGCAAGAGCGCATGCGTTCGCTTCGCAGAGAGTCAGAGCATCACCAGAGTCCCCACTCGCAACTGACACATACACACACACCTGACACCTACACGCACACCTGCGCCACAACACGCACAGTCCAAATGCAAAAAATTCATCGAATGTAACGGCCACGGAAACAGTAGCACCAGGGGCGCGGGGAATATCAGCATATCCACAGCCAGTGGCGCAAATCATCCAAACGGTAGCCAAGTACGACCCCAGAGCAAAATCGTTGACTCTGATGCGCGCAGATGTGGGTAAGGATTGCAATCGCACGAATGAAGCGTGTGGTGCGACTTCGTCTTTCTCGCTCTATACTGCTGTCACGATTCGCGAGTTTGAGGGGGGGGAGAAGCCGAGTGCGTACCCGAAGTGCGGAGGCGGGTGTATCGCTCTTGTTGTCGTGGCCGTGACAGTGTGTGTTGTGTTGAGCGGCTTTATGGTGTTGAAAAAGATAGTCTACGACAAGCGCCCCGATGTCAAACAGCGCCAGTTCGAGATGACCGTCAACACATAGCCTGTCGACATATAGGCATAGTCAATATGCAGGCATATGCGCCACACGTAATCTCTCTCTCCTCGTACCTCTCGTTTACACGCGCATTGAGTGTAGGTGACAATAAAAGAAGATCACGAGTGTGTGGGTGGGCTAGAGTGTTGCGCATCTGACACATCTAGACACATGAGCGCTCGTGGCGGTGTTTGGTGCGCTGAAACGACGTAGAAGCACACAATTCAGGCAGAGGTGGAAATCGCACAGACCGATGCATAGGGAATCGCTGTCTTTGAAATGCACACAGCCGCCACACCCTTATGCACACCTTACGCTCACCTGCAAGATTTGCTTCAACCCTCTGGGGGGGAAACTGCCAACCTAAACGAGTGGCGTGCGCGGATTCTTTATCCTCATTGCGAGGAAAAAGGCAGGAACATTCTCATCGCTGTCCCACCGGATCATCTTAGTTTCATATAACCAAAGTCTGCCAGCTTTTTTGGTTTTGACTGCAGCCAAAACCAAAAAAACACCTCGACACCCTCTTGAGGCCTCAAGGCCTCAAGTCCCTCAAGAGGGACATGTAATGAACCGGACTAGCAAGTCAACAGTGTTTTCGACCAATCACTGCCCCGGAGCCCATGTACTATAGTCCAATCAATACAATGGCGAGGTGGCCTGCAATCCACGAACAATCCTCCCTCCATGATATACGTCCTAGCTACCGTACGTTGGTTTTTTTTTTTGAATTATAAGCCGCGCAAGGGGCAGTCAAGGGCGATACTCTAAATTATAGGAGATTGTAACATTGTCGCTCCTGGGCCCGACTCACTGACCACGGCCTCAGATTCATAAAATCAGATGTAAAAGGTTGACGGGTGTCGTTTCTTTTTGCCCCACTGGTCGTTGGTTCTGTTTTGTACTGGCCAAGTTCTGTTTTGTTTTTCGGCAATTTGGAACCAGAGTCGATTCTTGGTTGTTGTGTAGACATGAAGTGCCGCTACTCAACGCAACCACAGAAGGAACCCCCATGAAGTTTGGACCGTGAGGAGCTGGAGGCGCAGCCGCAATAGATTTGAGGATACCAGGTGCCAGAAACCAACGCAATTAAACAATCTTTAATTAGTTTTGTTGACGTAAAGTGCAACTACAGACCCCCCAAAGGAAATCCCTGTGAATAGTGGGTGGTCACAGTTGATCCCACATAAGAGATGTAGCAGAGGACCCAAATTAGGTACCTATAGTGACCGAGTGTTTTCGGACTGTCTATTATTAATAAACATCTTTCACATCATGGGTGGTTGCAGTGAGTTTTTGCGTCGCGTTGTGTTTACATGAATCGCCACTACGCACCAAATGCTTGGGGAGTTGGGACTAGGTATTGGTGTCGCGCAACTGGCTACATATCTCATGCGTGCATCCTCTGGCCCATTTTCTGTTTAGCACATATTCTTGGGTTTCTTAAGTTATGTTTGTTTGATTGTTTACAGTAGCCGCCATACTGCCCACCCAGAATTTACCTCCTGAGAATTTACGAACGCTCACAAATGGTAAGCGGTAATCAGGTAGTCTGAAGCCCCCAGCACGACGACACTCAGGGCAAGCACGAAGGCACTCCGTTTTCTTTATTTCATGGGGTGTTGAAACCTCAACCAATCGTGTTAAAACCCAAATCAATCACTTAGGACTCAAAAGACTGTCTCGGACCATTGACACCTACTTATGGTGGGTTCTGTACTTTGACCTGTGACTTTAGGCAGAATGCACCTGTTACAATCCCACTGCACTAGGGGGCTGCCAGTGCAATACCCAAGGCTGTTGGCAAAGCGACGAAAGATTGACAGGGTCGAGGCTACCAGTGGGCTTTTACACCAGGCGTCAATAACACCCCCGATATCTTAAGTAGAATAGTCAAATTGTGTCTAGCGAACGTGACCTGTCAATCTAATGCCGACTCGGTCGCCAAGTTGGCAATATCTTTTGCTTTCTTGGGTGGCAACACCCCAACTTAATCACTGGACTAAGGCCGGAGCTCAATACGCCGATGTTCGGTATGCTTACTTCTGTTTACTAATTTATTTCCCGTACTTTCAATACCGCAAAACGCCGAAACTTTAGAGGATTTCTTGCAAATCCGCAACTTTCTTGTTCAATCTCGAGATGAACAGTACAAATATGAAAAAAAGAATTCCACCATTGTCGTTGTAGTGAGTTGCACACATTTCCCTCAAAATACAATACGAAATTGAAAGAAGTCAGCGCTGACTTGTATTTGAATTCCTGACTAATATGGCCAATTAGTAAGCGCGAACTTCCGACGGTTACGTGTATTAAAAATATTTACAATATTAACAGAAGTGAGAATGTCAACAATCTCACGTACTCGAACATGGAGACACGCATGGACAGGCCCAGTCTGTAGTGGGGGTCATCGAGGAGTACCGTAGACCGTCGATGTCAGCTGTCTATGAGGATCTACAGAATCCGGTACCTCAAGGCAATCGGCTACTTCTCGATGTCTCAGTGCACTACCGGGCCGACTAGGGAGATTGTAATTGGTCCTAAACGGCCTCAGGTAGAAAAAAACAAATCAGCGCACTTATTGCTCGTACATGACTATTGCCAAGTGACTCAGCACCCTGAGGTGCGATTGACACAGCAGCAACTAGAGGCGGAGATGAAGTCCACTCTAGGGAAGGGTGGGTATGTTCCCGTTTGAAAAATTCCAAAAAAATCCCGAGGGAGAGACCGGAGGGGTGGAGGGCCCAAGTCTTGCCGTGGTGAGCCACTTTCTAGACTTGATTTTTAAGCCTGTTGACCCTGCATTACGAGCACGCATCTGGGCGTTTGGGAGGAGATTGCGGGCGTGTTGACAAAATCGACATCTCCATTTCGCCGTTGTATGTTAGCGAGAAGTTCGTGAGAGGGAAGGCACTCTGCTGTGTTGATAGGGCTTCTTAGGGCAGGCGCAGGGGTTGTTGCTTTCTGAATATCGGCACCCCCTCAGCATCTGGAGCGAATTTGTGTGGTGGGGCATGTACTTGCGGGAGAGAGTGTAGTAGGGAGTCGTATGGTCTCAGAGGACAAGGTATGGCGCAAGGAGGGGAGAGAGATCAAGCGTGGTAGGGATGTTTTTTTCCCCCTCCACATACAGTGACAGGTCCACCCCCTTCCGCCCCCCCTTATTTTTCCCCCCGGGGATTTCCCCCCCCGGGGGGGCAGGCGGGGTTTAATCAGAGTCAGGGTCAAGGATGGATGAGGTGAGGTGGAGGTGTTGTAAGGCAGCCTGGGATAGGGGGTGGGGGGGGTCTCCTTTTGGAGAGTAGGGAATCCCCTCCCTTGCCAGAAACTGGGATTTGATTTGAAAATGCCAGAAACTGGGATTTGAAAATGCCAGGGGGAAGGGGGTATAAAACGGGGATTTGAAAATGCCCCTCATGGACATTTTCAAATCCTAGTTGGGATGGTGGTGAGGGGCGGGAGCAGGCAGTCCACATGCCATCCTGCGTTGCACATGTGATAAAGGAGCATTTAATCTTCGTCAAACGGGCTCTGGCATACTTGGCAGTGGGTATCGTCCGGGGGAGGAGTGGGCAGGGTAGCGCGGGGGGAGAAGGGGAGGTGGGCTGGCTGGGAGTGGGATTGGAATGAGTAAAGGAGTTGTGTGTGTATGGAAATGGTTAAGATCACCCATACTTTTCCATTTTGTCGATCAACTTTTGGTGGAGTGCAATGGAGTAGCGTAGCTACTTTTTGAATTTATTTCTTTCGGTTTCTTTCTGTCTTTCTTTCTTGAGGGGCGAAGACCCAACTCAATCACAAAACCCAGTTGGTTGTAAAGATCCGATTAGCCACGTAGGACCCCAGAAACTGTCCCGGACTGCTGCCGACAGGGCGCGGGGCAAGCGGAGGGACTTTAGCTTTGGAGCCGCCGCGCGCCAACTGAAACACGCCAGAGTGCATACGGATTTTTTTTTCATTTTTTTTCTCTCAAAATCCGGGCACAGCACTCCGTCACTCACTCCGTCACTCGATCCGTCAATCTCTTTGTCTCTCACTCCGTCGCTCACTTCGTCACTCACTCCGTTTCAACACCAACCATTGTTATGTCGCGAGTATTGGCTACTATCGACTTGATTTCCAGTTGTAGTTCCAGTTTCAGTTCTGTACTCTCAACCTTAGAATTTCGAGGAGACAAACTGTGACAGGGCAAGCCTAGACCAAACTAACAAACATGCAAGTAGACAAGAGAATTCTAAAGTTAACAAATGCACTGACTATTTTTCATGGTGAAGTGAGTCGACCTCACATTTTTCAGAAGAAGTGACGACGGTAATCGTGTGGCGTGTATGTGTGACGCCTGAGATGGTGTGTGTGTGTATGCTGTGTGCGTAGTATTTTCGCGAGATTGGACACATGTATATGTGTGAACACATATGCACTCAAAAAAGACATGTGTGTGTGTGTATATGTGTACACGCACACGTTGATGTGTGTATGTATGTAAATAAACAATTACATGTACACACATATTTAATGAGTATTTGTGGTTCCACTCGTGCTGAGGATTGCGTAGTCTTGAGCCACAGTGACTCGGCCTGTGTTCTGGCTGCGCACTCTTGCAGCCAATAGTCCTATCTTTCTTGCTGTTATTTCTTGCTGTTGTGTGTAAGCAGCCACACCGCTAATCCCCCCAAGCCGTTCAGAACGCATACCAATGGTGCGCAGTAACAGGCTCTGGGGTAGCCCGGAAGCGCCCGGCCCGAAGGCACTCCCGCAATGGACCTTGGACACACGAATGTGGGTTTGAAGTGGTGAATGCGTATGTTGATGAACCTACAATTTTGTTTTTTGTGTGTGTGTTTTGCTCTACACAGCTAGCGCGCCAATTACATCAGGAACGCCACAAATGTGTGACTCAAATTGTATTGTATGCTTCTTGAGACCCCCCATCCTAGTGAAAGCAAAAAGTAGCAACTTTTTTTCGGCATTTGACGGGTAAATCGTCATTTTTGTATGATGTTCGGGGATTGAAAGTTTTTCCGGATCAGCAAACCACTTGCAGGTGTCCAATTCAAATTTTTGAAATGTATATTTGACTTACCAGGTTTATGCGAATCGGAGCTGAGGAAGGAGGAGTCTACTAAGAAATCGGCCAAAACTAGAAACTTTGATTTTATCTAAAACGTGATTTGACGGGTACAAAGGCAATCTTCAGGGGATTTTTCTTGAATTTTCCGAAAAAAATTCCAATTTTTTCTACGCACGTCATTAGAATACTTTTAAGAGGCGAATCCTGATAACTATTTTTTCAAGATTTGGCTCAACACGAGGTTTCAACTATTTTTGACACATTGTCCTGTTTTGTCGGTGTGGGCCAAAACCAATTGAAGAGCCTGAAAGCACGGTCACGCTCCCAGTTTACCCATGAAATCACATTGATTGATAAATATCTCAGCCAATATTTCCCGGAGCGCAAAGTCCTTCGGATGACTTTAGAACAACTTTTTAAGATCTTCATTAAAGTCCCCATGTTTGATTGCATGAGAGTAATATTCAACAACTTATGTGCAACTTTCCCATCTGGGTGAGGACTGGCCCCAATATTTTTTTGCGTGGTCGGATCGAATCGATTAAAAGCCCAGGCGGTACATCTCAAAAAGTTAGTTGAACAACATGACTTGAACAACATGACAAGGGCGATTTCTTGAAATGATTATTTCTTGTCGAATATGTGTGGGGGATGGTGTCATTTCACTGGTAAATCCCCTTTTGCTGCATCTTCAAAAATGTTGCTAGTGTTGGCTTTTACTATTATCGACTCGAATTGTTGAATTCGAAGAAGTCATTCCCGAGGTGGACTGCGAAGTCCGAGTGTGTTCAAGAGGTCATGGCAACAGAGCACGAGGTGTTGTGCTTGGCTATCGATGAAGAACTTGCTTCATTTCTGCGGTGTATCGACAATTACGAGACTGCCAGTCGTGAGGTCCGTGCTTCTGTTTGTGCCGCCCTTCTACTGCTAACAAGAGCTTTGAGGCACACATGCAGCGCCACATCGTATGCCCGCTGCTTTCATATCTATTAACAATGCCCGGCAAATTCGCCGGCTTGAATGGCACTTACATGCCAACTTTTCCGAACTGGAAAAAATGGAATGGCCAACGTTTTCTGTGGCAAGCAACTGACTTTGAAGTGTGTCGACACAGATTGTGTCAGCATGCAGGGCCGGCGTGTTTGACATAGCGCGCGCCCGCAAATCCATGGGCCAAAGTGGATGTGCTGTGTCGCAATTGCAGTACCCAGCAAGGATCAAGGCAGCAGGTAGCTGCCCACAACCCACATGCGCGTGCCATTCATCACGAAGCCACCCATTCATGCTGTTGGTCTGGTTGCACAGAGGCTGCTGGCCTGCCGTTATCTCCTGATATTCGTGATCGCCCGACTTTGTGTGTGGCATTTCAGCAGCTTGGTGTTTTGGAAATGCATATTTTTTGAGACGCAAAACGTCGTGGTGCACTTCTTGTACTTGCAGCTGCCACCATTAAAAAAATTGATGCCACGCAGCTCGAGTAGAAATCGACCATCACCAGCTGTCCGGCGCAGGCTCCGCACCCGCTGGAACAGCCGTCGCGGCTACAGTGGGAACATCGCCTGCCCCCGTGCTCGAGCTCAGTTTACAAAGTTTTGTGCGCAGTGAGGGCAGGTCCGTATTCATACATGATGAAAGCGTACTATATATATCTATATGCAACACCAAGGTGGCCAGACAACATAAAAGCAAATTTGTCATGCAAGATGGGCAGAAGACAGAGCAAACGGGCGCGCGGCGGCAAGGTGCATCGTGCCGGAGCTGCCGCGCGCCATCTCAAGGGCGGGGAAATTGGGTCAAGGGTTGATTAATCATGGTTTATGATTTGAGGTTACTTGTTCAAGCTTGATTGACCGCATGGAGCGCGGCAGCTCCGGGGCTGAAGCCCCTGCGCCGCCGCGCGCCCGATAGAGATCCTTGCTGCTACAATGACCTGTGCGCTGCGCACTCCTGTAACACTACTTTGACACATGGCATTCAGCCGCCCAAATTCTTGCAGCATACACGCATATCCAAATATTTAATTCACACAGAGTGGGTGCGGCAAGGGTGTAAGGGGCACGTTCGAACCCCCCTGCAGGGTGGACTGTGCTGTGTTAGCGTAAGGTGGGTCGACTCGAGATGAGAAACTGAGACAAAACAAACATACAACGCTGCAGCGTGCGAAGTGTGGCCAGGACCGATCGTGAAGAAAGTCAACACGAAGACCAGCCGGAGGAAGTGGTGTGCACAGATCCTATTCGCTGGTTTGGTGCGTTTGCTCCCCAGGTACCACAACCTCTTATATGTTTGTGAAAATATGCGTAGTAGGCCTGCCCACTGGCTCATTGCGGCTGTTTCTTTTCTCCCTCTCAGGCGAGTATTTGCGTATTTAGCAGACTGTGTCTGTATATGTGTGCGGGCCTATGTGCATTGTGTGTGTTGTGTCCAAAAGACCTTGGTTAGTTCAAATGACGTGTGCTAAACAGCGCGTGTTCGTGGGCGTGTGTGTGTGTGGGGGGGGGGACACAGCATCTAAAAAGCTCACAGAAGTACTTCTCGCGTGGGCTCGAAAGTGTGACATCAGCAGCAGACGCAAACATAAAGATGCGCCTCCATTACGCAAGGTACTTTTCTCGTGGCGTGCGATGTGAGCGGGATTGCATGTAGAGCGCGGGAAAGAGGACGCGTCGGCGCCCAAATATACTGCGTACCACTCGAAGTGGACGTCATTCCCCGATGTTATTTTCTTCGTATCAAGATTTATTTTTCTGTTCTTTTATCATGGTACTCTCCCCTCGCATTGCGCCACGGCAGCATCTTGTCGGCTCGCGCTGACACTGTGTGTGCGTTGTACAGGTACAAGGAGCTCTTGGCCAAGAAGAAGGCAACATCAGCAGTACAAGTAGCACAGGAAGAGCAAACTGTCACATCATCACCATCTGGGGCGTGAGACACAGTTTGTGACACAGTGTAGCGCTCGTGTTGACTCGGATAGTTTCTGTGTGTTTTGTGTTTAATTTACTGTGAGGAAAATGGGTGGTTCAAGAATGCACTTTTGCGTGGAGCTCGTAGCAATATTGAAGAGACCGAACACTCTTGCCAATCCACGCACGGTGGAGCCCGCGAATCACGAAATTGTGACTATTAGGATTTTTGAATTGGTCACTCAACAAAGCTGAACAAGGGAGATCCAATATTGGGACCAAAACACTCTGGCAGTCGTTATCATTTATTCACGATCTCTTCCACCTATTGATCGCAGGTAGACATGCCCCCGCTCCCCTTGGATGGTGCTGGACCCGCTTTTTTTGTTTTTTGTTGTAGATTTTTTTGTCGTGCCAGTGTGCTGCGCGTTGGAAATATACAAGCTGAAAATTAAAATTGAGAAACTCAGCGCTTCCCATTGTATGTACAGTCTCAACATGGTCAAGCATTAAGGGACAAGAATGCACACCTACGTGCTTGGTACAGGCAGCTTGTCTCTTTTCTAGAACACGTGTAAGAGTTGGAGATCCAGGCTTTACGTAGTGAATTCCCGTCAGGGGTCGTCTTTTTTTCGTGTTTTCCCAGGATTTTGCCGGATCGGACGTCTGTCAAATTCGAGATCGAATCTGGCGAAAGCGGGCATCTCAGACGTCTGGGAGTCCGATCTGACATCGGACAACTACGTCAGATCGGAGCTATCTCCTCACACGCCAAAACCACGGGTTCCGGCGTGTTTGGCCGAGACACGGGATCCGTGGAATGGCAGTCCGACCCCTATGGCGAGCGGCGGCGAAAGTCCCTCCGCCGCCGAGCAACATTTCACATGAGGCTCAGCTCAGACTGCGCTGGCCACAAAGGGACATTTCTTGTCCACTGTGACACGCGGCTTGCTTTAGAAAAGATGTATTTTACAAGAGAAGCACTGCGCCCTTTCATGAGCAGCCGGCACACGGGCGGCACAAGTTCATGGTGTATGGGTTATAATAGCCGTTGTGCTCGAACTGGTCGTAGCCTATGCGCCTGGCTCCGTGCCCAAGGCAAGGGCAACATTCGTAGGCTGTGTTGAGCCAGCCCCCGTACTCGTCTGGCTCTGTCAGAGAGAGAGAGGTGAAGTGTGTGAGAGAGTAAAGACAAGACCAATTTTCTGTCACACATGTGCCGCCTTCCACTTGAACCAAAGGGGGGACAACGATTCGCAGAGTCCTGTAATTGTTGTGTCTCTTGAGAAAAGGAGCCCTAATATTACAGGGCTCTTTTACAAAAGAACCTCAGCAACTGAAGAAGCCACCGGGCACATGGCAGCGGAAGTAGCAAATGGGGTTAACTTTTCACACATCCACCCAGAATGTTCTCGAAAACCCGACCCGGTAAGGCTTCCCGAGAAATTCTAGCCGGGTACATGACCCCCTGTCACCGCATATTGCTGCCTCCCTAGATTTCTCGCGCTGTGTGAGCTGTGAAGACACAGAGGATGCCAACACTGTACTGAAGGAGTGATTTTTTCTCGAGACTAAAGCCCCTCCGCCGCCGCGCGCCCGGCGACTTACCCCTACACGCAAATGCGCGCACATACATGCATAGACGCAAACTCCCACCCGAACACGCTCACACAAACATACAGACGCCCACACACACAGATGCACACACACGGATAGACACACAGACAGAACAGACCTGTCAGAACCACATCGGCCTTGAAGCCGTCCACATCCGGGCGAGTTGGCCCGCAATAAGGACTGTCAGGCGTGCAGAGATCCACCACAAGGCTCTGGATGCCATGCTGACGACTGGAACCTCCCGGCACCGCCAGACGCAACCCCTGCCGCTGCAACGAGCTGTGCAGCGGCAGCGGCGAACCCTGCTCTGCTCCGCGGAGCTGCTGCCCGGCAAACACTTTCAGATGCGGTCCCCGCGGGTAAGACGCGCCGACGTCCCGGCGCATGATCTTTTCGATCTTCTCGTCCTCGAGGTCTTCATTGGCGTGCTTGAATGCAACCTCTTCTTCCGGGACCAGTGTGTTACCAAGGTCCGCACCCTGTAGCTCATTGTATTCGTACTTGTCGTCGAGCGGCACTATTTCATCGTCCGCGGTGCTGAACGCATCGACCCACGACGATGACTCCGGCTGAGGCGCAAAAAGGCCACCATCCCATCGGGAGCTTGCCCTGGCCTGCAGGTTTAGGTTGTTGAGTGCGTCTTGACTGCCTGCGAGCTCGCGGCAAGCCATGTCGTTGCCCTGCGCGCAGGCCACTTTAAACATATTGAGGTTGTGTGTGTCCGTCCAGTCAAAAATCGGCACGCCGTCGGTCACGCGGCTGCTCACATCGCTGAGCTCCGTGGTGCGCCTGACTCGCGGCTGCACAAGTACTAGCGCGCATAACGCGAGGGCAAGCCCGGTAACGGCCAGCTCTGAACCGCTTCGCCTCATTCCGTCGCCTCTCCCAAAAGCCGTGCAACCTCCAATTCTAGAGGGGTGTTCACAATTCGATGTCGCAAAAAAAATAAATTTAGAGTACCTGCTCACCCACCAAAAAGCGTTCGTGTTGTGGGGTCAGCTCAGGCACAACACAGGCAGGCGTCTGGATGGTCCAACCCTTAGATTCACTCTTCAAACGGCCGAGTTGCGTTTTTCACTGTATGTTTCACGTGACCTAGGAAACTGTGATCCAGCACCCACACAGAGTCTGTGACTACGATCCAGCACCCACACAGAGTCTGTTCACACCACCGAGGCACGCCACAGCATCTCAAATTCGATAAATCATACAGGTTAAATACACTTGACATCGAATCTCATTGTCGAAATCAATTGAAATCCAAGGATCGGATTTTCTCCAAGAATCGGAGAAAAGATTCTAAAAACTCAAGATAGTTCTAAACAAAACAACATAAGAATAACATTGATTCAATTAATGTATGGGAAAAAGCGATAAAGCGCCCACGAACAAGATCTGCCGCCGCCGCGCGTCAAGTGAGCAACGCCCACGAACGAGATCTTGTCACGAATCAGAACGTTTAGTTTAGGCCCTTTTTAGGTCAAACGTACCTTTTGGAAAGTCTTTTTTTTCGATCCAGTTCGCGAGCAGCTGGGGATTTCAGCCAGCGGCGACCGGAGAATCTTTTGTCGAATTAAGAAGCATTAAGGTGTCACATGTGACTAAAAAAAGTATGTACACATAAATTTTCTCTACTATTTTGAATTCTCCCCTCTCGTTTTTAATTGTGTTTTGTTCTGTGTTCTATTCATACATGTTGCGTGTTTGTGAATTTGTGTTTTGTTCTATTGCTTTTGTGTTTGCCTTCTTTTGATGTAACAACTGGATGGCTTGTCGATTCTGAGATTCACCGTTTTGCCCTGTTACATGCCGTGTCTGTTTTACCAAAACTATTACGATGATTATCAACATCACAGGTCTCTCTCCCCTACCCTTTGCCTGTTCTCGTGTTCCTGCCCTGTGTCAACTTACTATGAACGGTTGCATATGTATTGAGACACGTCTGCAACTCGACCTTCTCTGTACTCACTCCCCAAGTGCGGCGCCCCTACACATCTCTTGCCATGTTTCCTGTTTGTACATATTGTTCTGCTTGTTTCTCATGTATGTGTGTTTTCGCCGAGTCGGGCGCGCGGTGGCGGAGGGGCTTTAGCCCCGACGCTGCCGTACGCCACTCGGACTACCTTTTCGCACCAGAGTCAAGTGGCGTAGTTATACCTGCTCAAAACCTGCGCCAACATAGATTTTTTGTGGGGTGCACCGACAAGGAAGCAGGTTGGCGCAATTATTAAAGACAACCTGACGGCGCACTTTGTGGGAAATAAAAACTTGACGGCGCACTTTTTGAAGAAGGAAAAACTTGATGGCGCACTTTTACGGGGAAAAACATGACGGCGCACTTTTTGAGGAAACAAATATCCCCTCTTCCCCCCTCTCCCATGCTGCCATCCTTAGCCTTACCCGCGCTCTTCGTAGACATGATCTCTGTTCCTGGTCCTCACACACCCCACTCCAACAAACTGCAATGCTCCTTGGGTCCAAGCCCCCTAAACTCCTCCAAAAACACGACAAAGCATGGACTGACTCTACTTCCACTATATGCACTCAACTCATCTACTCACTTCAATCTCACCTTTCCAAACACCTATCCTCAAGCTCTCCCGGGCCCGTACCGTCCCTCATTTCCTCCCTTGTCAGCCCCCCCTCTGAGGATACGCAGTGCCAGGTGTGTCAAAG
>Ga0105055_10008969_pt1 | contig 12890 bp, 11 predicted proteins | sample BON03_FD_78090 | JGI IMG/M metagenome (GOLD analysis project Ga0105055, IMG submission 78090) | Freshwater microbial communities from Lake Bonney liftoff mats and glacier meltwater in Antarctica - BON-03 | ecosystem: Environmental > Aquatic > Freshwater > Ice > Glacier meltwater | place: Lake...
ATATATATATGTATATATATATATATATATACATATACATATATATATATATACATATGTACACACATATATGTACACATATATACGTGTATATATATTCGTGTGCATATACATGTATATATATATACATTTGTATATACACATATTCTTTCAATTGGGACAACTGCTATAGAAAAAGAATAGAGCACATACAAAGTGGCGGAAGATATACGAGATCAGTGATTGAATAGATGCATCTCGTTGCGAGTGATCGAATAGACGCATCTCGAAGTCCGGGTGATGTCTCGTCGCAAGTCCGGATGATTGGGTGCATGTCCCGCACCAGGGCTCTTCGACCCTTGTACCCTCCCGGCACCCCGCACGACGCTTGTTGTTCAAACCACCATAGATGAGGATAAATTTTGCCCGAAAATTCGTTGAGAGATCCAGGAATATAACATGTCACAGTAGTCGACAGCCAAAGGTCTCTGTGAGCACGGTGATGAGGAGTCAGCTGTTGACACACCCTACAGTGTGCAAGTCAACATGGGCCTGCAAGCGAGATGGCACACGCAGGAAGCTAGGATCTCCTTGTCCCTTTCTTCCGGTCTGTCTGCTTTCTTTCGAAAATGCATATATTGCTGATCCCACACATTATACGCATGCCCTCCGTAATCCCACTATCAATAAATCACCCATGTTGAACACACACATTTGATCACAGTGACGTATACCAAACACAAGATCACCTACCTCATGTTGGGCAGGTCTACGAAGGTGCCCACCGCAATACTCGTGTACAGATTGTTTTTCAGATTAATTTTTCTGTTGACACAGGCCACAAGGAGTCAGGCGCTGGAATCACGGTGGCACACGAAGAGATGAACATAATTGTGAAAAGATGCACAAAATTGCGAAGAGATACCAAAATTGCACGCAAGCACAATGCATCTACATCCAGGGGGCACTTACTTTAATGCCGGCAAGCTCACGAAGGTTCTCGCCGGAATATTGGTCAGCATATTGTATTGCAGGTTGAGGTTCCTGTTGGCAAACACACGTACGACCAATTAATATTTGTAACTGTAGATGGTAATTTCACGCAAACCAACCCTTTTCGACTCGGAAGTTTGCGGGCAAGCACAAACGCACATCAAAGATAATACGTATCCTGCACTTGATGTATGTTCCGCCATAACCCTAGGATCCACATTCCATTACATGTTCAACCTGTATACATACGCTAAACACAGGTTCATTCTACAGCACGTCTTGAGAAGAGTAGCGAGGCACTTACTCCAATGCTTGCAGGTCGTCAAAGTTGATCGCTGCAATACTCGTCAACAGATTGTTGTTCAGTTGAAGATCCCTGTGGGAACACACAAGCACAACCCATTTATATTTGTATGTTAGATTATATGGTCACACGAACCCAATCATTTACACCTGTAAAAGTTACACCTGTGAAGGCATACACAGACACACCTCAAACTCAATTTGAATACGACCACGCCGTCATGTGTCAATGTCCTTTTCACACAACCACGACCACTCGGATAATAAACCTTTGTGACACGCACACACAAGGTTGCAAACAAACACAATGACACCCTCAGGCGAGGTATTATGTCCACTTCACTCTGCATGTAAACTGTGCCACACTGCTGTGACATTTACTCCACCGCACAGGTGTCTGAATGATTGAGACACACACATACAAAATCCTCTCATTGTATCACACATTGCACAAGGCACGAGGGGCTTTACGAATTTGAAATACAAGAAGTGTGTCATATCAGCGACACCCTGTAGTTTAGCAGATGGTACACGCAGCACGCAAAGAAATATGCACGTTATCACACACGCACGCACACACATATTATGTCAGTTTTTACATGAGAATTTTCGCAAGTGCATTTGCAGATTTTGAAGATGACCTCGCCGTCATGTTTCAATATCATTCGCGCACTGCATGCAAACTGTACAAGATGATGGAATCTGGCGGTATTTCTATCTCTGGATTTTGGCTCCGGGAATCGAACCCGGGCTGCCCAATTGATGATATACGTACTAGCTGAGTTGTATCCAGAACTAGGCAGCCCGGGTTCGATTCCCGGAGCCAAAATACAGAGATAAGAATACCGCCAGATTCCTCCACAAGACAGCTGTGAAATGTAATTGAAGTCACAGGACTCTCAATGATCAAAACACAAACAAACCCCTCATCTCAGCACACGTTGAGGGGAGTGGCAGGGGGCGCGTACGTCAATGCCGGCAGGTCCACGAAGGCGCCCGCCGCAATACTCGTCAGCTGGTTATTGTCAAGATGAAGTAACCTAAAGACCAACCCAGGACAAAAGGAGTCACCAGATGGTTGCTTTCGTGCGTCACCACCAACTCCAAAACACAATTTTGAGCACTTTGGCGTATACGCAAACCCTTTACTTCATTTTGGGTAGGTCCTCAAAGGTGTCTGCTACAATACTCGTGAGCTTGTTGTCATTCAGATATATGTTGTCGTTCAGATAAAGTTCTTCAGGCACGTGTCACAAGGACACGTGTGGACCACACTGGGCACCTACCTCAATGCCGGCAGGTCACCGATGGTGCCCGCCACAATACTCGTCAGCTTGTTGTATTCAAGATAAAGTAACCTGCAGACCCAGAACAACAAGTCACCAGAGGGTACACGCCATCACTGTAGGTACGGGTCACAAAGAGTTAGGCGCGGAGAAAACACCAGCACGCGAAGAATCTGCATGCACACACAAGCACAATGCATCCTCATGCAAGGTACTTACTCTAATGCCCGCAAGTTCACGAAGGCGTCTTGTGGAATTCCAGTTAGCCTGTTGCTGCTCAGTTGAAGCTTCCTGTGAGCACACAGTGTCAGATCTTTTTATTCATATATATAGGTATATATATATATATATATATAACGCAAACCCCATCATTTAGACTTTTATACGCTTGCAGGCACGCACATCAAACATGCTTGATTTCCTGCAATAAATAATGCTACTCCATAACCCCAAGATCACACATGACCTTACACTAAACCGAAGGCTATAAGCGAGTGTGCATCCTTGCACACACATACCACTCACACACAATGCCCCCTCATTACAGCACACATGAAGGGAGTGGGAGCACGTACCCTAATGCAGGCAGGTCCACAAAAACGCCCGCCGCAAAACTCGTTAGCTGGTTTGTCTGTAAGTAAAGTTCTCTGCAAACCAGGACCACGAGGAGTCAATAAATGGCACACACCAGCGCATGCCCAACATTACAAATTCGAAATAAAAAAAAGGAAACATGCCGACGTCACGCTGCATGCAAACTGTACCACACTGGGCATGTACCTCAATGCTGGCAGATCCCCGAAGGCGCCCACCGCGATACTCGTCAACTGGTTGTTGTTAAGATAAAGTACCCTGCAGACCCGTGACATAAGAAGTCACCAGAAGGTACACGCAATCAGATGCCCCCCATATCGAATTGGAAATACAAGAGAGGTATCATGTCAGCATCACAGTGGGGGGCATGTACAGCAAAGCCGGCAGTTGCACGAAAAATTAAAGCAAAAACAATCTTACAAAGACCTACACGTTGGCATATATTTGCCTCGCAAATCGAACTGGCATGGGCATGGGGCACTTACTCCAAAGCTGGCAGGTTCACGAAGATACCCACCTCAACACTCATCAGATGGTTGTACTTCAAATGAATTTCCCTGTGGTTACACAAATCGATGTCCAATTAATATGGTTACGTGAGATCCTCTTTCCCTCTGCCTGAGCATATATTGTGTATATAGGATTATCTTGTCAACACCATATATTCCTTCAAATTATCCATGCTTCTCCGTAGTGCCACAATTAATATATCAATACACGCACATCTGTTGCATGTTTGTTAAAAAAAAAATCGTTAAATTTTCAAGAAAACTCACTCATTTTGACTTACACCCTAAAAACAACGCACAAAAAACACCATACTCAATATACCAAAGAATTCAACATTAGCAAATAGATGGATGACCACCATATCTCACACTCCATTTTGATCACTGTGTCGTACAAGCCAATACAAAAGCACTTACTGCAAGTTCGGCAGGTCCTCAAAGGTACCTGCAGCGATACTCGTGAGATCGTTGGCGTCCAGAATCAGTATTCTGTGGGCACGAGTCACGTCAGCAAAAACAAAATTGACACGAGGAGATACACAAGTCTGCTACAACGCGCGAAAATACAATGCCCCTTCATTACAGCACACTTTTAGGGGACTGGAAGAGGCATGAGGCACTTACTTCAATGCTGGCAGTTTACGGAAGGCGCCCACTGCAATACTTGTGAGATGGTTGCCTGACAGTCCAATTTCCCTGCATGTACATAAACAGACGACCAATTCAAATCATTACGTTTGTTCCTGCTTTCACAACAAATTTCAGGCCAATACAATTATTTATATTTACACGTTTGGAGAAACAAACAATTGCATTTCTGATTGTTCATGTCACCCTTTGCCCAATCTCCGCATATATTGTATGTATAGGATTATATTGTGTCTACAAGATTATATTGTGAAAATTTATAATCCTTCAATTTATCTATGCTACCCTGTAGTTTCACGAAATGTATTGCCACATACAAGATACACACATCTGTGAATTTTTCAAACAAACACAATCAGTTAGACTTACACCCTTGAAGGCATGTACAAAAAGACCTCAAACTCAATATACTCTACAATTCATCTAGGCAACATCGTTCACCACGATACCACACTCCCAATTTTGAGCACTGTGATGTATGTGCAGACACAAAAGTACTTACTCCAATTGAGGCAGGGTCTCGAAGGTGCCCGCTGCAATACTTGTCAACTGGTTGTTATTCAGATGAAGTGTTCTGTGGGCACGGGTCACAGGGAGTGAGATGCGCTGAAAGACACCAGCACGCGAGGCGATACTCAAGTTTGCACACACGCACCACAGCACAAAGCATCCTCTTCCAAGACACTTACGTTAATGTCGTCAAATTCACGAAGGCGTCCGTACTAGTCAGCCAATTGGTGTTCAGTTGAAGGTGTCTGTGGGAAACAGGATGTCAGATACCACTGACTGCAATCGTATGCATCAGCTGGTTTATCCCCAGTTCGATCTTTCTGTGGATACAGGCCATGGGGAGTTAGGCGATGAAACCACGCTGACACGCGAGGGGATAGACAATTTTGCAAGAATGCGTGCAAACACAATGCCCCCTCAACATCCGAAGTTTAAGAGATTGAAAGTGGTATGAGGCACTTACTTCAATTCTGGCAGATTATCGAAAGCGCCCACTGCAATACTTGTCAGTCCGTTGAAGTCGAGATAAAGGTTCCTGTGCGAATAGACGACCAATTCACATGCATACGTACAGTCTAATTGCCCTGTGGGTACACAAACAGACGACCAACTCATATCGTTACAAGTGATCCCACTTTCACGCCTAATTTTAAGCAAATACGAAGATTTACAGGTTGGAAGAAACAATCAAATGCATTCCCGTTTGTTCATGTTACCCCTTGCCTTTGCACCGCATATATTGTATATACAGGATTATAGTGTATATATAGGATTACATTGTGAACAATTATAATCCTTCAATTTCTTTGTACTGCTCTGTTGTTCCACGATTAATGTATTGCCACATATAAGACCCACACATCTGTAAAAAAAGACAAGCAAACAAAACCATTTTGACTTGTACAGGCTTGATGCACTTGAAGGCATGTACAAAAACACCTTACACTCAATATTCCCTACAATTTATCTAGGCAGAATCGACGCATCAACACATTACCACACACTCAATTTTGAGCATTGTGATCTATACGCAAATGCAAAAGCACTTACTTCAATTTGAGCAGGTGCTCAAAGGTGCCCGCTGCAATACTCGAGAGCCGGTTGCCATTCAGATGAAGTGTTCTGTGGGCACGGGGCACATGCAGTCAGGCGCTGAGAAAACGCCAGAATGCGAGGAGATTGCACGCACACACGCAAGAACAAGGCATCCTCATCCAGGATGCACTTACTGTAATGCCGTCATGTCCACGAAAGTATGCGCCGGAATACTTGTCAGCCTGTTGTTGTCCAGTTGAAGCGTACTGTGGGCACACGATGTCAGGTCGTGTTGTCACGCAAACCAAATTATTCAGACTTGTGTACGCACTCACAACAAGCATAGATTTCCTGCAATGCACATGTTCCTACATAATCCCAAAATCAACAATCCAACTTTACACTGGTCGCAGGATCAAATTTGCTTGAAGAAAAAGCCTCTCGATTCTCCGAACTCTCCTCAAAATTCGAATCCTGAGGAACTTTTTCAAGGTAAAACGAGTAGTCTCATGAAATGGACAAAACTCACTTCAGCGGATTTTTCCTTCGAATTCTCGGGGGTTTTTTCTTGCACTTTTTTTTTCTCGAAAATGTCCTTTCAAATGTTTGAGAGATCTTTGAATCCACTCCACAGCCCCAAGGAATGAAAACAGTACAAAGGATTTCGCGAGATTTGAGATCTCCGAGATTTGAGATGTCTCAGAAAAAGTTCGGAGAATAAGGACTTTTTCCCACGAGCAAGTTTGATCCTGCTACCGGCGTTACACCCAATAAGTATACATGACCAACACAATTCGACAAACATGCACAAATACAAGCACTCAAAGAAATGTGCCATGATTAAAGCACACGACGAGGAGAGTGGTAGGGAACTTACATCAACACGGGCAGGCCCTTGAAATTGATCGCCGCAATACTCGCCAGCTGGTTGTATTGCAGATCCAGTCCTCTGTGGGCACATGCACGTACAAACCGTACACATTTGTACATTGCAATAAAATTTTGATGCCAAAACAATCTTTAGACATGCACGATTGCACATGTTCGACACAAGAGTTTGACAAAGCGAAGCACATGCAACACAACAGCACTTACAACAATCGTGGCAGGTCCTCGAAGGGGTCCACAATGCTCGTCAGCTCGTTGAACCTCAGCTCAATCTGGCTGTGGATACGGCCCCACGACGAGTCAGGTAACGAAACCACGCTGGCATGACAGGAGAAATACAGGTTTGCACCCACGCAAACAAACACAGTGTACCCTTGTTACAGCACACGTTTCGGGGACTGGCACTCAAATGGAGCACTTACTACAAAGCTGGCAGTTGAACGAAGGCGCCCGAATCAATTCTGGACAGAGTATTCTGTTGCAGTTGAATACGCCTGTGAGACAAACAGACAACCAATTCAAATTGGTAAGTAAAATCCTGTTTCCACGCCCAAATTCAGGCAAACACAATGATTTAAACTAATCCGTTTACAGACTCGCACAAACGCATATGAAACTCAAACTCATCCTTCGATGTATGCATGTACTCTGTAGTTCCACAATCATTGTGTCGCTACACATCAGCAACACACATTTGAATGGTGACATTGATCGTATGTATGAGCGGACTCCACGGCACTTACTCCAAAGCGGGAAGGTCCTTGAAGGTGCCAGCAGAAATGTTTTTCAATAGATTGTTGTTCAGTAGAATTTCTCTGTCAACATGAGCCACGAAAAGTCAGCCGCTTGCACAAGATCAAACCCGACTTTCATGAAAAACAGGGAACACAGAAAGAAGGAGGTCGTTAAAGTGCTGAAGGAATAGACTTGCGAGTGCGCGAAATATTACATGAGGATCAATTGCAGGGAACGGGGGGCTGAGAAGACCAGCGTGAGGCGCATTTCCACACAAATCATGGTCGCGCACACACAATCACTGGAACATGTTTACTGCAACACTCAAGTTTGCGGACAATGCTCCCTCACAATTATGAGATGCTTTCGAGTGTACAAACTCACTTGACGAGAGGAAGGTCGTTGAAAACACCTTTCGCAAGTGACTTGATTCCTCGATTGCTCAAAATGAGAGCTCCAGATACATGAGCACATGTCCCCAGAATACGCGAGAGCTGGCCAGAGGTCACATTCAGAAAGAAGTCACAACCACCCATGCCAGTGGTGATTTTTTGATCTTGTGTTTAATGAGGCACCACGTAGTCATCGTCCATCGAAGAGCATGCGGGAAAGAAAAAAATCACGTGGGAAAGAGACCAATGCCCACCATGCACACACAACAACACCAAAAATAAGTTCCCAGATAAATGCGCACATTCAGCACACACATGCACATACATACAAGCCTTGAACACACAACATGTCAGTGAGCATGAGAGTGTTTGTGCGCGTGACATGTGTACAAATCAAGAATACTTATGAATTCAAACATGAATACATATATGCAAATATACACACGAATGTGCATATATACACACGTGTACAAATATATATATATGTATATACCATTTACGTATGCACATATATATGTTCATATGCATATACCATATACATGTACATGTGAGTATATATATATGGTGCCAGTTAACGTTTGTTTAGATGGTTATATATCGATTTGCTCAGGTGCTGATATACAAAGTATTTGCGTGTGTGCGTGTGACTGTTCAAATAAAAATATATGTATGTATATATATACATATATGTATATAGGTATGAATGTATGTATGAACAGATCTGTCCAAACCCCACACAGACGCACTTGTATACACGAATATTTACATGTATTTATGATATGTCCGCAATGTACAAATGTAAATGTGTATGTATGTGTATTTTTGTGAGAAAGCGCGTGCATTTGTATGAAATGAATATTCCCAACGTATGCGAAATGAATCTTATCAACGTATAAGAAATAAACTATTTCTTAGAAAGTAAGGAAAGCAACATAAATCAATCCAACACATGTAAACACAAACCATATATGAATCAAACATGTGTGTATCATGATTTGTCCATAGTCAGTATATCATATTGATGTATGTAAAAACATATATAGATATTCAGGAATTAACTTCGCAACTCGGGACACTGCCATGTCTTAGATCATATTTTCCATCAATTGTGTTGTTATCACAGCAATACCGCACACTGCCATTGAGTCGATTGCGGGTATTATTTCAAACAGAGCAGGAAAGTTGATGCGGGAAATGTCCGCCGGGTAACACGTCAGCGGGTTGCTGTCCAGCCGAAGTGTACTGTGGACAAGGTCAAGAGGAATTAGCTGCTGGTATACCCTTCAGTCCGATCTATGTAATACGACAGTTGCAAATGTGGGCGTCTCAGTGATATATGCTACAGTCGCATTTGTGCAGATTGGTTTATATTTTTTAAGAAAATATACGCAACAGAAACACAAGAATCCACACACACACACACACATGCAGACAGTGAAACCCCATAGCCACACACATGGAGAAGGGGAATGGGGGCACTAACTTTAAATTTGGAGAATTGTAGAAGGCTCCCTCCTCAATACTAGTCAGCTGGTTGTTATCTATTCGAACTTTCCTGTGGGAACACACATGTACGACCCATTTATATTTGTTTGTGAGAATTATTGTAGGGTAAATTGAGTGATTTCAGGCAACAGAAAAGGTGAATTGTAGGGTAAATTGACTGATTTCAGGCAATTGCCATTTTCTGTTCCATGATCCAACATCAATATATTGCCACAAGATCACACTCACAAATTCGAGCACAGTAACGTATATGCAACAAAACAAAAGATTACCTCAGTGGCAGGTTGATAAAGGTGCCCACCGCAATACGTGTCAGCTGATTATTCTGAAGAGAAATTATTCTGTGGACACCACAAGAAACAGTTACTGACAACACACTTGGTGCGACCAAACACATCAACAGTGCATCCTGCAGCCGCGCACGTGGAGCAGTCGTGGGGGGGGTACTAACGCCAAAATTGGGATTTGCACGGCAGTGAAGGTGCCCGCAATGATACTCGTCAACTTGTTTCCTTCAAGCGTCAAATTCCTGTGCGCACAAACATGTACAACCCATAGGTATCAACTGCTGGTGTACACTTCCGTCCTGTTTAATTGGCACCACTACACACATGCATGGCACATGTGGACGGATTGCAAATCAAGGAAATATGTACATGCAAAAAACTCATACATGTGGACAGATCAAACTCTGTTACTAAAGAAGATAGAGGTTAAGGCAAACACTTACAGGTCTAAATTATGATTACATCTATAAACACATACAGGTCTAAATTATGGATACATCTATAGCGAAATTGGGCAGATGAAAAATGTATTGATAGATTAAAATCATTATCATTTCTGTGTGCGTTTGCTGCAAATGTGTGTGGCTCAGTGATCAATACTTCAGTTCGTGCATTTGAACAGATTAGTACATGCATTGCACACTCCCGCAAACAGTGCACTCCCGCAAATGCACGCATGGAGAAGGGGGTTGGGGGCACAAACGTCAATCGGGGCAACTCCATGAAGGCTCCCACTTCGATATTCGTCAACTGGTTGTTGTGCAGCATAAGCGTTCTGTGGGAACACAATATACGACCCATTTATATTTGTTTGTGAGATACTGTTTTGAATCAATGACATTTTTTTGGACTCACACGTTTGAAGGCACCCACAAACACACACATACTTAATGTTCCCTACAGTTCATCTAAATTGTTCACAAACGTCCACATACCATACCTCAATAGTCACAACCATATCACACTCGCAAATTTGAGACCGAGACGTAAACGCAAAACACAACATCACTTACTTCAGTATCGGCAGTTTGTTAAAGGTGCGAGCTTCGATAATCGTCAGCCGATTATTTTCAAGATAAATTGCACTGTGAATGCCACAAGGAATCAGTCACTGGAAGACACTCAGTGCAAGCACACACACCAACAGCGCAACATGACAGTCGCGCAAGTGGAGAAGGCGGGGGAAGGGGATGCCTTCAATCATGACAAGTCCACCAAAGTAACCACCGCGATACTCGTCAACTGGTTTACTTTAATTGTAATTTGCCTGTGATCACAAGCAAATACGGAACCCACAATTGCAATATGCTTTCGCATATGCTCACTCACCTCACGAAAGGAAAGTCGTCAAAGACACCTGTCGCAAGTGACTTGATGCCTTTCGAGTTGAGATGTATACCTCCGGACACACCAGAACATGCCTCCGTGGTTCGAGAGCTATTGTTCAGTTCGCCAGATATACCATTTAAGTGTAACTGACAATCACCTCCACCGATAGATATAAGCATATCTGTGACACACTTTGTTAGAACGGATTACACCCATATACTGCATGCAAATTCACGAGAAGACACTGACTATATCGGTATCTATATCCAGATTTACGAAATCATATTTACATGTAAGATGTATCATCTAGTGTATTCATATTCACAATGCATATAGCTCTATGTACAGCTACTTCAGTTTCCAATACAAGCGATGTACAAATATAAATACGTATATATATGCACATGTATATGTGCGTATACTTATACAAATGCATATAGCTTGACCTCTCGCGCTTTCTCTAATATGTACACGTGAATATGATATGATTACCTTCACCGATGCAGATGTTTTCTACGCAACCAAAGTTCGGGTAAGGGAAGACATCATTATTACAATCAGCGCTCGTGCCACAAACTCCTCCTGTGTGAATGTGTGTATGTGCAGGCAGGCAGTTTGACGAATGTTACAATACGCATCTTGCGGGAGAATGGAAGCGGAATCTTGTTGACATGGTTCTCCTTTGTATCTCCGATCGTGACGTCAAATCCAAACAGATCTGAGAGAGGAGTAGTCGTAGTACAATAATGTTTACGTGCAGTTGGACATGCCAACAGTTGTTAGCAATGTCTATACCTGTATCTATATTCATATCCATGAAATCACATGTATGTGCAATACGCATTGTTTGATGTTGATATTTACAAATTTGATTACTTTAATGTGTCAACAGGCAGACACAGACAAAGGCGCAGACACAAACACACTCCCAGCAGCATCTCCGCTTGCAGGGCACATTATTTGTAGATATGTTAATAAATATAAATACATCTACATACATATATGTACACACATGTATATACATTCACATCGCTCTCACGCTCTCCCTAGTATATGAACAAGCAAACAATATACCTGGTCCAGATTTGCAAATTTGGGTTTTATTGAAAGGATTTTCAACGCATTCTAGACCGGGGAAGTCCCCAGTGTTGCAATCTGAAGCACCGGCACAAACTCCTCCTGTGTGTACGTGTGCAGGCAGATTGTCAATGTCACCCTTCTTGCGGGGGAATGGACCTGCATCCTTGATGAGAAAGCTTTCTCCTTCGTATTTCCGATCCTTCATGACATTAAATTCACATGAACATAACAGTAGAAGTAGTTGTAGTGTAAATACGTTTGCAAACTGCTGGATATGCCACCAATTGCTGGTAAATTTGATATCTGTATCTGTGTATATGCAATATGTATCATCTGGCGTATTTGCAATATGTATCGTCTGGTCATGGCGTGCAATATTTATCGTCTGGTGTATTCCTATTTACAAACGTAATTACAAGTACACGTACATACACAAACACCATCACGCAGACACAACTCCAGGGCCGTCTCGGTTTTCAAGGCAAGATATGAAAAGCTTATCCCACATCAGGTGAATCGAAATCTCTTTCTAAGCCCGTAGGTCTCCTTTGCAACGTTTCAGTGAAACAAGACATGCAAGCTTTAAGCTTGCTGTAGAAATATCTTTGAAAAATCTCACCAAAGTTGGGATTGGCTGTACAAGATTACATATATATAATGCACATCGCGTTTCACCTCCCGACCCGAGGCCCAAGGGTCGGGGCCCGAGGCGGTATTTCGATTTCTAGGGTCGGGAGTCGACTCCCGAGGCGAAAAGGGAGAAAAGGGTCGGAGGGTCGGGAGCTCGAGTCGGGAGTTCGCCTACATATAAACTCC
>Ga0105055_10008972_pt1 | contig 12886 bp, 5 predicted proteins | sample BON03_FD_78090 | JGI IMG/M metagenome (GOLD analysis project Ga0105055, IMG submission 78090) | Freshwater microbial communities from Lake Bonney liftoff mats and glacier meltwater in Antarctica - BON-03 | ecosystem: Environmental > Aquatic > Freshwater > Ice > Glacier meltwater | place: Lake...
CGCCCCCGCCGCCCTCTCCACCGCCGCCGCCTCCGCCGCCTCCCCCGCCTCCCCCGTCACCACCGCCGCCACCCCCGTCAACTCCCACGCTGTCTCCCCGGCCCCCGAATCCGCCGCCTCCGTCGCCTCCGCCATCGCCCAGCCCGCCGCCGATGCCGCCGTCCGCTCCGCCCTCGCCACCATTGCCCTTGCTGGGCTACGTGCTCGTGACTTCAGGTCGGTGCAACGATGACCGATTTTGGCTGAACTCGCCAGGGGCGCCGAATGCAGTTACCAGCGCTGCTGAATGCAAAGACGTGGCCGTCAGACTCGGCCTCCGCCCCAATAATAAGGTCACTGACAATTCCTGCGTGCACGCACACGACGAGGAGTGCGATGACACCTCCTACTTCTTAGCGGGACAAGACGAATGGGCCTTTTTTGCGAAGCAGTGCTCGCCGGGTACTGACTGCGAGGACTGCTCGACGTGTGGCGACCCAGCTCAGCAATGGTGGGATGAGGAGCAGCCCTACGGCTGCTCCTTCGAGAAGCGGCAGAATCCGAGTCCGGCGTTCAACGTCACGCTGGATTACGACCGGATTGCGAACCCCGGGCGGCTCGTCTTCTACTCCTATGGCATTGGCTCTTGCTCGGAGAATGCGCCTTGCCTGTGCAACACAGCTCCGACCCCACCCCCGCCCCCACCGTCGCCCTCGCCACTGCCAACGCCGCCTCCGCCGCCTAGTCGTCCGCCCTTCCAACCCAACCTAGCGCCCACCCCGCCGCCACCGCCACCGCCGCCCTCGCCAACGCCCTCGCCGCCGCCGCCGTCGCCGCCACCATCGCCACCGTACCCGCCGCCTGCGCCACCTCCGCCGCCGCCGCCGCCGCCACCACCACCCCATTCCCCGCCGCCCTCACCTCCACCCTCGCCGCCGTCGCCGCCGTCGCCGCCGCCGCCGAACCCACCTCCAAGCGTGCCGCCACCATCCTCGCCATCGCCGTCGCCGCCGCCGCCGCCGTCGCCGCCACCGCCACTTGTACCGCCTTCGCCGCCGTCCACACCTCCGCCGTCGCCGCCGTCGACGCCGCCGCCCTCGCCGCCGCCGCCATCTGCTCCACCGTCGCCGCCGTCGCCTCCGGCATCGCCGCCTTCGCCGCCGACCCCGCCGCCCACGCCGCCACCGCCCACGCCGCCGCCCACGCCGCCGCCACCCAGCCCTCCGCCTTCGCCGCCATCACCGCCGTTCGCGCCACCCCCAAGCTACGTTTGCAACAACGAATGCACGGGCTGGCGCGAGCGTCAGCAGGACCCTCTCTGGCGGTATGCCAGCAACGGCCGGTGCGAAGACGGCGACGTCCCGGCGGGTGGAGGCAGCGTAACCTTTGCCTACTGCGACTGGGGATCCGACTGCGACGACTGTGGGGTGAGGTTTGTCTCGCCGCCGCCGCCGCTGGCACCGCCTGCGGCGCCGCCGCCGCCAACGTCGCCGCCGCCCAGTTCGCCGCCGACCTTTCCCACCTTTTCGTGCGCCGCTGCGTACCACTTGCGGCGCACGCGCTGCGCGCCGACCGGCGACTTGGACAGGTCCCAAACGGGGCCGAATGAGGTCTTTGCGTTTTTACGGAACGCCGGCGTCGATCTGGGCGGCGCGGGCCGAGTCTGCCTTCCCTTCCACCAGGTGGCACTCCCCCCGATGTCGCCCCCGGCGCTCCCTCCAGCCCCGCCGCCGCTTCCACCTCACAACCCGCCCCTGCCGGCCACCCCGCCACTCGCTCCCCCGCCAGACGTGCCCACCGCTCCTCCGCCAATGCCGCCGATTGCACCGTACGATTACGACTACCAACGGCCCGAGGATCGCACCGCCGGGCCGTGCAGGCTACTTGCAAACGGAGGCTCGAGCGGGCTCTGCACGCTGGAGGAGGGGTACACCTATTACACCGTGGTGAAGGCCGTGAACCAACACGGCCTGGAGAGCGACCTCGTCCGATCGACGGGCACCACGTGCTGCACGTTCGCGCCGGACGCCGGCGAGGTTGAGGTTGGCGCCGAGGCCAAGGGCGGCGTCATCCCGCAGATCGTGGCGCGCTGGCGCGATTTCAGCGACCAGTGCGCGCCGCTCGTCGCTTACGACGTAACCGTGGAAGCGGAGTCGGGACTCGCCAACGCGTCGCGACGTGTGGGCAACGTCTCCGAGGCGCGGTTCAACCTCACGCTGCCAGAGCGATACACGGCCACGGTCTGTGGCATCAACGCCGCGGGCCTGCGAAAATGCGCCACCGCCCTCTATTCTACCGTCTTGGACGTCACTCTGCCCGAGCTCGGCGCCGTCTGCTACCTCGACCAATGCACTGGTGCGTCTGCTGAAGGGACGGCGTACGTAGCCCTCGAATCCGGGGTCGAGCTCAGCCACCTTCACTGGCACGACTACACGGACGCCGAGAGCGGCATGGCGGGCTTTGCGGTTGCTTTTGGCACGGAGAGTAGCGAGTCGGCCGCATACTCCGACCTGGGATACGCGTCTCAGGTCGACATTCCCGAGGCGCTGGCAACGCACGGCACCATTGCTTACTTTAACGTTTTAGCGATCAATGGAATCGGCTTCGAGCGCAAGACGACGCTGAAGCTCGTCTTTGATGCGACACCGCCGACGTTCGGCGCCGACGCGGTGAGCATCGTAAGTGCCGGTCCTGCCGACTCGATGCGCAACGGAGCAGTCTACGTCAACAGCGCTAGTGTGAGCCTCCGTGTTGACCCCGGCCGAGTCGCGGACGCCGAGAGCCCAATCTTGGAGCTAGAGCTGCAGATCCGCGGCGCCGACGGCGGCGTCGCAGCTCGCCACCAGATCGACCGGAACTCCTCGGCAGCCGAGCTGCTCGCCTTCTCGCCAGCACTGCATTCGTGGTATTCGGCCACGCTGTATGCCGTGTCGGCGTCTGGCCTGGTGTCTTCGTCGAAGGTGCTACGCTTTCTCTACGACGACCAGCCGCCGACAAACGGGGTCGTTTGGGTGTGCAACACGCAGGGCGAGTCGATTGCTTCCACAGCCGACCGCACTTCAATTCGGCTCTGCACTCGCGGCTTTGGCGGCCCTCGCAGTGGCATCCCGGCGCACCAAGTGTCTGTGGTAGGCACCGCCAACACCCAGTACCTCCTCCCGTCCATTGTCGTTGCCGTGAGCAGCGCTGGGGACGAGGAGCGCGACAACCACCGTGTGGAGGGCATTCTTGTCCTCGTCAACCTGACGCTCCCCTGCGGCTCGACACTCGAGATCACCAGCGCGGCGCTCTCCGGCGCCGGTGTGGCGGCCGCCGGCTTGACCAGCACTCTGCTGGTCGATTGCACCGCGCCAACCGGCGGCATTGCTGTCGTTGGCGCAAGTGGCCAGTCCGGCACCTGCGTTGTAGCGGGCGCACGAGCGCGCGCCAGCTGGAGCAACTTCAGCGAACCGGAGAGTGTCATCACGGATTACCAGTATGCCCTCGTCCCGCGTCAGCCGGCACCAGCAGGCTTGACTGACTTTACCTCGCTCGACGTCCAGACTACACTTCTCATCCAGGGCGACGTCTTGGGGCAGACCAACACGTTCGACCTCTACGTGCGCGCATGCAATGACGCGGGCCTTTGCAGCGAGACGGTCCAGGGGCTTGCCGCGCTTGGCGTCGTGGAGACGGCGCCGGCGGCGGGGATTGTGTCTTGGAACGGCACGCTCGCCGGATACCTCGGCGACGCTCGGGAGCTGTCGGGCAGCTGGACCGCCTTTGTGGATGGCAGCGACGTTTTTGACGAGGACCTGCGCGTCCGCTATACCGTGTGCGTTGGAACGACGCCGATGGGCTGCCAAGCGGTGCCGGCGAGCGCGCCAAGCGCCGAGCGCACCTGGGCGGCCAATGTGCCACCGCTCGTCTGCGGCAGGAGCTACCATCTCGTGGTGCGCGCCTACAACTGTGCCGGGCTGCACACCACCGCCTCCTCATCCGCGGCCACGCTGTGCTGTGCATCTCCGGAGACTGACGCGGCGCTCACGGCCTCATCGGAGTTTCTCGACGGCGACACCGTGCTGGCGTGGGGCGCCTTTGCGGAACCATGCAGCGGGGTGGCCTCCATCCACGCCACGCTGCACGCTGCCGACGGCTCGCTCGTCTGGGAGGCCGACTTGAATGGGTCGGCTACAACGGCCACCATCCCAATGTCGACCGTGCAGCAGCTTGTCGATGGTAAATACACGGCAGCGGTCGAGGCCACGAGCGGAGCTCGGCTTGCGTCTCAACAGACCCGTGTGGTGTGGGTTGACACGTCGGCTCCAAACGTCACCCCGCCGCAATACCGATGGGACTACGCCCAGTGGCACACGGGCGATGTTGGGGTGCCAGCCTGTGTCGCGTCGGCTGCCAAGACGCTCGAGCTCCGTTGGACGGCCGGCGATGTGCAGTCCGGCGTCGGCTCTGCCGAGGTCGGCTTCGCGGTAAACGAGAGTGGTCCCGTTGCATGGCACGATGTCGCTCGCGCTTCCTCCATTCGGATTCCGCTCAGCTTGTCCGCCACGGAGGAAACGAGCTATGCTTCGGTGCGCATATGCAACCACGCAGGGCTGTGCAGCACCTCCGCCCCTTCTCGTATGCTGCGCACCAAGGCAGTGCCATCGAGCGGCATCGTGCGGATGGACTGGTCCGGTGTCTCTCCCACCAGTCGGTTCCTGACCGACCCCTCTTTGCTGGCCGTCCACTGGACCGGGCTCAACGTCACTACCTGCCCTGCAATGTGCAGCGGCCCCCTTTCTGCCCCTACGCCGACGCTAGGGCTGCGGCACGAAGTGGCCGTGGGCACTACTCCACTCGGCGAGCAGGGGGCGCCCTTCTCGGTCGTTACTAGCCCCACGGGCTGGGAGGCGGCCGATCTGCAGCTCCGATGCGGCCACACCTACTACGCATCTGTGCGAGCGACGAGCTGCGATGGAAGCACGCGCACGGCTGCTTCCGAGGGCGCCAAGCTGTGCTGCAGCGGCGCAACCGGAGGCCGAGCTAGCCTGGTGGACGCGGCTGGCGACGCGGTGTCGTTCGCAACCAACACAACGCAGCTCACTGCGATATGGAGCGGCTTTGTGGAGCCCTGCAGCGGTGGCATTGCCAAGTATCGCGTTGTGGTCCGCGTCGACGACGTCGAAGTCGCCGCGCTCGAATACGGAGCCAGCGCAAAATCGGCAGCCCTCGGTACCGTCGTGCAGGCCGAGTTGCTCGCGCACGGTGCGCACCTAGAGCTCGACGTCGCAGCCATCAGCTTTGCCGGACTTACCAGCGGGGCGAAGGCAAGCCTGCTCATCGACAACACGCCTCCGGCTGACTCCGCCCTAGAGCTCAGCGACGTCGAGACTGGAGAACTGCTCTCGCCGTCGTCGCAGGCGCAGCCGGACGCGTGCATACGCAAATACGCCGAGGGCATCACGATCCGCTGGTTGAGTCTCGTTGACAAGGACACGGCGATGGCGTCATTCCACGTTGCGCGATTCGATGCTTTGAGCCCAGAGGCCCTTGCCGTGCTCGAGATGGCCAACGCTAACTGGGTTGGCGTGGGGCTCGTGCGCACCACCATTGTGAGGTTCAACTACAACCCGTACTCGGTCTTTGTCGTGCGCGGCTGCAACGCGGCGGGCCTGTGCACGCTGAGTTCGCGCTCGGCGCTCGTCACGTGGAGCGTACCCGCTCCAACGGGCGGGCTCGTCCAGATTGTTCCTCTTTCTGCACCTGGGGTCCTCCTCGCGGGGTCAAGCAGCATCCGTGCCGTGTGGGACGGCTTCAATCTCGCCTCGAACGCCTCCCTCCTGACCTACAACGTCGCCTTCGGCACTACGCCGTATGGCGAGCAAGTGGCGGCATTCTCGTCCGCCGGCGGGCCTGACTCTAGGAGTTTGACGGCTGACGGGCTCGAGCTGCAGTGCGGTTACACATACTTTGCCACAGTCCGCGCCGTCAGCTGCTCCGGGAGCGCGCGCACGGTTGCGTCCAAGGGCGCAACGTTTTGCTGCCAGGGCCCGGCGGGCGGGGCTGCGGAGCTCGTTAGTGCGGAAGGCGCGGCACTCGCGTACGCAAGCAACGCCTCGCTGATCACCGCGCGCTGGAGTGGCTTTGTCGAACCTTGCAGCGGAGGCGTCGCAAAGTACAACGTCACGCTCGCCGTCGACGGCGTCGTGGCGCTCGAGCTACAACTCGCGCCGGGGGCGGAGTCTACTACGCTCGACGAGGAGTTTGTGCGCCGGTGGTTCACGCAGGGTGCGACAGTAGAACTTGAGGTGCTTGCGGTCAGCTTTGCCGGGCTTGTCGGCCGGGCGAGCGCTAGCCTCGTTGTCGACAACACGCCGCCCGTCGCCGGCACAGTGGTGGATGCCTCGGCCACTTGCCACGGCGCCGGCGGCATGGTTCGCATGCTCCTCGACGGCTTTGGCGACGCCGACTCGGGAGTCGCAGGCTTGGAGTGGGCGCTGGGTAGCAAACCCGACGCCTTCGACCTGCGGCCGTGGAACGCGCTCGACCCGTCCGCCACGTCCTTCCAGTGGTCTGCAGATGACGCGGCGCTCGCCGCCAACACCACGAGCAGAATTGCCATGTACGTCGCAGTATCCGTAACCAACGGCGCGGGGCTACGCGCCGGATCCGGGTCGAGCGTTATTACTGTGCTCCTGGGTGCGTGCGCATCGGCCGTCGTTTGCTTGCCGCAGGCGGCCAGTACCCCCGCATGAGTCAATATACTGGGCTAGTTTTGTGAGCTGCCGAGACGGAGGGTTTTGTGTGGCTCAACTGAACTCCGGTTAACCCGAGTTACGCAGGCCAGTGCTGTTGCGACTCTCTGGTTTACAGCCCCCAAAGCCTAGCGTTAATACTTATTTTTTGACGCACACGACAGGTTTGCGGCCCCCTGCCCCTGTTAAGGATACTCACAGATAACGACACATATTTAATCGATATTTAGTAGGCGCAAAATATATATCAATATATCGACGATATTTAGTAGTGTGGGCGATCGACATCAATCAACATTTAGCAGCGTCTTAGGCATCGTTGTCTGTCGTCGATATTTAGTGTACACATAGAGGGGGTTTACCCAAGAGGAATCCAGAATCCATGGATACATGGATTACTGGATTACTTACTGCATACACAGCCTGTGTGAACGGGGGATGTGAATAGAATTACCGATATATGGATGTTTATCGATATTTAGTGGTGATTTGGCTGATTTATGTCGTCGATATTTAGTGATGTTTTTGTGAATTAATTCTGAATTGATACATCGAGTCAATATATCAGTCGATATTTACTGTACAAGTTTTAGTTTATCAATATCCAGATTTAGTGAAGTGGTATGTGGCGTGCGGAAGGGCGCGCTTCGCACGCACTCTGCTTGGCATGCTCCCCTATGGGGCAGCCTATAGTTACTTGTGTAGTATATTGTTTGCGCGTGCGCCAGTGTTAGGGCTTTGTTTCTTTGTTTCAGTGAAGTGTTTCTTTGTTTCAGTGAAGTGTCAATCGACATCTGTGATTATCCTTAGCCTCTCCTGTGGTCTGTGGTGGTGCTGGGAATCCTGGGACTGGGATGTGACTTTTCCGGTTCTTCTTATTGTAGTTATTATTGCTTATATTGCCCGTGTATTCGGCTTTTTGTGAGACGAACCTTTGATTGAGATGATTGTGGCATTGGCATCGGCGTGCGCGTACTTCTCTGTACACGACTTTTAATGAAGGGGGGGGGGGGTCAAAACAAAAGGCTCCTTTCATCAGTCACAGTTCTTCTCACAGCACAGGCAGAGGTAGAGGTACCGGTGTGTGGGTCACAGTTATAGGGCGCGGTACACGACCATCCCTGCGTACTGCTTTTGGATCTTGATCTTGGATGACAGCACACAGCACAGCTCTCAGTGTCAGTGACGCACATTTGTCACGCGTTATGTGTCATGTCATGACATCATGTATTGGGTAAATTTTACTTGCGTGTGCGCCACACAGCCACAGCACAGCCACACTGTTTTATACCATATCTGCATCCTCTATATTGGGGCCGCTCTATTCAATACCTGCGGCATTCATGCATTAGTTGATGTCTACACATGTTGTTTGCAAACGAACTCATAGTAGGCGGGGTCGCACACACACACAAATCAATGAAATCATCAAATCAAATCAAAAATCCTCACAAAGCACAACAAAAACACAATTACCAGATACACAATGTTCACATATGAACGCCCACACTCTCGGATCAGCTCCCTGTGCGTATGTGCTCGTGTGCTCACAATATATGAATAATATATGAACCGTCTGTGAACGCGTATTTATGCGTTCCACTGTTTGAGAGCTTTTTGCCCCAGCCAGTGCACGCGCTCACAACCACACAGTGCAAGCTAAGAAGCGCAAGCACCGCCGCAACACCGCCGCCGTACATACGCCGTCGCATCGAGCAGGAGCAGACCAAGAGCAAGAGAACCACAAGCATGTCCCAGGGACAGCGTGGGCACCATGTGAACACAGACACAGCCCCAGCGGCACACCGCCGCCGGCATAGCCGCCCCCAGCACCATAGTCACGTTTCACACTTGCCGCCAAAGGTCCCCTTCGGCGCGCGGTACCTGCACAAAAAGGAGGCGATGGGGTGGGTTAGAAGTGAGAAACAAGGCGATCAGTTGGTCGTTGTTCTCATACCTACACAAGGGGCAGGCTGGTGGGTGGGTTTTAGTTAGAGGCGAGGCGGTTGTTTGATGGTAGGTATCGTACCTACCCAATAAACGGGGACGATGGGGTGGAGTAGTGGTGAGAGGCGAGGCGATGAGTTAACCCGAAAAGGGGACGATGGGCAGGTCACTGATTAGAGGCGAGGCGATGGGTGAGTAGCAATGGAGCGTGCGAGTAGACAGAGACAGACGTGCGCTGCTGCACGTAAGTCCCAGTGCTTGGAACTTAGTCACCACACGACCCAGTCCGGGATGCGGGACTAGCAGTAGTCTGCGGTCAAGTTCCCAGTGCGTGTGTGCGCGTGCGCTTGTGATATACCAATCGTTCCTGTGGACCTATGGTGAATCTGAAGGTGGCGACTCTCGTACATCTTGGGCAGTAGCCTCCTCTGCAGCCAGTTGAACGCGTAGGTGCCCCCGTGCACGTTCTTGCGCATGTTGTGCCATCGGACGCCGTAGCTGCGCATCGCGTCCGCGAGTGCGGGGGCGTCGGCCGCCGCCACGCCGTGGGCGTCCACCAGGAGCAGCGCCTGAGAAGCACGAGCATGTCGAGTTTATGAGGAGTATCAAAACCCGGCGGTGGGAATGTGACAGAACCGGGAGTTGAACCCACGTCCTCTGGGTGCATGACTGGGGACTGTAACACTGATCTGAAAAGGTCAGCTGGGATGAGCGGTACTGGAGATCCATCGCCTGATATATCGGGATATATGTGTGGCAGCTACTGCTCACAACAAGGAGATGGCGGCCTGCTGGTTTGAGAGTAGCGCCCGCGAAGGACACTGGGATTGCGTCACGGATACCCCGCTCCGGATTGGTCTATGCGTATAGTGGTGACGTCATGTTACCCTGTCACCGGTTCGTTACCGGGTCCGCTATGCGACGTCATCCTGCAGCGCAATGTCTAGTATGCGAGGGGAGGACTTGCTTACGTATCAGCGCCTGCTCAGGACAGAGATGCGGACGGCGTGTTTGACGACAAAAAAAAACGGTTTGCGTTAGAGAAGGGCGTGTCTCCGTTAGAGCCGAGAAGCAGCGCCTTGGGAGCACACATGAGGGCGTGTTTGCGCTACAGAAGGGCGTGGCTCCAGAAGAGACCATTTCGTTAAAGGAGGGCGTCTTAGCATTGGAGACGGGGGGGTGTCTATGTTGGCGCACACGGGTGTAGCTATTACGATGGCACTAGCACTGCTAATGCTACTAGTGCTGCCACTGCTGCTGCCACTACTGCTACTGCTACTGCTGCAGCTACTATTACTACTACTACTACTACTACACCTACTATAAGTCTGCGGCAATCGGGTGAGCGCCTTCCAGAAAGCCGATGTTTTGTAGAGGACAAAAGACCATTCTGCCAGTTGTTCTCTAAGCGCTTAGAGGACAACTGGCAGAGTGGTCTTTTGTCCTCTACACTAGTACTACTACTAGTAATACTACGACGACTGATGCTGCTGCTGCTGCTGCTACCACCACCACCACCACTACTACTGCTGCTGCTACTACAAAAACTAGAACTACTACTGTTACTCCTCCTCCTCCTACTACTACTACTACTACTACTACTACTACTACTACTACTTCTACTACTATGACTGCTACTGCTACTGCTACGACTACGACTACGACTACGACTACGACTACGACTACGACTGCTGCTGCTGCTGCTGCTGCTGCTGCTGCTGCTGCTGCTGCTGCTGCTGCTACTACTACTACTACTACTACGACTTCTTCTACTCCTCAACTACTACTACTACTATTACGACTACGACTGCTACTACTACTCGGGTTAGCCCAACCCCCTACTCTTACTACTGCTACTGAAGGCAATGCTACTTCTTTCGCACCTGCTCTGCCGTCACAGCCATCGAAGTGCGATCTTTTGCGCTCTTACAGCTGGTGATTCGTCCTCCACCGAGAGCGCGGACTAAAGCCTCGGCCGACCGAATCAGATCCACGCACTTGGCACTGCCTGCAAAGAGGAACCGCAAGAGGGGAGAAGGAGCAACAGAAACATGCGGTTAAAAGAAAGGCGTGGTTGCGCTCGAGAACGACGCACGGAGTACCACCTCCGAAGAGAAAACGAAAGAGGTAAAGAAACGTGCGGTCGCGTGTGGTTGAAGGATGACGTGGTTGCATACGGAAAGGGGGAGGAGGTGGGGTTAGAAACGGGCGTGGTGCGTTGGAGACGGGGAGTGTAGTGGTCGTTGGCCCTCAACAGCGGAGCGCGCGATTCCCCAAACACGAGACGCAATTCAGGCAGTATGGCAGTAATTTCGGTACGCGTAGGCGGACGATAAAGCTTGAGCTTCCTTTGAAGAAAACGCTCGAACAATGCAAATTTCTTTTGCATTTTCTATTTGCATGCACATGAACTGATGAACCAGACACCGTCGCACGCGTATAGATAGCTCAGTGGTTCCGCTGCGATTTGCTGTGCATCGCTTCCAGGAGGCATCGGTCTGTCCATCGATGTGCAGCCCTCCCTGCGTGTATATCCCCGTGTGAATGTCCCCTATGGGGTAGCCTAGTCACTTGTGTAGTGTATTCTTTGCGCGTGCGCTAGTGTTAGGGCTTTGTTTCTTTGTTTCTGTGAATGTGGACACACCGTAGCCAAACCCTCATGTGCGTCGGTCCCCTCCATCGGGCCGATGCCACACGCAGCGCCCGCCGAAGTCGGGTCTGGGGACTAGCAGCAAACTACTATTCTAACGGGTCGCGATACAGACGGCCTTTGCCCTCTTCTGTTGTGGTGGTGGGTTCCGTACCGGATGTATGCCGCTGCGGGGCGTGCCACTACAGCCTGCTGTGATAGCGCATTCGGTGAGTGTTCCGTGAGAGTTTATATACAGCGAGAGTGCAATTTGGCGCGTGTTTCGTGGGCGTAAACATATAAGAATGATACGTGCGGGCTGTGGCTGCCGTTCCTTCGCCGGTGGCGGACACACGTGCCGTTACAATAAGTTGACGGTGTAGAGGACACAAGTTCACTATGCCAGTTGTCCTCTACGCGCTTAGAGGTCAACTGGCATAGTAACCTTTTGCCCTCTACACAACAGCGACTCCCTCGGAAGGCGCTCACTCACTGGCCGCAGAATAAACCACTTACGGCCTCCCCTTGACGGGATTCGATTCGAGGGAGTCGCTGTTTTAGACAGGACACAAGTTCACTATGCCAGTTGTCCTTTAAGCGCGACATAGTGACCTGTTGGCGTTTGTGTTGGCGAAGGGCGGTTTCGGGTGGTTTTGCGTTGAAGGGCGTGGTGACGTGAGAGTTGATCATACCAGAACATACAAGTAGTACTAATACTACCGCACACGTTGGCCGTGTCCTGCACGTCTTCGACAACCTGAGCCGCGAATGCGGCTAGCGGTGCGCGGCGTGCCTAAGGGCGCGCTTCGCACGCACTCTGCTTAGCGGGCTCCCCTATGGGTTAGCCTAATTACTTGTGTAGTGTATTGTTTGCGCGTGCGCCAGTGTTAGGGCTTTGTTTCTTTGTTTCTGTGGTTGTTGGGCCTCACCGGCGGATCGTGCGAAGGCGGCGTCGGCTTCGGCGAGCAGGCGGCCGATGGTCATTTCTTCCGAAACGTCTTCCGAAACTTCTTCGGGAATCCCCTCCATCACTTCGCCCGAAACCTCCCCTGGCACCTGAATAGAACGGACAGCAGGGGCTGACCCTCTAGAAACAGAACAGCGAGGCGTCACGGACGGCGTCGCGCGCGAGCGCGCGGGACCCGTGGGCGGCGATAGCCACCAGCGGCGAAGGCCGCACAGGCGACGGAGCATGCGGGTGACGAAGAAGGTTGCCTCTACGCTTAAGCACCAGACGAAGAAAACAAAGACCAGAGACAGGCAGGTAACCCCGGCTTATTGAAGCAGTTTCAGGAATAGAACAGACACACTTAAACACAGACATTACATGTAGTGCGCAGGCGGCACTGGTTTGTTGAGAGGCTAAGGGCTGGCACCGGCACCAACACTTCCGTCTGTCGTGTACAAAAAGGCGTGTTCGCGTTCTAGAGAAGGGCGTGATTGTGTGAGAACCTGGGTTATACATATGTACATGTATATATCTATATCTAGCTATATATATCTATCTATATCTATGTATATATAAATATATATATATATATATATACATATATATATATATATATATATATATATATATATATATATATATATTGAC
>Ga0105055_10008975_pt1 | contig 12885 bp, 8 predicted proteins | sample BON03_FD_78090 | JGI IMG/M metagenome (GOLD analysis project Ga0105055, IMG submission 78090) | Freshwater microbial communities from Lake Bonney liftoff mats and glacier meltwater in Antarctica - BON-03 | ecosystem: Environmental > Aquatic > Freshwater > Ice > Glacier meltwater | place: Lake...
GACATACAAGTCACACTTGATGGACTAGAGACTACCCAAAGCGATCCTGCAGTAAGATATAGTGGTGTATTGTGATGACATACAAGTCACACTTGATAGACTAGAGCCTACCCAAAGCGATCCCGCAGTAAGATATAGTGGTGTATTGTGGTACATTGTTCAATGTATGTTTCAATAGCCGCTTCCAGGTTCACTCGTCAAAAATGGAGTCTACCATATAGCTATCGTTGTACACATAATACAAATATTCATAACTCTACACTGTCAAACACCGCTACGAAGGAAAAATAAGGGGCCTTCCGAAATGAGTTTCTGGGTGACCATGGCACTAACTGCGTATCATTCTATGAAGGAAAAACTAAAACATATTGTCGCCACGAATATGGATGAAGTATCAACATTGTCTACGAGATGCTATATGAGACATAATGAATGTGAGACTTGGGACATCAACATAGGAACCTTTCAAAAATGCAGTTATACCGTCGTAAGAGGCTAAGAGCTGATAAACAGGATGGTTTTTATTGGAAGCAAAGAAAACACGGACGGTAAAGAGTCCATAGACCCAAGATAAAGTTCATCAGTAATTCGTTTCCAGTAATACCTGCAAAGTGTTTCAAATTCGTGAATGAGAAATTGACTCGATTCTACGCAGGGGGGTTCAACTATGGATTCAAGGGCGTCACGTTTCTGGTATGGTTTATCATTCTATTTATGGGATTCGTTTCTAACGATTGGTTATTTATATCAGCAGCTGTGGATAACACTGATTCTCTAACATGTTGGATATTTCGAATCTTTGCGAAGTAGGGGGGCAAGTTTTCCCTAATTTTAAATTTGAACTGATCCCCTACAAGCACAAAAATGTTCCCGTCAACTGCGCGATTGAGTTCGTTCTTTTAATTAAAGCGCTGGCAACTTAGTTTCTTCATTGAGGTGCTTCGCTCTGGAATACAATGCAATTGAAATCTAAGAATGCAAGAGCCGTGAACAGTTGAGTGTCCTGCATCAGTTTCTGGTGTTGTTCTATCGGAAATGAAAGAAAATTGTCTGGCTCACATCAGTGGGTGGTTGATATTTATTAGAATCGAACATTCGAGGAGATTGAAGTCTATTGCATTGAGCGTACACAGTGAAGATGTTGATACTGGCTTGTATTACTCCACCTTTTGAATAGCGTCGGTTGAATCAGTTGCTCAAATTACTGAAATTTGATAAATTCAAAGGTAGCCAGTCCTGAGGTTTCTCTTGCCATCATTATTGTGTGCGATTCTCTAATAGGTTCTTGAAAGTTCATACTTTTGAAGTTGGCATTTTTTGACAGTACCATGGTACCTTAAATATTTAGTTGATGGAATGATATTTCCAAATAGCTGCTATCGTATGTGTTGGTCGTTTGAACGGATACCACTCCCGATATGAATTTGTTAACCGGTACAAGTTTGTTAACTTCGACACTGCGATGAATCTCACTTCTGTTGGTCCATAAGTATATCAAACTTCATTTTAGTCAGACCTAACTGGAGCCTGTTGTCGTTCTCCGCGTGATTAGCTTCATCAATCAACACTTTCATAGCACTATCATTTATTGAGACAGCCAATGTATCACATCGTCGGGTTTCTGTTTTCATTACTTGGCACGCTTTTAACAGATCTCTTTTTCCTTCTGAACCTCCCCAACTTCGGTATCACGTTGCTTTATCAAAAGGTATTTCTGTTTGGATCCAACAACCCATTCTTGTGTTTCTTCGTATCGAATTGATATTAGTCCATCGAGGTTTAGTTAACTGGCAACATGCATAATAATCTATTTCAATTTTTATGGCAGCCGAGCACTCGATAGCCATGAGTAATATAACTGAACGAGTAGCCACATCAGGCAATACAATTGAATTCGCCTGTTTATTTTGTGGCACCAATAATCCCTTCGAGAATAGCTCCTTATTCGATAGATGTTTAAATTTCATCTAACGTTTAGCCGTTTCATTCGGAATGGGAATGAGAGTACAAGCAGCTTACTCGCGAGCAAAAGCAAATTAAGAAGTGCCGCGGCATGGTCTCAGTTCACCATGTCTTTAAGTAATACCTCCAGCCATTCTTCTTTTGCTTTAATTGGAAAATTCATTTCACCATCGATGGTGTCAATGAATGTTGAACAAATAAACAACATGACTCACTGTAGCGCTTCATCTTTATTCGATGTAAAACAAAATAATTCCTCACGCTTCTTTTCAATAGATATCCATCACCAGTGTTTCTATGTGATAATTGCCAAGTATACAGAAGACTCTCCTTAATCGCATTTACGTGCTCAACATTTGCGATACGGTCCCCCATCACGAGGCTGTGTTTCCTGTCGTCACTGGTTTTTGGCAAATAACTCCGGCTTGTTGGACCAATCGCAAGACATACAAATGGATTCAGTTACGAGTATTTCCAATAAGCTGAATTTATACTATGATGAATCGGACTGGAATTACGTGTTCTCAGATTCTAAACAACTTACACAACGCCAACGGGAGCAAATTCGTCGGTATCTGTTCTTTATGGTACTTGCCCAAGTTCTTGAAAATTTAGATGCCTTGTCTGCTGCGGAAGGAGTTCAAAAATTGAAGGATTTGAGAGAACCTACAAATATCCAAGCTGCCTCTCATTGCTTACAAAAAATCATTGAGAGTCTTCGTAAGGATGATGAACAACCACAAGGCAAAGTCAAACGCATTCAAAATTTGGCAAAATGCCTTTTCCCTCGTGATAAGCTTGGAATGAGTTCTGAGATTAAAGATTACCATTTAAAATATTTCGAGAAGGAAATCAGCGATCACGTTGCAGATCTTACAGCGGATGTTGCAGATTTTTTTTGTCGTTGGATACCTGAAAACTTTAAACTCAACGAAGAAAACGAATATGTCGTTAAAAATAGGGAAATTGTTCGAAAAAAATTGATACATATTATCGAATTTAAAATAAAATTTCCCGATGCAAAAACCATGAAAGGGAAAGGCAAGAGGAGCGAACAAGTGGACGACAGAGCTTCTAAATCTGCTAAAAGCAGTGAAAATGGTTCTCCAGCTACGAACGGATCGGAGCAGCCTATTGCCAACCCTGATTGGATTGAGGACATGTGTGCTGTGTATGATCCGAAGGGTACTTTAGATGAATGCAAGAAGTTGATGGATTTCGCAGCAGGCAAGTACTTGATTGGGACTCGTGGCTGGGTTTTTAATGATCTTGCTGAGTGGTTGAAGGTCCCCAATGGCCCCAGAGTATTTATGATATTTGGAGCTCATGGAATAGGAAAATCTGTGATAGCTGCTCAGATAATCAAGCGCCGCAACTTTGACTTCAAGGAAACGGATCGAAGTGAACTTAAAACGGTAGGGAAGGTGGCAGCGTATCACGCCTTCGAGAGCAAAGCTTCTTCGATGATGGCAACTGCTAATGCAATAGTTTCCATAGCATGCCAACTGCGAAAGGAATTGCCCGATTTCAAATGGCCCTCTGAAAAGTCACAAATGCAGAAATCGCCATCACAAGTTCATCGCCAAGATAGGTTAAAGAATATTTTCCGTCAGTTTATTTTGCACCCTTGTGGAGTTTACGAAAAGCAACGACCAATTATAGGTCAAGAAACTCTTCTCGTTGTCATTGATGCTTTAGATGAGTGTGAAGATGGTTCCAGGACGGAGCTGTTGGATATACTCGGAAATATGTCGGAGAACATTCCTTCATGGCTAAGGTTTGTTGTAACCTGTACAGCTACTTCAAGATGGCATCCTAGAAAATATAAATCGATCATGTTGTCTTCAAAGTGCGAAAAAAACGGAGATGATGTGGAACTGTTTATTAAAGAAACATTAAACAAAGAGTTTGACTCGGATCGAGAAAAGATCGTTAGTCATCTAGCCAGAAAAGCCGAGGGTGTGTTTCAATATGCTTATTATATGCTGGAAGGTTTGAAAGTGATGAGAAACCAACCATTCACTTTTAAAAGTATTGAAGAATTGACAGCTTCAATGCCTGACGAAATCAGTGGATTCCAAGAAGGGATTTTCCACCAATTTTTTGTTAGTCTCGTCGAAAAATTCGACGACCGCAGGAAAGCAAATTCGGTTTACAAAACCTTCTTGGGAATATTCGTTGCAGCTCGTGAGAATCTAAGGCCCTCGTGGTTGCATGAAATCATCCCAGATTTCGACGTGGTCGATTTGTTGCACCATGCAAGATGTATCCTGCATGTTGAAGATGAAGATGACGGGCAAGAAGGTGTGATTCGATTCGTGCATTCTTCCTTGGAAAGTTGGTTGTATTGCACGGCGAAACCATCATCAATGGATCTATATCTGGACACTGCTTCCATATCCAATGCTCATGGAAATCTTGGTCGTTGGTGTGTTACCCAGACAGTTGGCGGAGAACATAGCCAAGAAAAGAACCGTTGGATTTATAAAAATGCATTGTTCCACTTATGTCGAGGAGGTGACGTTGCCGAAGCTAAAAACTTGCTTAATAACTTCAATTGGTTATTGCGTGCCTGTTCTAGTTACAAAGGATTTGAGCAATTAGCGTATGATGCAATCAAAGACGCTGCATCAAAATGCGATGACGATACGAAATTGGTTTTAAGCGTGTTGGAACAACTCTCCGATGAGCGCCATCAAAACATACACCAACTAGCTGGTCAACTAGTGGGCAGATTGCAAAAGAACCACGACATGTATAAAGAAGCCAGTAAGTTCAATGAAAGAAACTGGTTCAGGCCTGTGAATTCTACACTAGTGGCTGCAGGAGCACTTCGACAAACAATATTCAACGGTCACACTGATGTTGTTTCGAGTGTAGCGTATGTGCCGGATAGTAATTTTTTTGTCAGTGGGAGTCATGACGGAACGATCCGATTTTGGGATTTAATTACTGGAGATGCTACTAGAAATGTTCCAGTTCTAAAAGGGCATGTAGGTCCAGTTCATGATTTGAAAGTCGTCATTGCTGGATCTTGTGGTCCCATGGTTTTTAGTGGTGGTGCCGACAGAACTATCCGCATGTGGGATGTCGACAACAGAACCCAGCTATGGTCGTCCCAGTTACAAGAATCAGTGATCCATTCTTTAGCGGTATCTCTCTGTAGGAAATATATTGTAACTGGAAGTGACGATGAAAGAATTCGTGTATTCTTGAAGTCGCCCAACAACAAAGTACCTGATTGGGAATCGATAGACTCTAATCAAAAGATGCACTTTGGGAGAGTTAATAGCGTCTGTTTTTCATCTAGTGAAGAGCCCCCGGTGCTATTCGTTAGTGCGAGTTGTGATAAGACTGCTCGAGTATGGACTATTGATGGCAAAAAATTGAATCACGAGTGTAAGTTACAACATGACGCACAAGTAAACAGTGTGGCTATTTTCAAACAGGAAATGATCGTGAGTGGGAGCGAGGATGGACGTATTAGATTATGGGATCTAAATCAAAATAAAGAAATCAGCAAATGGGAATGCAGAGTGCGCCATACCTGGTTTCATCGTGCTCTGAATATTTCTGTTACAAGTGTTGCATTTCAGCCTGAATTCGGGAAATTTATTGTGAGCGGAAGTTGTGATAAATCTATACGAGTTTGGGATGCAGCCACGTATAGTCTTGTGGGGGAGCCCGAGATTCCCAGCGGCGAAATGGTTAATGCGGTCACTGCAGTGGCATTCACGAAAGATAATCAAATACTGAGTGCGAGCAAGAACACTCTTGTATATTCTTGGAATGAAACTACCAGAATGTATTCCACTAAGGACCACGATCAAGACGGTAAGCGTAAAATTACGTGGTTGGTTCTTTCTCCTGAACCAGATCTGTTAATTGCAACTGGGAGCGACGATGGTATCGTGCAAATTCACAAGATGGATGACGGCATCCTCAAGCTGAAGCACACGATCCCTCAAGAGCTTGTTTGTTGCGCAGCTTTCTCGTCTAAGAGTCAGCGGATCGTGACTGGATGCAAAAATGGAGAAATTATTTTATGGGATATTGCCGATGATGTGAAAGAATTCGCAAGCTTGAGTGTCAAAGGTGCTGTATCTGTTGTGTCTTTTTCTGAAGATGATAGTCATATTGTCATTACGACGATCTCCGACCATGTCTCCATGTACGAGGTGGAAAATCGAGCTATAGGAACCGCCGTTGCGTTGAAACCCAGCATATCAAGAAGCACAGATGTGCTGAAGGTGCGCCAGGAAGGAGACTATCACTATTTAGTTAGCGGCACAATTGGATTTACACTCGATCAAAAAGGATCAAAATTATTCGCCGCTTCCGCAAAGCATTTAGTAGTTGTGTCAGATGAAACGGATTTACAAGTACTCGAGTTTATTAAAGCAAAAAGGTAGTATTCAGGTGACAATCAGCATATCTTCTTCTCTCAAATTCTTTGTAAAATTGACCAATAGTTGTTGGCGAATTGATAGCGCTTTACTGATTTTGCCTCCAATTTTAAAAACTTGTTGCATTTTAAGTTTAAGAATCATTGAATAATTCAAATTAAACGTCGTGATTCAGATATTAACTCATCATTAGCTTTTTAGTGAAAGATTTTTTCGATTGATCCTCACTAATTTCTCTGGGTTCATTTGCGTCTAAAGTGGCAATGGCAACAGCAACATCTTCTTAATGATATATATATTGTGTTTCAATCGTTGCTGCTCAACATGCAATCACATACCAAATCGACCACTAAAGAGATTTCATCCAATTTTGGTTGAGTTTGTGGTTCCGTGAAATAAATATGTACTACATGCCAAGTTTCAGGTATTGCTGCTTTACAAAGTTTTTGAGAGTTCTAGTTTTTTTAATACAGAATTTTGGGAAGAAGAGAAACGCCCAAGAATTCAAATGTTCTCCAACTGATCTCGTTTTTGGCGACAAAGAGATTCACAAAAATAACAACAAAAATGATTCATGAAAATAAAATATCGTTTGGATTTATTTTCCTGGCAATGCAAAATATTATTACCGGTGTTTAATTATGAAAGATTTTGCTAGAACATTTCAAGCGACTTTCAAAAAACGGATGGATTTGGGTCGGAGCTCCTACTGTTTTTACTATAAAAAAGAGGTCTCTATTTTTTGATCCGTTATGCTTTGCAAATTCAAAAACGGATAAATCATAGCTCAGACTCTTTAAAACTTTAACATGAGTATGTACAATTGGAACTTAGAGCCTCTTTCGCCTAGTGGGGGTATTGGAGAGTTCCTTGAGGACGATGTATTGCTGGATGATGCATGGCAAGTGTTGAGCCAGAAAGACCCTAGAGACACGATGTCGCCCATCTTCGAAAGTTACACAAAGGATCAAGGTAAGTCTCCTCGACATCAAGTATCAGCATAATCTAATATTAAACCAGTGGACTCTCAACAAGCTAGGAGGATCCCAGATGAAGAAGACGATAGCTTAATGGCTTCCTTCTTCGATCTGAACGATAATGATTTTTACGATTCAAAAAGCTATGATGTCAAAGGGTATGATGCCAAGAGTTATGATGCCAAGAGTGAACCGAAGCGCTCATTCAGTCCTGCACGAACTCTGTTGAAGCAGCAGGTACCGTTGGAGTCTCCTATCTCTTCCTACTCCTTCCTGGAACCTCCTTCAGTTGCTGCCACAAGCACTAGTCCATGGCCGTCCGCGAAAGAATATTCCGATATATTCAGAAGGTTTTTGAATGATCCAAGTAGTTTTCAAAAGTACAGCACTGGTGAATTGGGTCTTTGCAAAATCACTGGCACCCCGCTGCAGCCCAGTTGGATTTATACAAGTCCTAAAGCTGGCATGTATTTCCTCCAATGCAGTAATTTGAGAGGCAAGGGCTCGTTTGGGTTTCCTAAATGTGAAGGTATCGGCAAGAAAGCATATGAGTGGAAGAAGACTTCCTATGTGAACAATGTACCAAAAGCTAAGCCTATCATCAGCTACATCACTGCCAATGGCAACGGCAAGAGCAGTGACATTGCGGACAACTATAGAATGCGTATTATCAAAGCGTTGGAGCTGGATTGTGCCAATGCAGATCAAGCTCAGCACTGGGTTCTTGTGGACATTCATATTTCAGACGGACTTGCTCGGCGGATGGGCCCACGCGGCGCCCCCAAGCAGCCCTTGCAACGACAGTTGAGCATCAGCAGTTTCGAGAGTAATGCTACTGATGGTTGTGCGTCCAAGCAGGGAGAGAATAAGCTCTATGTGGAGACTAAGCCAGAGCACAAGACCTTGCTGGCTGTTAATGAAGCTAGTATCCCGTATATTCCGTTATCTCCTCTCAAACGACTGTCGTTAGGAGCACATGAAGGTTTTGAATATTGTAATGATGGGTCTCCTAAAGGATTGAAGATGCAGAAAATGTTTTATTGAATTTTAATTAAGGAAACTGCTTACATAATTTGAATTGTGATTTTGAATTTCAAAAGTCATTGTACAAGAAACGAGTATGGCAATTGCTCTTTTGAATTGTTGAAATTGAATCTTAAAAAAGCGATTAAGAAAAACTGCCACTATTTTCGTTACTATGGATGATGGAGGTAACTGATGATGACGATCAACCTCTACTGTTAAGCCTTGCAAGTGTAGGCATGGCCAACGCACCGCCTTCAAATCTACGTAGTCTCAGCTCCAAACGACAGTCTAAATACGGACACAAAACACCTTCCTTAGAGCGACTCGAAGCAGCGGATGGTTCTGATTCGGACTCCTCTCAAGGCTCATTCTTTTCCTCTCCAAGACGACCAGAGCCAACGGAACTAAGCAAGAGTGGGACTCTTCATTTGGGTGGGTTCATGGTTCGAGAGAGTGGACTGACTAGAAGCCCAGCTGAGCCAAGGAAGCGAACGGGTAAAGGATTGAGCCAACGTAGACATAGTGCTGGGAGTCCCGCTGAAAACGATAGGCTATTTAGCCACGAGGATCTTGTGGAGATCAACCGTCTGGGCAAGGGGGCAAGTGGCATTGTCTTCAGAGCGCTTCATATCACCTCCTTCAAGCTCGTCGCAATCAAGGCAGTTCCCGTGTATGATTCAGTGAAACGCGCACAGATGATCACAGAGCTGAAAGCATTGTATGGCAACTCTTTGTCCATGAGAGCCAGTGGTAACGAGTACATACTGGAGATGTTTGATGCATTTGTTAAGAAATCAGATTCGACGATTAATTTAGTGTTGGAGTGGATGAATGGAGGGTCGCTGCAAGATTACATTGACAAGAGAGGCGCGTTGAAGGAGAAACAGATTGCCTCTGTACTCCATTGCTGCCTCCGTGGACTTCAAGAGTTGCATACACATCGCCTATTGCATCGTGACATCAAGCCGTCCAATATATTAGTATCGAAGAGTACCGGTCAAGTGAAACTGAGTGATTTTGGTATTGCTCACTCATTCGGGTCTTTCTCGGCGGCCAAGACCTTCATCGGTAGTTTAAGTTACATGGCGCCTGAGAGGATCAGCAGCGATGAAGATGGATATTCTTACGCTGCTGACGTATGGTCCATCGGATTGAGTGCTCTTGTTTGCGCATGTGGTCGTTACCCGTATCAAAGTGACTACGATGAGCAAGGGTACTTTGGTCTGGTTCACGCCATCACCGAACTGCCATCACCGCACATTGATGATCTACTCCCCGGACATAACTTCAGCCCTGAGTTAGGCATGCTGATTGACTGGTGTCTCAGTAAGGACCCTGCTTTGAGACCCACCCCGCAGGAATTGCTTCACCATACATTCCTGTCTGAAGTTCACCCGTTTGAAAGCACTCACACTGCTTTTGTGGAGCCCTTGGTCGACGAGACGGAAGCATGGAGTTCGTTGAACAAAATGGCTGACATCATTTCAACGTTCCATTTTGAGAAATGCAAGCGACTGGACCACACATTTCCCCGAATCCCTAGAGCGAAGGTGAAGAACCTGGCGTTGCAGTTAGGGATTTCGGAGCATAGTAAAAAATTTGAAGGAGAGATAAGCAAGATAGTGACGCGTCTCTCAGCAAGAGGCTTAATTCCTAAAAAGTAATAAAAAATTGTTGAAAACACAAACAAGCTGTTCTAGTGTTGATTTGACCTTCTCTTCATAATGGCCTCAGAGTATTGGCTTATATCTACCCGTAACGCAGGAGAACCAACTCCAGGTGATGATACAGAAACCAGAAAATCCATCTCGAAACTCTCGAAAGATCTGGATGATTGCGCGCAAGTCAACCGATTCGAGCTTCCTGAACTACGCGTGGGAACACTAGATAAATTAATGAATGCTGGTGACACTCTTCAGAAGGTGGACTTGGTGGTTGAAAGCGCTATTCGGAAGATTGAACGTCAATTTGGTGAGTTGAACGTGAATAATGAGTTGCTCTCGGTGGATGGTAAACCGACTCTTCAGTACTTGGAGAATTTCCATTGGAATGCTGCAAAGTATCCGACTCAAAGAGCGGTAGATGAGCTTATTAAGAGTATTCGAGTGAGTGTTGCAAAGATGGAACAGGAACTCAAAGATAGTTCTGCTTACTGTGCGGAGAAGAAGTCATCAGTGCAAGTGTTGGAACGTCAAAAGGGAGGAAATCTAATGGTTGCTAATTTGAATGATGTATTGACCTCTAAGATAAATCCATCCATGATACATGATTCGCCATATCTTCGCACTTGTGTTATCATTGTACCAAAGGCTCTGAATAAAGAGTTCCTCGCCTCGTATGCTGCTATTGGGGATACTTTAGTGGGTTATGGCCCAGAAACCGACAGAGATCAAGTGAAAGGTTCTCCGGTAGTGCCTGAATCCGCCACACTGATTTCCACTGACAACGATGGATATTCGGCCTATCTCATCACCATACTGAAGAAATTTTACGAGGAGTTCAAGGTAGCCAGTCAGAGTGCAAGGTTTCTTGTACGGGACTACGATTTCCGCGCTGCTGAGAAAGCATTGCGTTATATTGAAGAGGAAGGTGACGGAATGAGCGCTCTAGACGTGTCTAAACGGGAATACGAGGAGGCATCCATGAACCTCCGCAATTGGTGTAAGACGCACTACGGTGATGCGTTCATGGCCTGGATACACATCAAGGCCATCAGAGTATTTGTTGAATCTGTGTTGAGATATGGATTGCCTGTGAATTTTGCTGCGGCTCTTGTACTTCCCAAGAAGAAGAACAGCGACAAGAGGGTAAGGGAGAAGCTTGCGAGGTTGTTTGCTGACTTGGATAATTCGGGGATGATGCAGATGAGCGTCGATGAAGGTTTGGCAGGAGAAGAGATATATCCGTATGTTAGCTATAAAATTATGCCCATGGCTGGCGAAGGTCACTAATTTAACTTATTATATAAACCTTCACTTGATACTGGTTTGTATTTAGTTAAAAACTTGATCCCTCATAAGGTGAATAAATGCTCGATAGAATTTTATAAAGGGCACTTATTTTAATATTTTACCGGTACGTTAAATTCATTTCATGCATACTATTTTTACTTTTTGCTAAACATTCCAGATGATTGAGTCCAACTAACTCCCGCCCCACATCCTGTGCCAAAGCCAATGGCGAACCCTCGAGTGGATGGTCGTCGCATAAGCACCAAAGCCACAGCAGAACCCACCAGTAACCCAGTCACAGAAGATATAGCCACCTTTTCTACCATGATCTCCATCCGGCGTTGCACCAATCCTTCCTTGGGCACCCCATCTTCAGTCTTGGACAACCCATCTTTTAAAGTCTGGACGCGGTTTCCAAGCTTTTCCTTCAGCGAACTCAGATCTTTTTGAAATTCTTGCATTCTGCCAGGCAATTCAATATGGGACTCCGATGCCTCCTTGGCTGCTTTCGCTTCACTGATCACTTCGTTCATATCTGTCGACATCTTGTTGTCCAATATTAAATTTATACATATAGTGGTTGCGGGGGTCGTGTCGACACATATGTGGTCGAGTCACTATGGGTACGAGGTTCGATTGCAGGAAGATTTATCGGTGGAGGAATCATTAGGGGAAGAGATTGATAGTACAGGGCATGTGATTTGGCCTGGGACTGATGTTCTTTGCACCTTCTTGGAATCGGAGGCTGGCATTGAGTTGGTTTCCGGTAAGTGCGTTCTGGAATTAGGTTGTGGATGCGCTGCGTTTCCTTCTATGGTGGCATCACGCCACAGTCGCGTGATTGCTACTGACAACAACATAGAAGTGCTTGCCTGCCTTCAAGGGAATATTCAGAGAAACGGTCTTGAAGTTGAAACGATGAACTTAAGTTGGGGTCAGGCTAGTTACGACACTTCGGCTGTAGATGTGGTCATTGGATCGGATATTGTGTATTCGGAAACATCTATAGAATGTTTGTTGGGCACAATCGAGATGCTTTTGAAGAGTCCTAATGGTGTTTGCGTACTAGGATACATTTCTCGTTGGCGATTTGTTGATGTGCTGCTTCTGAAATCAATTACCCAACATGGATTTTATTTAGAAGAAAAGCAAATATCAGAAGATCAGTTTTTGTTATTTTTAACGAAAGCTTTCAGCGCGTTTCCAGACTTTATTAAAACACACGACCTCTTGTTGCGACCTAACGATAACGGCCAAGTTATTATAAATTCTAATTTCCAACGACTCTCTATTACCGGTCAAATTTCTGCCTTGATTCTAAAGCGTAGAATTTCAAATGTCTCGGCTCGGCAAATTTCGGAGATAGCAAGAATCATTGATGGCTCATCCCTATCTAGTTTGTCTCTGGTTAATTGCGGTATCAGCAATTTGACTGCTATTTTGAAAGCGAATGTACCTCAGCTGTTGCATTTAGATATATCCGGCAACGAACTTTGCCCTGAAGTGGGTCTCTATCAACCTTGTTTCAAATTAGAAACTTTCAATATATCGAACAACAAGCGA
>Ga0105055_10008984_pt1 | contig 12878 bp, 9 predicted proteins | sample BON03_FD_78090 | JGI IMG/M metagenome (GOLD analysis project Ga0105055, IMG submission 78090) | Freshwater microbial communities from Lake Bonney liftoff mats and glacier meltwater in Antarctica - BON-03 | ecosystem: Environmental > Aquatic > Freshwater > Ice > Glacier meltwater | place: Lake...
CATCAGGCTCTTTTCTTTCAACAAGATACTCTTGTTTATTAAGAAATTAGCATTTGATGGCTTTTATCCACTACTAGTAGTTTTAAAAAAATCGATTTTTGTTGTTGTTTAAAAAAAAAAAAATAATAAAAAATAATATTAAAATACAGAACGTTACTTTAAAGTGTCCATTCGGGTATCTAACAGACCCAAAAAGATTTTAGGAGCAATGAAAGAGATCACAACATTGGGTGGGGTTGACCTTCTAGTCCCGCTATTGTTACTGACAGTATTAACTCTGTATAAACCATGGCTCGCTGGAATATGGCTTCTGCCTTTCTGGGTCATTATATTCAGAAAGAAAAAGACGAGCAGACCCATTGACTGATATTCATGCACGGGAACAAAAGATGATTGACTAATATGAATACTAAATATGAATACTATATTCTCTTATTAAATAATACTTCGAGAAACATTTTACGAACAATCCGTCCAAACGCCAGATCGATTGCGACTCCATGATGTTAAAGCAGACCAAACCATTTAACTATTGATAAAGTGAGCTCATAAAATAAATCTGCCGTCGATAACAACGCGTGCAGTAATAGAAACTGCTGATCGTCAACTGAGAACTTAGTATTTTGAAAGCAACCGACACCGCAGTTTAATTTTAAAATAGACATCAATTAATGGTCCATGATCCGCAAATTTCCAGTCACGACTTTGTCTCGAATCACAGAGCCACTGCATATATCAATATGCGACCCTGCTTCAGCCACAATGATTACAGTGCCTTTCAAATACACATGGTTGCGAAAGTGGACATCGCCAGAAACCGTTAAATGTTCAAGCTCCATAACATCAGGAATACCAAAAGGCAGCCTTTCTATGTAGTCATGATAACTCCTGAAACTGGGACCTAGTTTAACAGTTGGGACTGGTGGCGAGATCTTTCTCTCAGGACTAATGTAAAAATGTCCATGTTTCACGAGGAAGATATCCGACTGAACTGCGAACAAATCATCGGTGGTTTTAACAGGGAGGAAACGGGTTCGAGGTACCACAACCACACACGCATCATCGAACAAAGAAATCGCAGAGCCAGCAGCTGTATGGTAACTGGTCGTGTACTCCCCGCTTCCAGGTTTTATGTCATATTTTTTATCGGTGGCAATCACCGGAAGAGCCATAAATGGTTTCACCGATAATTTTTCTTGCAACGATCGCAAATCCACCCATAAATTGTTGGTGTTGAATTTATCAAATACTTTGTTGTCCCTCCTGATCGTATCTACAACAATTCTTGTAGCTGAGTTGTTTTCCAGCAACAGCAGTTTATCTTGGTGTCTAACAAGCGCTCCTCCCATCACGTCTTGCCGCTCTCGCTTCGTGACTTCCATGCAAAACCGGTAATCCTGGCACATAATCTCATACAGGATGTTCAAGTCCACGGTAGCTCCTAGGTTGTCGATATTGCTGATGAAAAGATATTCTTTGCCTGTTTTAATCAGCTGCTCTAACAACCCACATCGAGATAATGATGCATATACATCACCGTGACCAGGCGCATACCACAAATTCTTCGTTTCGTCGCTCAGTTTCTCCGTTGGGATAGGTTGCATGGTAGTTTTATTCAACTTGGGAAAACAGCTCTGAAGAAACGTGCTGATTGAAACATGCCTCGCTTTGTACTTCATCAGAATTCCTTTTGTCTCTTCATCTGTGTGAAAGGAGTTCATTAGGATAAGGGGCACATCGACTCCGTATTTAGTGTTCAGAAACTCAACCTGTCTCACTGCCAAGTCAAGAAAACTGAGTCCACTTCGAACTTCTACAGTGGATTTGGGACCAATGCAACCCATGGATGTCCCCAGACCTCCGTTTAATCTCAAGATAACCAACTTGTTCAAAAGCTCATGGGTTAAATTCAAATCGTCCGGACATTGCGGCAAGCTGCTATAGTCCATACACGGGGTTGGCTTCGGAGGCTTGGGACCATTGACATTTTTCAAAAATGGCGCATCGATTGTATCACCTTCATCATCATTATCAGTGTTGACTCTCGGAATAGAAGTTAATGGCTCAATGTCGTCGACTTTGACATTCTTCAGCAGTCTGCTGGTAGCTTGCTGTGAGTTCACATAGTGTAGAAAATGCTGGGCAGTCGATCTGTCTAGTATATTATGGCTTCCCGTACTCATGTCATCGACCATCCGTTCCAAATGATCCGTGCTCGCTGAAGGCAGCATCCTGTGTCGATTCAATCCCAGATACAATTTTTTTTTCCTGGAAAATACCGGTTATGACCAAGCACAAAGTGAGCGTCCTTGTGATAGGTGCTGGACCTACGGGCCTAACTTTCTGTCTAGAGATGTTGCACAACAGGTGTCGTGGTTCTGTCTTACTCGTGGATGCCAACGAATGGTCTCGTGATGCTGATGTGCTTCCAAAAGGTCAGTATGTGAACTCCAGAACGATGGAACTTTGGGGCAGGTATGGCGACGGTAGACTTCCAACGATTATACGTTCAAAAAAGAAGCATGCTTGCACCAATCATGTAATTAACGTGTCTACTGACAAGGTTGCCTGGCAAGATGTGTCGTTGAGTGCCGTGAGTCGTGAGGAGGCAACGCGGGTACCCCAGTATGCATATGAAAATGTACTACGAGATCATTTGTGTGACGAAATGTCCTGTTGTGATTTCGCTACAAAATGGGGGTTTGAAGCTGTGAATATCGAACGAGGATCTATCTCGAATTGGACAGTTACCTTCAAACAGTCGTTGAAACACGTGGCAATCGCGGGAGTAGATGGATTGAATTCCGCAACAACTGATGAGAATTTATTCCAAGTACATGCTGATTATTTGGTTGGATGTGATGGAGGGAAGTCCTTCGTTAGACATTCTCTGTTTCCTAAAATGGAAGGAATCGGTGCGTTGGGTTTCTCGCTCATGGTACTTTTCTCTTCGGAGTCGATGTACCAGCATCTTCGAAGTAGAGTATTAGAACTGAATCAGAATACTCCTGATGGAATGATGTACTTTTTCAAAAAGGCCCATACGCCTGGAGGCATCGGCATTTTGGAAGGTACGGAGAAGTTCTATGCTGGTGTATCATTCCCGGACGAATCTAAGGTACCTGCCGAGTTCCTGCGCAAAGATATCAACTGGAGTGACCCCCAAGTTTTGAAGTCGGTTTCTAATTTCATCACTGCGACCATTGGAGTAGATCAAGTAAGTGATGTGGCACCGACTGCGGCGTTCTTGTGGAAGCCGTATAGCTTGTGTTCTCCCCATTGGATTAATGATGAATCATCTGTATTTCTTGCCGGCGATGCTGCTCATCTGCTCTCGCCTACTGGTGGGATGGGGATGAATAGTGGCGTGGAAGACGCGGTGAATCTCGGTTGGAAAATGGCTGCAAAACTAAACGACTGGAATCCTGACCTGTTGCTGTCGTATGAATCAGAGCGAAAAATCGCATGGAAGAGGTATATGGAGTTTCAAAATGAGATGATTGACGCTCAAATGACCACTATGAGAAATTATTCGAATGCACCATACGCTATTTTCGGTGAAGGTATGGACAAAGTTGTTGTTGGCAGCAGGATACCGTACTCTGAATTTCAAGATGGGAAGAATTCGTTCTCTGTATTGAACCCATTGGGTTACACGGTCATTCTCGTACTGCCATGTGCCAAGACAGAGGCAATCACAAAGTGGGTTGAGCAATGCAAGGCGCCGATCGAGATGGCATCTGTGATTGCCAATGATCTGTTCAAAGAGCAAGATTTGATTGTAGTGAGACCTGATCAAATGGTATCATGCATAACACAGGCAGCAAACATCGAACAAATACCGTTTCCTTATTTATAAATACAAATTACTCTTTCTTCTTGTCTGTTTTGTCAGTTGAGGTATTCCAAAATATCATTGAATTAGGAATACGAGCAACGAATCGAGGCGGGAGAAAGTTTCCCATTAAAAGCAAATTGAGGATCACAATTGAAAACACCGCAGTTCCAAGTAGAGTACGAGGTTGGACGAATGCGATGACAAATGCAGGTATAGTAGCAACAAGAATCTCCAACGTGAGCTCTTCACCAGACAGTCCAGCAAAATAGAAGTAATTAATCACTGCTCCCAGCAACAGAAACAGTGTCACAATCAACGTAGATCGACGCAATGCAGCGGCGGCTCCCAATGATGCTCTCAACATAATGTCAATACTGTTCTGGCAAAACCACCATCATTACTGTTTAGTGTAGTAGCCTCTATAAGACACAAACCAGAATACCATCTTAATACCTGTATTAAACATAACGGTGATACTTAACGATGGTGGTCGTTATGACAAAAACTCTTTTTTTGTTCAGTAAAGATAGTCAGCTTGTTAGATACGATGACTGCAAAATCCCCAGCCAGTAACTCTGCTTCCAAAAAGGGAAACTCTTCTCAAACATCACAGAGAGAGACACTGAGATTCTACACGGATGATGCACCTGGATTGAAAATGTAAGTTTATCTCCCTTCCAAAAGTCAACATGTTAACTTTCATAGCGGACCAACCACCGTACTTATTCTTAGCATCGTGTTTATCGCTTCTGTAGTATTACTCCACATCTACGGAAAGATTGTCAAGGCATAAATTCAAAACACACGAATCAGAATTCTAAATCAATTTTTCTCTCTATGAAATTCTTTTATTTAAACTCATCTTCTTCCAGTAAGGCCAAATTAGCCTCATATTTCTCCTTGGAGATTTTCCCAGTTTTAAACTTTTTATACAATAGCTCTTCTCTTCCCAACGAGTCCCATTCTTCATACAATTGTTTTTGAGTTCCTTGCTTTTTACGCTTTCGTTTCGCTTGCTCCATTTCATGTAGCTCGTGCTTGCGATTCTGAGCCTCCTTCGCTTTCTTTTTCTCCTCCAGCTCAACATCTTTCTGGGCATTCTCCAATTTCTCAGCCTCCAACTTCACCTGGCGCTGCTTCTCTCGAGTCTTATCTTTGAACTTGATAGCCACTACCTGGCTTGCAGGCACTTCAACAAATCCACTGATCCCTTTACTCACCCTCAGTTCAGACATGTTAGGCAGTCTTAACAGCACAAATGAATTGGCGACCTTTGCTAGATCGAGATCTGTCACTTTAAAGATATGCTGACATTTATGCTCACAGTACGACCTCACAAAGGCTACAAATGCGCGAGTTCCCTTTTGAAGCAGGTCTCTATCCTTGAACAACTCCTTCCGACATCGGTCTAGAACATCATCAAACTCTTTATCTATTGTCAAACCTTCTGGATATTCCTCAATGGGTACATTGCGCGCTATCAGGAGATGGATATACGCCTGCTCTTTCGGATGAATCAGTACTAGTGCTCGTCCTCGCTTACCAGCACGAGCAGTCCTCCCCACTCTATGTACAAAGAAAGAAGGGTCTTGGGGTGGATCAAATTGGACAATCCAATCAACATCTGGTATATCCACTCCGCGAGCAGCTACGTCCGTACATATGAGAACCCCGCTTTCACTAGCTACAAACTCCTGGTACACTCTGTCCCGTCTTCGCTGCGGCATACCACCATGAAGTGAAGATATCTTAGAGTGCTGGCTCACCAATGGAATCATCAACGAAAAGAAATCCACGCTTGCTCGAGTAGAAAAGAACACCACCAGTTTGTCCTTTTGGTGTTTTTTCAAAAAAGTGCACAAAGCCCCCAGCTTAAGGTCAGGCTCGAGAGCTAGAAAATGATTTTGTAGTGTTGAGGGAACAACAGATTTGGAGCTTTCGTCAGCACCACTAACTTGAACTTTAATCACAGCAGGATTTCGGAGTCCAGCCCGAATCAACGCTTGCACTTGACTCGTTTGAGTAGCGCTAAATAAACCTGTGCGTCGCTGTTTAGGAAGTCTTTTTAAAATAGAAGTTATGGATCTTTCGAATCCGAGGTCCAACAGCACGTCAGCTTCATCGAGAATAAGAACAGAGAGATGTTTTAAAACCAGTCGTCCTCCCGCGCGTTCGATGACGTCAGAAATGCGACCAGGCGTACCTACTACCAAATGCCAAGGCATTGAAATACTAGAAGAAACGTCTGCTATGACAGAATCACTCTTATCCGCCTTGGTTCCACCTGTGAGCAATAAAACCTTCATCTTCAAAGCGTTGGAAATAATAGATGCGACAGCATGCGTTTGATTGGCAAGTTCCCTTGTAGGAGAAATCACCAATGAACCCCAACACCCATTTTTCAAACTAGAATCTAAATCCGATTCATCCCTATTCAACATTTCAAATATCGGCAACAGGAATGCCAATGTCTTACCAGACCCAGTGCATGCTTCCACAGCAACATCCGAATGAGACAACAATCTGGGTATAGCTGCTTGCTGAACTGGTGTGAATGTGGTATGTCCTAGATTATTATGAAACACATCCAAAAGCTCTTGCGAGAGTGACATTCTATATCACTGGTCCGAACAAATTCTCACAGTGTCTACATTCAGGGTCTACTCCACAGCCCGATGCGGGGACCGCATTCGATAAGCTGATAGATGAGTACAGGATGCTTTTTTTTGTGATTCGCATTTTAGTTAATAGCTGGCATTTCGTCGGAATCATTCTCATATCTCTGATATTTACAACTTTACACATTTACGAATAAGCTCTGCAGAAGCATGGCCGTTGGTTGGCGTGAACATCGGGATATGGATTCTGTATCTTGGCTTGTTTATTCATCATAATTGGAGGTTGTCTGCCCCTCGCTTTCAAGCAGTCTACTTACGTATAGTCCTCATACTTCCCGTGGGATCTTCAGCTCTGGCAGTGCTCGCATACTATGGTTATGCATTGCTAGGTCAATTTATCATCAGTATTTTAGAAGGTTATGTTTTCATGGCCTTTTTGGGGTTGATGGTTGCGTATGGATGGAGCAAAGGAAATGTCTACCAAGCTCTTTTGACAAGTAAACGCTACGTTGATTTCTGCTGCTCCTTTTTACGTTTTAAATTTGGTCCCCGAATGACTGATGGGAAAGCAGTACTTCGTGTTATTTTCTGGATGGTCCTGCAGCTTTTGATTGTTAAACCACTGATGTCCCTGGTCAAGTTTTTAGTGGCAGACGATTCTGAGAAAGTGCCTCGCCTTGCCAAGGGCTTTTTATCGCTTGTTTCTGTTGTGTCCATCACCATTGCATCGCTTGGGCTATTTCGAGCCTACCACAGTCTCAGCAGATTCGAAAGTTCAGATGATGACGAAGTCGGATTGCTTGCTGGGGTAAAACCTTTCGGGAAATTTTTTATCATCAAGCTCCTCGTTCTTGTCGTTGTACTCAACAATCTCATTTTAGGCAACCTAATTCCGTCTCCAATGGAAGTACCTCCTTTCATTTGTTCAGATCAAATCAGCTATTGTCAAGGTGTGTATAGCTCTTTTATATTCTGTTGCGAAAGTGCTATTCTGATGTTCCCAGCGGCCATGTTTTTTTCAGGATTCAGACGTTTTTTCCCCAATAAACAAACTGATGGTCCAGCAGAATCCTTGTGTGCTCGCTACTTTTATTTTTGGGACGTGTTTCATGAGTTTCTTGTTCCGCCTGAGAGCTATCGTGTCTGCTTAACGAGCTATATTGAAGATTCTTTCGCTCCAATAGAATAGACACTTCCTTTTGTATTTACTATTCAAAACTTGAAACAATGTTCGTTGTGACGAAATCCCAATCAAGATAAACAAAGCCATGGTTTCGTTTCTTGCGTAAAAGATTATAACGATCCTGCCATTTTAAAAATGGATATTTAATTAAAGTTCATTTTGTTCATACTTATATTATATTTTATATATTTCTCTTAAAGCTTAGCTTCTTCTTCCATAAGAAGTCCGATACCCTTGAATAGTGCACTAATAATATCTTTCTCAGCTACAAACAATCTCGCACTTGGAGAAATATCAACAGTTCCGTCAGCACCGATAGGTGTGTGTTCACCACCAGTACCACGAACACTCAATCCTAAAGGCTTGCAAACTTCTTTTGCCTTGGTATCAGTTCCATCCGCAGTAAGCTTTGGGATCTTGATATGCACCGAAGCTCTCATGCCAGTTCCTAAGTTAGAAGGGCAAGAGGTCACATACCCGTAGTCCTTACTGGAAGCAAATTCAATACCCTTGATAGATTCAACGGCCTTGAGTCCTTCATTCAACCGGTCGAATACTTCATTAAGTTTGGTTCCATTCTTCATGCACATAATACGCAATTGGTCTTCTTCACCAAACCAAATAATGAATTGTTCATCTGCTGATACGTAGCAACCACGACCATAAGGCCAATCACTTGCAATACCTGCACTGGCAAGATACGGATCAGCAGCCATATCCTTAAACATGATGTGCGCCTTCACAAGCTCGTCATACTTTGAAGCAGAGATCAAATTTGGGTTCTTTTCGCCGTTGCCAAAATCAGGGGTAAGACTGTAGATACTTCCTCCATAGTCTTCCATCGAAACGAGTTTATCAAATGCAGTCAGCATGGTCTTTTCGAATTTAATTCGCTCCTCTTTGTCCATGTTTCCTGGAAGGTTGTATTGCTTCAAGTTTCTTCCAACTCGAACTCGCATTGAAACTTCATCAAGTCCCAATTTTTGGAGATCCAAGACTCCATTCTCACCTACCTTACTAGCATCCCAGTCGGTTACGTGCTTGGAAGATTTCGATGCCTTGTGGTAATCTCTGATAAGTGGGTCAAAGAACTTGGAAAAAGTCATGTAATCATCTGGAGTCATTGCATAGGCTCCTAATCCAGAGTCAGGATTCTCAATTCCGGTCTTCGCACACTTGTACAGAATCTCCTGTTGCTCTGGAGTGTAAGATAAAAACAAATCCTTGGTCAAGTATTTCGCGCAACGATTATCTGGGTTGCTCTTTTTCACCTTCTCAAGATCTTCTAGGAATGAAGTCCATTTACTTGGAGCAGCAGCTGGAGCCGATGTAGTAGTTGCTGTTGCAGGAGAGAGGGTTTTATTGTCCGCGTCTGATGATTGCATGCATCCCATATTGAATTTTAGTTTTGCTGAGTCAAAAACACAATCCAGCTATGGAAATATACTTGAATGTCCGTCTACTGGTTCTTGTATTTATTGACAGGCTTTTCTCTATAGTATGACTATTACAAGACAAGAGTATGAAGGCACACCTACCCAACATGCGCCGAGATAAATTTAGTACACACATCTTTCTTACTCCCAGTGTGGATTGATTCATTTGAAATTATGATTTTCATATTTCAAACTTTTTATTATAAATTCTTCATTGCTCTTTAATTGGTACCGAGATATATTGGTTTCTTGCGTTCAAATGGTTTAAATCAGATACCCTTCTACTTTCCTTCTCTGGTTTGTCTGCCCTACCAAATGAAATGATGTGAAGCAGCAATCGCTTATCAAACATTTGATGTTTGGAATCCTTTTTTCATATTGAGCCATTCGTTGCTTCGCTGAATTTTGAATCTCCATTTCCGATTAGGTATACCGGGTTTTGCTGAACCATTTTTTAACACAAACAAAATCAGTTATTTTTAAACGCTACAAGTGGTATGAATCGATGCAACCAATCGCCAATTTCTTTAACAATAAGAGAACGAATCGAATATATAATTAATGAATAAGTATGGGGAAAAGGCGAATAGAATATTTTTCATGGGGTACATGAGCCTGCGAAGGCGCTTTGAGATTTTGCCATCTTCACGGCTTTGCCTTTGAGAATACACATCTCACGAACTTTTTCCACCGAAAAGCCCGATGGAAAGTAAGTGAAATGGTTGCAATTCAACTCACTGACACAGAGCGAGGAACATTCATCAGCAGAGGGAATATTAGAGAATTTCTGGATAGTCTTGCCGCGAAAGCGAGTATCTTCAACAATAGTACACGCCTTTGCAAGCTTGGAACCGCAATCCCCACCGACTGCGTTAACCACTCTTCTCTTGCCCACGCCACTTTTCTTCAAATAACATCTCTTCCTGCTGCTGTAAGATCTATAGTTCGGCAAGACATAAGTAAAAAAGGAACACGTGCTGTGCGCTAGACACAATTTTCCACACTCATCAGCCGAAGCAACGTTCTTGATGAGCTGAAGGTCTTGTCCTCGGTAGTCTGTGTCGGCCGTGAGTTTACATACAGGAGGAGGCTCAGGGCAATGGCCACCCATAACATTAGATACGGTTCTAGAAGCGACGTTGTCGTTTTTGAGATAACATCGGTATCGAGCTCCAGAGTTAGAAAACGTTGGAAGTATGAAGCTGAAATGAGTGCAACCAGAACGAGCTTGACAGAGCGAGGCGCAACTATCTACTGATTCAACATGGTACTTCAATATGATATCTCCACCAAAGTAATCTGTGTTCGGGGTTAGCACACACGCAGTTGATGAAAAAGAAGGCTTTGTTGGAGCAATCGTTGGCTTGCTGGTTGGTTTATTGGTTGGAGCAATGGTTGGATACTTAGTAACACTGGCAATGCAGTTTCCGGCGTTGTCGCAAGTACCATCAGAGCATTGGGTACCTTGTACCATGTTACCGATATAATTTCCGTTATACACGACATTCGCACTACATGTATTCCCGTCACTACACTTGGCTCTGCACCCCCCATTCACAGAACCACAAAGAGACTGCTGCATAGCTAAGCATTTGTTTACACATGCCCCATTCTCACAGTAGCCCGATGTACACGCAGTCGAAGAGGAAGTATATTTATTACTGGCGCAACATTTGGGATCAGCATAAACGATAAGTCCTTGTGCGTTTTTAAACATATAAGTTCCTGAAGAACATACGGAAGCAGTCAATTTGCATTTCGAGCAACCAGTACAAGAAGTAGATCCATTGGCGCATTCACATTCTTCGTTGGATGTCAATGATTTATCACCGCATCTTGCCTGTGAAGTCAAAGTAAGATGCTGGCAATTCTCATCGATAGACCTCTGAAGCACTGTGCACATCTCAGTTCTCCTTGAGAATTGAAATCGAAATAGATTGGGAGAGCCAATAATGCTACCATCGGCGTAGTCCATGATTCCACCGGTTCGACCGATTCCATTTTCGAATGAATGACTAGCTCCAAAACCGTGTCCTAGCTCATGAGCTACTGTTCTCCACAATCGTGAATAATAAACTGATGCACCGCAATTCCAGTATCCCTGACAGATCGTTCCAGTGTGCGCGGTTCCAAGCATAGCATCACCAGAGGTGCATCCACTAACAACATGCCAGCTACCAACAGTTATTTCCTCGTTATCTTTCACTCTGTTAGCATAGTCACGAAGGTATCCTAAACTAACTCCTAATGTGGTCGGACAACTCCTCGAACTTTTCTCTCCTTTGAAAACATCATGCACTGCAGCATCATATCCATTTGGACTTGCAATACGTACGATAGCCAATTTCAAATTGATGTTAAACACCGCTTTATAGATAGCTGCTACAGTAGCCATTTGAAAATCAATCTCGTCCTGAGCCTTGACCATCGTGCCTCCTGCCATTTTATAAAACTCGAGATCGGCTACAATACCCATGGTAAAGTCATGTTCAGCAGTATCTCCAGAATAACAATTGGGGTAAAAAGCATATGAATCTGTCAAAAGTCTTCTTGCCGAATCATCGCCGATACTTTCCGGCACAAGACTAGGAGTACCGGGAATCAGTTGGTACTCATCACTTGTCGAACTAATGCTGGATTGGTTCTTGACGAATCCTGGGTTCGTGTATTGTTGGCAAGTTGTACCAGGAGGGTTATCCAATGATTCTATGAGTACTCTCTCTGCGTGGTACGTCACAGTGTCGCTTTCGATTTGAATAAAGTGATGATCGAGGGATTTGTGCACTATCTTCAGTGATCCATCTTGATGTAATTTGCATATGGTAAAAGAACTGTCTTGATTGATCAAGCGATAAGTATTAGATGTATCTTGACCATTAGAGTACAATTCAGTGTACTCCAATACTGCATCGTAAGTTTGGTTGTCGAAGGTGAAGCTTAGTTGCATGGAAGTCCCTTTTATTGAATGGCGAAGATTCAAATCTTGGCACTGACAAACAGTTCCAATACAAAGGCAGAAGAGAAGCAAAGTGATTGAATTCATGGTTCCAAGTTGTGGTTTTGCTTCACAAATACTAAATTTGGAGAAACAGTGCACCCATTTTTAATAAATAGTGTTCATGAATATCTTATAGGGTTGAAGCTAACGCATTTGAATTTAATCAGTGCATATATTATTATTGATAGCTCTAAAAAATCGACTATTTTTGCGCAAAGTACTTCCATCATAGTTCCCATCATATGAGATAGTGCACCCAAAACAAGAAATTGAATTCACAGAACTGAAAACTAACACTATAGAAAACAGCTTACTGACTGATAATTTAGTTTTCACAGTGTACCTACCAAAGCATTGCATTTTGCCTATTTAGCAAACTAGTTAACGGCCACTTGAGACCGGGCCAAATAGAAGTGCCAAAAACGTATTCGGCAAAACAAGAATTTCAATAAGAAAGAAAATACTTGTAGATATATTATTAAGACCTCCTATTAACTATTGACACCCTTCACGATGTTATTTAAACGTTTCGCCGTTTCCACGTAAAACGTACACCCAAATAGTGGAAAATCGGGATTTGAAAACTTTATTTTTAAACGCAACAAAAACCGATTTTTTTAAAGCACTACTAGTAGTGGATAAAAGCCACCAAATGCTAATTTCTTAATAAACAAGAGTATTTTGTTAAAAGAAAAGAGCCTGATGGCAATCCGTGAGGTAATCAGAAGCAAGAACATTATGTGGAATCACTGAATTCGCATTATATTTCTCCTGATGTAATTTAATTGCATCCCTCGACTTGACA
>Ga0105055_10008986_pt1 | contig 12875 bp, 7 predicted proteins | sample BON03_FD_78090 | JGI IMG/M metagenome (GOLD analysis project Ga0105055, IMG submission 78090) | Freshwater microbial communities from Lake Bonney liftoff mats and glacier meltwater in Antarctica - BON-03 | ecosystem: Environmental > Aquatic > Freshwater > Ice > Glacier meltwater | place: Lake...
GTCAATTTCGCTACAGTTTGTAACAACAGTTGAATGTTGAACGAACGTTTGAAGGTTGCAAACGCCTCTGGCGTCGTCACGCAGCGGTGAAGAAATTGCCATAAACAGTCCGCCCGATATATACTTGTTCGATCTAGGTTTTCGGAGTTGTCCTTGTCCACCTGTGTTGACAAAAATGCCATATGTTGGTGTGAAATCTTCACGGTATCGGCATTGCCCTGTGACAGCTTTTCCAACTGCTTACACCCAACTTTCAGGTGGTAGGCGCTGCCGGCATTCATTCGTATGCAGTCGATGATGATATCGACAGGCGCCCGGATCTGTGATTCTGTCTGTATCACAGGAGCTTTCCACTTGGGCAAGAAACGCGTGCAGAAATCATAGTACTGCCCCATAGTTTCTGAAGACTTATTGATTTCGTCTTGAGCGTCAAACATCAACAACATGACATCACGCCGATTGGCGCGAAGGCAACGATCTACATCGCGTCCAGTGCGAATATGCATCGTCAAAATCAGCTCAAATGCAGAACTGATTGATCTGCTGTCGCGCTTTTCACAGTCAAGAATTGCAAAGGCGAGTTGCAAATGTGCTCCACAAGTATCTACGTCGCCTGGGGTCCACTGCCAAGATTCCGTCAAGTAATACATTCTGCTCAGTATGGCACATCCTATAAACTGTACATCAGAATTGAGAGGATACAATTTCAGAACGCTGCCCAGCACTTTGATATTATTTCGAGTGCATATTTCGTGAATATATTTCAAAGTATCCGTGTACGAAAATAATTTTGTGCCATTCTGCGATACGTTGTTTAAAATTATTTGCAAAGCAGATTCTGATTTACCAACATGTCGAGTTTAGCGGGGTCGTCCACACTTTTACTTCGTCTATAAATTGGACACACGATTCAAACTGAACCCACACGTCACTGAGAGCACACTGTTTACGGATGTCATTTCCCACGTGGTCAACAAGCCCACATATTTTTAAACTGGCTAGGCCTGCTGGCGATACGGGTATTTTTTGAGTTATTATGTTTCGAATCTCATGCATCTTCATGACACTACACACAAAAGAATGTGGTTTTCCCATGATTTTTGTTTCAGAGTCGGACGTTTTTATATACACATTTCAAAATACAATTCGACAAATCCGTTTTTGCTTGTGCATGTTTTGTATATAAGGACGGGTTGTATATAAGGACGGGTTGTATATAAGGACGGGTTGTATCTAAGGACAGTATCATGCAGGTGCCACACCAGACCGCAAGAAATCTTTTGAACATTCCTGACTTACCACTGGCCCTCATGGACGTACAACCTCTGTCAAGGAGCAGTGATCATTTTATAAGGATGCTAGGGCAGGTCAGCAAAGAGTTCGCGCCCATTGCAAAAACGGTGTTGAAGTCTCCCAAGTGGGTGGAATACAGAGTCGCACAACAACAAGTCAAGCAGCTTAAGAACCAGGTCCAGGTCAGTGAGGAATCATTGGATTGGAAGCGAGTATTAGGCTGTTTAATTTCGTACAAGACCATGCCAGACGTCGTGAAGGACTTGACGGGTATTATGATAGGTCAGCTCGGGTTTTATGGTGCTGCGAATTCGTGTACCAAGCTGACGCGTGAAAACAATCTTGCAGTCATCGAAGCACTGATGGGTATACTAGCAGCATATCCACACGATTATAACTTGAATGCAAATGTATTGCGAATTGTGGCGATGCTGTACTATTTGCGACAAAACGAAGATGTGGACGCCGCCGATCGGCTGAAAGCTCACATGGCGGTTGCGATCAAGATTTTGACACGTTCTAACACTGAAACATGGGGTTTGACCTTCACACTTGATGTCATCATGGCGATCAACAAGGTTTCCAATACCACATTGCGAGAATTGGCAGGGTCGAGCAACATCGACCTCCTGAGACTCTTCTTGGAAATACGACTCAATAATCATGATAAGCATAATGTAACACGACGGTGTACAGGACTTTCGCATATACTCGTATCCATACCATACGTTTCCAGGGAACCGGTGCATACACCGTCTCCCACTGCAGCAGATCTGATTCTAGGTTACATGAAAGAACTCCCCGGGGATCAAGAGATCCATGATGCAGAATGCAAGCACTTGGATGCGCTGTTAACGAGTCACGCGGGCGCATTTGCCCTCGCCCCTAACAATCTATGTTTTGTGTCGGATTTGATCCAAAATCAGCAGATGAACATGAACGGCCCACACTACAACTCACAGGAATATGTTCTGTGGAAACTTGTGGAAGCTTCTATTGATATAGAGACTCCTGCAAACGTTCCAGAGAATTTGTATCACACGCTGCAGAGTTGCTTCCCTATCGACTTTTTGCTGCGGACACTGGTGTGTCACACGTTTGCGCCCCCCCCGGATTCGCAGCCTGTACAGACCTCGGAACTGATTTTCCGTGTTTGCAAGTTGATCCGGTTCCAGACCCAGTACGTGTCAGACAGCCAGTGTTTTCTGAGCAGCCGACGGCGATTTGTGGAAAAAAATGGAATTTCGGTTTTCATAGACGTCGTATACCAGATACCGAAAGAAAACGTCTCGCTGCTGAACATTTCCATAATGTCTACGTGTATCAACATTCTGTCGTGCATATTCGCGGAAAATGAAGCAGTACTAGAAACGACTCTCGCGCACTCAAAAACCTGTTTGCGACATTTCGCGTATGGAGCACGCAAGAAATCCAGATCGACGATTACTCTTTCGAGTTTCTTTATCGACGAGCTTATCAATCGGAATGTGGCAGGAAAATATGTTTGTGATCGCATGTACCTTCGCTATGTTCGGGACACCGTCCATTTGGTGTGGGTTCTTGTGAAATATAGCTGCTACTATCGCGAACTAGTTATATATTCTATCCGCTGTATCGCAGACAAAGTCTGCTCTATTTTCTGTCATTGGCATCCCTCTATGGACGCAAACAGGAGTTGTGTGTTCCAACAAGAAGACGATATTCTATGCGTTGCACAGCTTGTGTGGTACATTGACGACCTGGTGAGTAAAGTTGTATTTGATGAGAACATGAATGTGTGGTGGATGGATGGCACTTTCGAACAACTCGAAGAGTATATGCTAAACACCCGGCAATACCGCATGATGTCTTCTAAGCTCTACTATGTCATGCACAAGGCGCAACACCCGTCGTCGGAAATCCCATCTGCCTACTACGAGCCGTCGTTACCTCCGACACGTGACGGCATGACGTATTTTCCTTCGTAGGCAGCATGCTGTCGATGTATAGTGTATGTAGCATGCCGTCGATGTGTAGTGTATGCAGCATGCCGTCGTTCCGCGATGCAGTACGTCCGCTCACAAAAAACGTCAATATATTCTCCCAGACCGCTGGGTTTAGTACAAAATAAAAAACCCAGACGAATGTCCGAATTGAGTCCATGTGTTGTATATAAACTCGAAATTTCCGAGGTGTTTTTCAAAAGGACACTATGCAAGACAACGACAATGCGTTTGAAACGCTCCCGGCCCAAAAGGAGCTCATCAACTTAATCCTGCAAAATATACCCATCACTGCCCAGGGAGCTGTCGCAGTGCAAAATTTCAGATGTACCGACCATTCGCACGCCGTTGCCGGCGCCCTCACATTTGGCAGCGATATGTGGACGCGCCACAAGGAGGGCATGCATTTTGTGAAACTGATGGCGCTCTGGAAGAAACCAGATCAACGCATGTCGTGGAATTATGTGCGAGCAGCCCTTCACAAGTACAAAAAATGTAAAGACGTAATCAGTCAGATCATGCGCACCATTCGCGTCCTGGATTTTATAGACGATAATAATGTCTACTTTTATTTTCGTCATGAGGATACAACACTGAATGTCCAAATCGTCGACGTCCTTCTGCATGAATATCCGCACGACTGCTTGATACAGGAAATGGGATGTGTTATACTGTGTGGATTATACGATTACGGGATTGAAGAGGGCCGCTTCGACCAAGCCTATTCCTGTGAGAGTTCCATCCGTCTTGCAGTAGAAGCCTTGCTTGTACCCTATCGCACCGTCGAGTTGGTTTCTGCGGCCCTGAAGTTACTGGTGAGTTTGCACAAAATCAACCAAAACGCCCTCCAAGGATTCGTCGTGCACGTGGGAACAGACATCATGGGCCTCGTTTTTGACGTGCAGCACGAGTTCTCTTATTGTCTCGACGTGGTAGCGGCGTGTTATAAACTTTCGAAAGTGTTGCTGCCCACATGGACGGCGCCAGACCAGGAAGAAACCCGAGAGAACCCGGGTCCCATCAACATTATTCTGGCATGTGTGCAGGAAAATCCAGACAGTCTATACAATCACAGAGTAGGGTGTAAACAGCTGAGCCTGCTTGCGATGAAGAATGTGGGCAGGCTTCGCATCACAGAAAACACTTTCTCCTGTATTGCGAATATGATTCGACATAAAAAGCGTCTTGGGTTTGAAAGTGTCAGCCCCCATAGCGAACGTCACGTGTGGCAATTTCTGGAGACCATGCTTTGCACGAAGGACACGTTCGCTATGCCGGCAATGGTTTTTGATATGTTCCAGGCTTCGTTCGACATCGAGTTTCTGCTGCAATCGCTGGACGACCACACATTGTATTACAACACAATGAACACCAATTTCGGCCTTAAGTCGAACCACACTCTGGGAATTATCTGTCAAATGATTTTGATACTGGTGGTGCGCGGGCCTGCACATGCCAACCGAGACCGACTTCTACAAATCAAGGGGGTCGAGACCTTGATGAACGCGATAGACAACCATCACAACACGCATGGTGATGTGCTCGGAGCTGGTCTTCTTCCGTGTGTGAACCTATTTTTGCACATGTTCGGCCCCGACGACAACACTGCCGAGACCCATCTGACCATGACAACACAGTCGAGCGCACGGGAGCTCCGTACATTTCATTACGGACAGTACAATAGGGCACAAACAACAGCGACCCTGCCGAGTTTCGTGTTGCTTACACTGAATTATATGCTGCACAATCGGCAGGGACATTATGGTATTCATTTCATAGAAGCACTGGAACGCGTTACACAGTTGCTTGTCATGCTTCTGGGAAAAGGGGAGCTTTGGTGCAGAGGAAAGTGGAACTGCTGGCATGCCATGCATAATATTGCCGACGCAATCGCAACGTACACTCGCACGAATGCCCCTCGCGAAATTGGGGTTAATGTTGAGAGTTATGTTACGCTGATCCGAAAAATTGTCACTCACATGGATCGCGTTGCGCTGACCATTGAGACATACAGAAAAAACACACTGAAATTGAAGTTGCGTAAAAACTGCTTTGACAATTACATGACAGAAACAAAAAGCTACCGCGCATACGACGACACTTTTGCAGCGACACTCAACGACATAATCGGTTGCAACAATATGGCCGCGTGATAAAGTCTGGGTGTTGATGTTGTTGAGTTTGGCTGTCTGTGTTTTATGTGGTGGTTACTTTGATGTGGACGGTGGAAATACATTTATGGACGTAGTTCTGGTATCTATATAGATGTGTTGGCATAGGCGTTGCACCGAGAGTGGTTCGTTGACAGACGACAAAATGGCATTTGAACTGAATTTCCTTGTAGTGCGCGTGTATTGCGCCTTTTTGAAACTGTTGTGTGGGTGCACACCACCACCACCACCACGAATAAATTATGAAATTGAGTTTTTGTATTTATATATAAGCCCATCGTGTTACGAGTCGACTCGAGGAAAAATATGCAACCCGTCTGGAGTGCATCCAGTAGTGTCATGAGCCATGCCGTGCTTCGCGACCTCATTTTAAATAGTCAGCCCACGACTAAAGAATATGCTCGTGTGCTACAAAAACTCAGACAGACCAACCACATGAGTGCCGCATTTGGCAAAAATGTTTTTGAAAACGAAACATGGACCCGGTACAAAAATGGCATCGAGTTTGTGCATGAGTTGACACAGGAGCTTGAAACAACAAAGAAGATTCCGTGGAGCAAGGTGCTGGTCTCGTTTTCCAACTATCGTGACATAGAAGATGTTATCCGTCGGATCCTTGAGGTAATTGACAATGACTATCACAACAGCCCTACTGACAACAGCCTTACTGACAACTACTACACAGACTTGTTCCCAGAAGCCAGCATGGACAATATGCAACTCGTCGGTGCTCTGGTGGGCATCTATTCAGATAACTCGGTAGTGCAAGGAATGGGAGTTTTGATACTGAGTAAGATGTACTCATCCAATACAGTCGCCCTTTCTCCGCAAGATAATGACATGTACAAGAAACACTTGACTCTGGCGAAAACGGCGCTATCTCGTCCAGATCGTCAACATGGGGCTGTATTTTCGAATTTGCACTTGGTTGTGGCGATTATGGATTCGGACCACGGTATACAAATCGGGGTCGATTTGGCGAACAAAATAGATTTGATGTCCACAATTTTCGACGTGCAATACCAGTTTTGTATGTACGAAGATTTGCTGAAGCTGTGCGACCACGTCTCCACACGATTGCTGCCCCACTGGACTGATCCTGTTCAAATGGAGACACGCGCACACCCTGGCGCGCCTCACATTATCATGGCCTCTTCCCACGCCAGGCCTTCCAGTATTTTCAACAAGCAGGTCGCCTGCCGCCAGCTACACTTATGGATCGCTAGCAATCCACACACACTGCGAATCACACACGACGTCGTGTCGTTTGTTGCCAACATGATTCGAGAGGCCCAATTCCGGCCGTCAAACGTTCGCTTTGACATGCGAGCACACGACCTGTGGAAATTTGTACAAGTGATGATGGACTCCACACACACGACACCCCACACATATGCGGACAGGTTGAGGCTTTTGGAGCGTTCGTTCAGCATGCAGTTCTTGCTGTTATCACTTTCTACTCCCACAATTACACGCAACGAATTCAGAAGTGCCTACGAAATGACCATCGGAAATACGTCCCGCCACATTTGTGAGCTGGCGCTGACGTTGATGATAAAAACGGCAGGAACCGTTGTCCGCGACCTGTTTTTGAAGCTGGATGGAATCTCCATTCTTTTCACCGTCATGGACAACCATTGTAACAAGTGTCGTACGAATGTACTCGGGCCCGCGCTGGAGGTTTGTATGGACATACTGATTTACATTTTTGGAACCAATGACGGAACTGCCGAATTACATCTGACAATGTCTACGCGCCAGCACGCACGAGTTTTGAGGAAGTTTGCGTACGGATTTGGTAACAGAAACATCGGCTGTGATAACATCTCGACATTCATAAGAAAAAGAATCCATGGCGCAACCCCTGGCAATGTGGAAGAGTGTACCATATCGCGCCTGATGGACCTTGAAAAATTGTTGTGGGTATTTCTCCTGCTGTCAACCAAAGACGAGATTTTTTTCGCCAATGACACGCATGCCATGGTCGAAATGCTCAAAATGATGACGTCCACGTTTGATATGTACACCCGTGAGCTACCTCGCTTGCACGCACAGGGCGAAGTTGTCACAGATTACACTGTGTGTCTGAGGGATATGGTGATGTCGCTGGATAAGATGAATTCAAACATTGAGAGGTCCAACGGGTATTCGTTTGTGCGCTTCCACGACAAAAGGTGGGACATGAAATATGTGGAGGTAACCCAGGCGTACCGCGCGCCATTTGACCACGACGAAAACGCGATGCATATTTGAGCGACGGCTTGCGTGCAAAATGTTAACTGTGTATGGCCATTTCTGTGAGTTTAAATAAAACACACCAGACAGTCTGTGAGTTGTCAAATGTGTATATAAACAGCACAGCATTTTGACGGCGACGATACGGGGAATATGGCATTCACATATTCTGCTGCGCAAAATGTCGTGCTGATGCCTGACTTTCGCAATGTCTTTACGAACCAAATACAATACACAATTTGTATTGTAACGTAGGCTGTCGATGTCACCGCACAATAGAGCTCTCGTAGTAGAATCGGACGATATGCAACAATACACGCAAGCAACCGCTATGCATGGCGCTCCTTTTTACGACTTCGTGGCTCTTTCTTCAACGCACGGTGTGTAGAATAAAATCCATCCTTTTTGTGGTAACGTAGGCTGTCGATGCCATAAAAATTGTTAGACTCCTTAATACAATCGGATTTGCGTTGCGACGAAGATGAGAGGGTACATACGTCCGTCCATCTCATAGATGTTTGGCCGCTGGTATGTATATAAGAGCGCCGCCCCCTACCGAAATTGGCGAGACTCAAGTCATGCAGCATGCAGACATTCGCGGCTATATTTACCAAAGCTTAGTTTCGTCGCCAGAGGCTTACGAGACTCTGCAGAAATGTGGACTCGTGGACAAGACCGGGTTGAATATTTTCAAGTATCAAATGACAAGAGACATGTGGATCGCTTACAGGGACTCCTTGGAATCTGTGCAAGAAGTCGAGGCCTACACGTGGCCGTTTTCCGCCACAGACTGGGAGAAATTTATGCCAATTATAAATCGTCATAGTTGCAGCGAATATGCAGCGGAAACTCTGCTGAAATATGTGGTATCAAATGATCGTTTTAATCCCGTACTGCACTTGAAGTTTTCCAGACACGTGCAGACAGTATCAACATTTGAAAACATCGGGGTGATTGCCAGTACTATGAAGATGTATCCTCTGAACATGGAAATACAAATACTGGGGTGTCTGGTTATGAGCGAACTGTACAAGTTTTGTAAAGAGATGATCCCAAACGAACTAGGACTATACAGCGATCACTTGCAAATCGCGAGCACACTGCTTTGCTGCAAACAACGCACCATAAACACAATAATTATTTCCCTCCACCTCGTTCTGGAGGTCGATGGGAAATTCAAAAATGCTGTGCAAAAGTACCTAGAAGAGACCACGAATGACATTGTCCAAATGGCGTTTGATGCTCAGGACAAGTTCAATCGTGGTGTAATCGGTACATACATATTCATGGCCACTAGTACGTTGTTGCGAAGCTGGAATCCTCTTTCACCACCTGCACGGTCACCATTAGATATCATACTTGATTATATGGAACACAATTCCGACGACACACGCTACACTGTAATAGCATGCATCCAGCTGTACAACCTGTCCTCAAACAAAACACTCACGTTGAGACTGTCAGACCGAAATATGTCCTGTATCTTCAGAATTTTGAACGCACTGGTCATGCGAACAAGTGTCATGAGTGAAGATGCAGCAGAATTGTTCCTATGGGATTGTCTTGACACATTTGTTGCGGATCCCGAGACCTTGGAAATTTTCAACAAATACTTCACGATTGAATTTTTGCTAGCGAGTTTGTGCTATTTCACATCCAATGACAACCCGGTACTGGTAGATCATGCGAAAGATCTAGAGAATAATAGGTTGTCAGACTGTTGCGGTCTGACTTGCAAGTTCATTAAGTTGTTGACAAGTGGATCAAATTCCAACAATAGGCGTCGACTTTTGGACGCCGGTGGCATTGCGGTGTTGATGAACACGATTTCGTACCAATATCGACAGTATCACTACGAAGAGAACGACGTGGTGTGCGCGGTGTGTATCGACGTTCTGTGTGATATTGTGCGTAGTGTCGAAAATGCAGACAATCGATATCTAAAATTGTCGGACGTTGAAGGCCAGACTGTGCCTGTCAGATTTTTGTACTCGATTGCTAAGAACCAACAAATCGAAAGCACGCTATTAGTTTTTCTTTCAGAAACTTTGAACCGTGTTTTGCTTAACCATTCCACCATTTTCGGCGAGAATCAAGTACGCATAGTCGAAACAATACTCGACATCCTCTACGATCTGTCACGAGACCCAGATTTGATGATACACACCGACGTCGCCATGTCAATGTCCAGCCTTATGCAGTTTGCGACTGCAGTTTGCTCCGGAATCGTCGTCCGCGAGCACCATACTGCGTTGCCACACATTGTCGAGAACGAAAACAGAAAGTTTGTCTGTGCCATTGTAAGGAAAATTGATTTCACCCTCTTGAGATATGCTTGTTATATTGAAAAAAACAAGCTTCTCAGTGCTGCAAACTCGCACGAAATGCAGGCCTACATAATAAAGACCAACTCCCACCGCAATTCTTATGTTGATTTTAAAGATTTCTTTGGTCGCATGCCGCGGCTGTCAAATACAGTCAATGAGAAGTGTCTGGGGAAATGGTAGAGTAAAGGTCTTCAGAATCGTCGTTGACCCGAGTACACACTGCAATTGCATTCACAACACGTGCAGGTGTCGAGTACGATTTTAAATTCAAAAAACACACGAATTCAACAAATTCGCTTCTCAAAACGTTGACTCGAATCGGGCGTCCGACGCATGTTGTTTATCGAACGATGATATATACATGACGTAGAATTTGGAAAACACTAAAGTATGAATGATAGAGATACTCCCCAGTCTATTGTAATGTGTTCGACTGACATGCGCACGGCGATTTTTAATCAAATATCCGCGTCGCCTTCGGGAGTCGACACGCTCAAAAGGTTCGGCAGCGTAGATACGCTCAGCGCGCTCATCCAAAAAAACGAATTCAAAACCGAGAAGTGGTGTCTGTATACAGATGCGAAGGCTTTTACAGAGCAGGTAAACTGCTACGAATGGCCGTTCAGTTCACAGAATTGGGACACGTTCATGGAGGGACTTGCCACATACAGTTGCAACAAACATTCGACGAAATGTCTTTTGCAAACAGCAATACACAAAAACGGCTCAGTCGGTTTTGTGAACTACAAGGAGGTCTGTCAGAACATGGAATACAAGTCTTCCATAACATACATTCGAATTGTTCGAGAGATCATGATTTTGCATCCTGACAGCCGTGCGATTCGCAGTATAGCACTGGGACTTCTTGCTCGAATGTATAAAACTGCAACAAAGCCGACGCCAGCAGATATTGAGTTATATGCAGAGCATGTGGCTTTGGCGTTTGAAATCCTGTCACACAAAACACGCGATGAGGAGTGTATACAGGGCGCCATAGGAATTATCGTATCGATATATAAAACTCGCAGTCATGTGGTGAGAGCATACGTGACAAATAACCAGTGCGATACCATGTTGATCGTGTTTAGCATCCAAGACGAGTTCAGTGGAAACGACGGGGTCATGCGTATGTGTAACAAAATCTCGAAGATATTCCTGCCTGTTTGGCACGCCGTTGCGTCCTCGGCAAACACTACGACGCGGCTACCGATTGATATTATAGTAGACAGCATGCGACAGAATTCGGGAAGCTATGATCACCTGAAGCTTGGAAGCCAACAGCTGCACGATCTGTCGCAGATGAATTTCAACAATGTCAAAATTTCGCACCGCAACATGGTGTTTGTGTCAAAAATGATCAACGACATCAACATGAGATTGCCTCGGCCTACAGAAAGTGAGAGGGTGGACAACTTGTGGACTTTTCTGCACCTTTGCGTTCGCACCCCCGAGTCGTTTGCCAGTTTTCAGCTCGTGTTTGGTGTGGATTATTTGTTGCGGAGTCTAATGAATTTTGTGGCAGACCAGGATAATATGTCAGACTCAAACGCTGGGTGCATCACGAGGTGCCTTTCTAAAATCTGCAACTTTATACAACGGTCTGTGAATGGACCCAATCAGGACATAATGCGTCAGTTTTTGGAAGCTGATGGAATCTCGACGCTAATGGCGACCATCACAAACCAGTGCCACAACAATGACACAAAACACGACGCCCCGCTGTGCCTCAGTTGCATCTCGATCATGTTACATATTTTTGTGACAAGTCCGGAGATGATGATACAGTATCTATTGATGTCTTCTCGGCACGGCCAACTTGTACCCATCAGGTTTTCCTATGGCGTTGACTTTGAAAACACCGGACATAACAAGACGTTACACGAATTTCTCTGGACCGGTCTCGACCATATGCTTAACAAGGACATCTATATTGCTACGGACGTGCAGAACATGAAAATGATTGAAAACACTGTTGTCTTGCTCTTTCACATCTCCAAGTACTGGGACCTGGTACGCGACGATATCACCACTTCTATGGCGAACATCCTATCGTCTGCGAAACGGTGCACACAGGTGTTCGGACATGGCGTTCCTCTTCTCCAGTTCATGCAGCAAATGGTGTTTACAATGGACTCGATGATCGTCAACTACACTCGTGGCATGGTGCTACACAACATGTGTTTACACTCGGAGGTGGCAGAGGAATATATGGCCTTGACACAGCCGTACCGATAAGTTGTCACAAATATACCCGCTTTCACGTTGAGCCCCGTGCACGTTGAATCCACCTAGCGCGAGTTTCGTGAGCCAATGCATGTATGCACATGAATACGACGCTGGAATCTACAGGCGCATGCGAAAAGTGTCAGAATGAATCTGTCCACACGGTCGTCCGTGATACTGTGTTGATTGCTCAGATAGGCGTGTTGCATTTTAATAAACGAAGAATCACGGGGTTTTGCACGTCGTCCAAAAACACGATGCACGCGGGAATCCTTCACAGTGTGTGTGTACATATATAGGAGCATCGGTCGAGCGTTTTACGCATGTCGGACGACCAAGACGACGCGATGGCGTTTGCCCGCACGCTGGTGTACCACCCGTCCATCTTCAACTTTGCCGACGACATGTACACGTCAAAGTGTGTCAAGAACAAGGGCGTTGCCTTTAGCAAAATCGACATACGGTGCTCCGGCAACAACATTAACGACTACGATGGCGTATGCACAATGGTCCGAGAAAGTCCCGAGTTTTTTGTGAGTCTAATCTTCAAGCTGCTGGAACGCAACATCTTTATTATACTCCAAAACACGCTGTGTATCTCCGAAGTTGCCAGCACGAGACCCGTGCACTGCGACCTCGTCGGA
>Ga0105055_10008990_pt1 | contig 12869 bp, 14 predicted proteins | sample BON03_FD_78090 | JGI IMG/M metagenome (GOLD analysis project Ga0105055, IMG submission 78090) | Freshwater microbial communities from Lake Bonney liftoff mats and glacier meltwater in Antarctica - BON-03 | ecosystem: Environmental > Aquatic > Freshwater > Ice > Glacier meltwater | place: Lake...
AATTCCTGCGCACCTATCCCCGCGCCCCCGAATTCGCTGCCTTCAAGCGCCGGATCGACCCCGATCTGCGGTTCCGCAACGCCCTTTGGGACACCTGTCTGGAGGCCCTGTGACCCTGCTGCGCGCCATCAATCCTAACCAATTCGTGGCCTGCGCCGCTGAACCGTATCCCCGGTGTGGCGGCCTGTCACGGCCTGACCTTCGGCATCTTGGAAGATGCGCCGCACGCTGCCTCGACGCTCAGGGCGCTTGACGCCGCCGCAACGTCACGGCGGGGCACGCGAACTTAGTCTCGAAGCGGCCCTTCACAGGCGCCAACGAACTCCAAGATGAACTTCACCATTGCTGCAAAGGGCTCACGCTATCGCACCCTCACTCGTATTCCGGCTGATCTGGCGGGACAGGGTGGTGACATCGTCGAGATCATGGGCAACGGTGACATCGCCGCTGGCCCGCTGCATCTGACCCTGCGCATGCGCAACCACCGGCCCGGCCTGGCCCGCGCGCTCGATGGCGCCGGGGCGCTGCTGGCGCTGCCCGCCGGTTGACCGGCTGCCTGCCATGGCTCGAATCCGGCGCCTGACCTTGCAACGCGGCCCGCGTTGCGCCATCTAGACGCCTAAACATCTTTCATCTAGAGGACCGCCGCCATGCTGGAATTCGGCCAGAAACCCGCCGCCCCCGCCGCCACCGACCTGATCAAGGACGCCACCGAGGCCACGTTCGTTCAGGACGTCATCGAGGCCAGCAAGACCGTGCCGGTGATCGTCGATTTCTGGGCACCGTGGTGCGGGCCGTGCAAGACGCTGGGACCGATGCTGGAATCCGCCGTGACCGCCGCCAAGGGTGCGGTGAAGATGGTGAAGATCAACGTCGATCAGGCGCCCAACATCTCGGCCCAGTTGCGCATCCAGTCGATCCCGACCGTCTATGCGTTCTTTGACGGCAAGCCGGTGGACGGTTTTCAGGGTGCGGTGCCGCAGTCGGAACTGACCGCATTCGTCCAGCGGGTGATCGCAGCAGGTGGCGGCGAGGCGCCGGACGACGGCCTTGCCGAGGCGCTGGAGGCCGCCGAGACGATGCTGGCCGAGGGCGCCGTGACCGATGCCGCCCAGACCTTCGCCGCGATCCTTGGCGAAGACCCGACCAGCGCCGCCGCCCATGCCGGGATGGTGCGCTGTTACATCGCACTGGGCGAGTTGGATCAGGCCGAGGCATTCCTGAACGGCGCCGATGCAACGATGTCGCATGCGCCCGAGCTTGAGGCCGCCCATGCCCAGTTGCAACTCGCCCGCCAGGCGGTCAACGCCGGGCCGGTGGACGAATTGCGCGCAGCGCTTGACGCAAACGCCGACGACCATCAGGCGCGCCTCGATCTGGCCACCGCACTGCACGCCAAGGGCGACACCCAGGGCGCGGTCGACGAACTGCTGGAGCTTTTCCGCCGCGACCGCGAGTGGAACGACGCCGCCGCCAAGACCCAGCTGTTCACCCTGTTCGACGCTTTGCCGGCCAAGGATCCGGTGGTCCTGGCCGGGCGCAGAAAACTGTCGTCGATGATATTTGCCTGACGCCAAAGGCGACCTATCTGTTGGTCATGTTTCCAATCAAAGACCTGCCCGCCACATTGCCCGTCTTTCCGCTGCCCGGCGCACTTCTGCTGCCCCGTGCGCGACTGCCGCTGCACATCTTCGAACCGCGTTATCTGGCCATGCTGGACGACGCCCTGAAAACGCCTGCGCGGCTGATCGGAATGATCCAGCCGCGCGATGTGCCCGCCACCGAAAAGGCTCGCCTGCACGCCATCGGCTGTGCCGGGCGCGTCACCGCGTTCTCGGAAACCGAGGACGGGCGCTATATGCTCACGCTGTCGGGCATCTCGAGGTTCCGCATCATGGGCGATGCCAGCGGCTTTTCGCCCTATACCAAGTGCGACGTGTCCTGGGACGGCTTCTCGCGCGATATGGGGCCGGTGGAGAAGGACGCCGGGTTCGACCGGCCCAGGTTCCTCAAGCTGCTGGGTCGGTTCTTCGAGGCGGAAGAGCTGAAAACCGACTGGAGTTCGTTGAACGAAGCCGAGGATGAGCTGTTGATCAACTCTCTGTCGATGCTCTGCCCGTTCGAGCCCGAGGACAAGCAGGCGCTGCTTGAGGCGCCATCGCTGACCACCCGGCGCGAAACCCTGGTGACGCTGATCGAATTCGCCCTGCGCCGCGGTGACAACGAGGAAATCATGCAGTGAGCGAGGCGACTTATGATCGCCGCATGCTCGAAGCGCTGGTCTGCCCCCAGACCCGCGCGCCGCTGTCGTTCAACGCGGGGACAATGGAACTGGTCAGCAAGGCGGCGCATCTGGCCTATCCGATCCGCAACGGCATTCCGGTGATGCTGATCGACGAGGCCCGCGCACTGGATTAGGCGGCAGCGCTGGGGGCGGGTGTCGGAGCCTCCGGCGGGAGTATTTGGGCAAAGAAGAACCCGAGTGATTTGATCGGGCGGATTGCGCAGCGTTGCTGTTTCGTGTCTATGGCCGCGAACCGCGATCACGTTGCAAGGAACCTGCCCCATGTCCAATGCCGCCCTGGAAACCGTCATCGAAGCCGCCTGGGAGGCGCGCGAGACCATCACCCCCGCCACCACCGGCGAAGCGCGCGATGCCATCGAGGCGACACTGGCGGCGCTGGATTCGGGCAGCCTGCGGGTTGCCGAAAAGCAGGATGACGGGTCTTGGCATGTGAATCAATGGGCCAAGAAGGCGGTTCTTTTGGGCTTTCGCATCAAGGACATGGAGATGCACGCCGGCGGCCCGCAGGGGGCCGGTTGGTGGGACAAGGTGGATTCCAAGTTCAAGGGCTGGGGTGCCGCCGAGTGGAAAACAGCCGGGTTCCGCGCCGTGCCGAACTGCGTGGTGCGCAAATCGGCGTTCATCGCGCCCGGCGTGGTGCTGATGCCGTCGTTCGTGAACCTGGGCGCCTATGTGGATTCGGGCACCATGGTCGACACCTGGGCCACCGTGGGCAGCTGTGCGCAGATCGGCAAAAACGTGCACCTGTCGGGCGGCGTGGGCATCGGCGGGGTGTTGGAGCCGATGCAGGCCGGGCCGACGATCATCGAGGACAATTGCTTCATCGGGGCGCGTTCGGAAGTGGTCGAGGGGTGCATCGTGCGTGAAGGTTCGGTGTTGGGCATGGGCGTTTTCATCGGCAAATCGACCAAGATCGTCGACCGCGAGACCGGCAGTGTGACCTATGGCGAGGTGCCGCCCTATTCCGTGGTCGTGGCCGGGTCGATGCCATCCAAGAACGGCATCAACCTGTATTGCGCCGTGATCGTGAAACGGGTCGATGCCCAGACCCGCAGCAAGACCGCGATCAACGAATTGTTGCGCGACTGACCCAACGGCAAGTGACCCTTGCGGGAACCGGTTCGGGTGTTGGCGCGTTCGGCACTGTAAATAAATATTGGAGAGCGTTCATGGGTTTGGGTTTGATCGGATCGATTGTCATAGGTGGATTGGCGGGCTGGATTGCCAGCATGATCATGAAGGCCGACACCGGATTGGTGCTGAACATCGTTCTGGGTATTGTCGGGGCGGTGGTTTTGAACCTCGTGCTTGGTGCGCTGGGTATCTATGCCGCGCGCAGCTGGATCCCGCAGCTGATTGTCGGGCTGATCGGCGCCTGCGCGTTGATAGCCGGCTGGCGCGCTGTCAAACGATAGGCCTTGCGCGGCGCTGTCGATTTTGCGACGACAGCGCCCATGGCAAAGTCAACCAAACCCCACCATGTCTATACCCTGCTGGTCGAGGTAGGCCGCAAGGCTGGCGACGGCCTGCCGAAAACGGCAACCGGAGCCGCATTGATGTGTTATGCCAGCGGTGTCGATGAGGGCGAAGCGGTGCGCGAAACCGTCGCGATTCTGAAACAGGCCGAAATGGCTCCGCTGGACGTGACCGGATACGGCACGCTTGAGGAACGGCTGGCCGAGGGGCATGATATCGATGACGAAGAACAGGGGCTTATGGCCCGCGCCCTTGCCGAAAATTCGGTGATCGTGGCGCAGATGACCCCGTTTTACGAGGACGACGATGAGGGTTGAGGCCCGGGTGCCGCCCCGCTATCCAAGGGGCCATTTCAAGGAGCTTTGCCCATGTCGCACCCCGCCGTCGATCCCGTCGCGCTGACTGCCGATCTGATCCGATGTCCTTCGGTCACGCCCGTCGAGGCGGGCGCCATTACGCTGTTGCAGGGGCTGTTGTCGGATGCCGGGTTTACCTGCACCCGGTGTGATCGGGGAGGCATCGCCAACCTGCACGCCCGCTGGGGCAGCACCGGAAATGGCCGGGTCTTCGGGTTCAACGGGCACACCGATGTGGTGCCGGTGGGCAACCCTGGCGATTGGCGGCACGATCCTTTCGGCGCCGAGATCGTGAACGGCGTGATGTATGGCCGTGGTGCTTGCGACATGAAATCGGGCGTCGCGGCCTTTGCCGCGGCAGCCATCGATTTCGTGCGGGCGACGCCCCCGGACGGGGCCGTTGTGCTGACGATCACCGGCGACGAGGAAGGCGCAAGTGTCGATGGCACGACGGCCATTCTCGACTGGATGGCGGCCCATGGCGAGCGGATGGATGTCTGCCTTGTCGGCGAACCCACCTGCCCGGGAACCATGGGCGAAATGATCAAGATCGGGCGCCGTGGATCGATGTCCTGTTACATCACCGCCACCGGCGTGCAGGGGCATTCCGCCTATCCGCACCGGGCGAAGAATCCGGTTTCGGCCATGGCGCGGCTGATGGATCGCCTTGCCTCCCATGAACTGGACGGGGGTACCGATCATTTCGATGCCTCGACCCTCGCTGTCACCACCATCGACACCGGCAATCCGGCCAACAATGTGATCCCGGCCAGTTGCCGCGCCACGGTGAATATCCGGTTCAACGATTCCCATACCTCGGACGCGCTAGCCGCTTGGGTAGAGGGCGAAACCGACCGGGTGGCAGGGGAAACCGGCATCAGCTTTGCAATGGAAGTGAAGGTATCGGGCGAAAGCTTCATCACCCCCCCGGGTGCATTGTCGGCACTCGTGGCGGGGGCCGTTCAGGCCGAAACCGGGATAGCGCCGGTGCTGTCGACAACAGGCGGCACGTCGGATGCAAGGTTCGTGAAATCGCATTGTCCGGTGGTGGAGTTCGGGCTGGTCGGGCGCACGATGCACCAGGTCGATGAATGCGTCGAGGTGGCCCATATCGTACAGTTGAAGGCGATCTATGGCAGGATTTTACGGGACTATTTCGCTTGATCCACATCGCCCCGACCAACAATCTGGCTGCGTGCCATGCCTTGCGCCGGGCTGTATTCATCGACGAACAGGGCGTGTCCGAGGCCCATGAGATCGACAATCGCGATGGCGAGGCACTGCACCTTCTGGCCACCGATGACGGCACACCCGTTGGCACCGCGCGGCTGTTGGTGACGGGCGGGATCGGCAAGATCGGGCGGGTTTGCGTGCTGTCCGGCCACCGGGGTAAAGGGTTGGGCGCGGCGCTGATCCGTCAGGCGCTGGCGGTGCTGCGCGAACAGCCAGGCGTGACAACCGCACGGCTGGGGTCGCAGGTGCATGCCATCGGTTTTTATGAACGCCTTGGTTTCACCTCCCATGGCCCGGTCTATGACGACGCCGGAATCGACCACCGCGACATGGACCACCGCCTGTGACACCAACCCTGATCGTCATGGTCAAGGAACCGCATCCGGGACGGGTGAAAACCCGGCTGGGCAAAGGCATCGGCATGACCAATGCCGCCTGGTGGTTTCGCCACCAGACTGCACGCCTGTTGCGCCGTGTCATCGATCCGCGTTGGCACACCGTCATCGCCGTGGCGCCTGACCGCGAAGGGCTGGCCAGCCGCATCTGGCCCGCCCATCTGCCCCGAACGCCTCAGGGCGCCGGCAATCTGGGCGACCGGATGGCGCGTCTGATGCGCGGTGCGCGCCACGGCCCGGTGATCGTGGTCGGCGCCGATGTTCCCGGCATCACCCCCGTCCACATCGCCCGCGCGTTCACGAAACTGGCAAGCGCCGATGCCGTGATCGGCCCGGCCCCCGATGGCGGTTATTGGCTGATCGGGCTCAAACGCACAGCCGCCTTTCCCATGCATCTGTTCGTCAACGTCCGCTGGTCCAGCGAACATGCGAGCGCCGACACCATCGCGTCGGCCCCGCACCTGCGCTGGGCCACCGCCGACACCCTGCACGATGTCGACACAGCCGCCGACCTTGCGCCAGAAACCCGGTGACGCCCCCAGCCACACATGTTAGCCAACCTGCATGACACAGGTGCCCAGCAAACCCGAAATCCTGCGATGGATTTCCGACAATCCCACCCAGACCGCCAAGCGCGACATCGCCCGCGCCTTCGGCATCAAGGGCGCGGCCCGCATCGACCTCAAGCGCCTGTTGAAAGAGCTTGAGGCAGAGGGCGATCTTGAGAAACGGCGCAAGACCTATCGCGATCCGCAGACGTTGCCGCCGGTGTCGGTTCTGACCGTTCTGGCGCCCGACAGGGACGGCGATCTGTATGCAAAGCCGATGGAATGGCAGGGCGACGGCCCGGCGCCGCGCATCCTGTTGATCCTGCGCGAAAGTGATCCGGCACTGGGCGCGGGCGACCGTATCCTGGGCCGCCTGACCGAGGTGAAGGGCGAGACGCATCACTACGAGGCGCGCCTGATCCGCCGCATCGGCACCAACCCGATCCGCGTGCTGGGCATCTTTCGCGCCACGTCCGAAGGAGGGCGCATCGTGCCCATCGACAAGGGCAGCGACCAGGAATTCACCGTCGCCCCCGGCGCGACCCACGGCGCGCGGGATGGCGAACTGGTCGAGGGCGAACAGGCCGGGCCACGCCGTCTGGGCCTGCCCTCGGCGCGCATCCTGAACCGGCTGGGCGATCCGTCGGCCCCGCGCGCCGTGTCGCTGATCGCGATCCACCAGCACGACATTCCCGACGCGTTTCCAGACGATGCCATTGCACAGGCCGACGCCGCCAGCCCGGCCCCCATGGGCCAGCGCGAAGACCTGCGCGCCCTGCCCCTTGTCACCATCGACCCCGCCGATGCCCGCGACCGCGACGATGCTGTCTACGCCGCCCCCGATACCGACCCCGCCAACCCCGGCGGCCATATCCTGTGGGTGGCCATCGCCGACGTGGCCCACTATGTCGCCCCCGGTTCGGCGCTGGACCGCGAGGCGCGCAATCGGGGCAATTCGACGTATTTCCCCGACCGCGTTGTGCCGATGCTGCCCGATATCCTGTCAGGCGATCTGTGTTCGCTGCACGAAGGGGTTGATCGGGCCTGTCTGGCCGTGGAAATGCGCATTGATGCCGTGGGCCAAAAGATTTCGCACCGTTTCACCCGCGCGATGATGAACAGCCACGCCTCGCTGCCCTATGAAGAGATACAGGCGGCGCACGATGGCGATGTGTCGACGCGGCTGATCCCACTGATGGACGTGGTGAATCACCTCTATGCCGCCTACGCGGCGCTGAAGATGGCGCGACAGACACGCCAACCGCTTGAGTTGGACCTGCCCGAACGCCAGATCGTGCTGGGCGAGGATGGGAGTGTGCAATCGGTCGCAATCAAGGAACGGCTCGACGCCCATCGGTTGATCGAGGAATTCATGGTGCTGGCCAATGTCGCCGCCGCCGAAGAACTGGTCAAGCGCAAGGCACCCCTGCTGTTCCGGGTGCACGAAGAACCCAGCCCCCAAAAGCTGGACAGCCTGCGCGAGGTGGCAAAGGCCAGCGGCCTGGTGCTGGCCAAGGGTCAGGTGCTGCAAACGCGCCACCTGAATCGCCTTCTGGAACAGGCCGAGGGCACGGCGTTTGCCGAGTTGATCAATATTTCCACCCTGCGCTCCATGACCCAGGCCTATTACTTTCCGCAGAACTTTGGCCATTTTGGCCTTGCCCTGCGCAATTACGCACACTTCACCTCGCCCATCCGCCGCTATTCCGACCTGATCGTGCACCGCGCGCTGATCACCGCCCACGGCTGGGGTCCCGATCCGAAAAAGGATGGGCTGTCACCGCAGGAACTGGAAGATCTGGAACCCACCGCCAAGCATATCTCGGAAACCGAGCGCCGTTCGATGGTGGCCGAGCGTGATACGTCCGACCGTTATCTTGCCGCCTTTCTTAGCGAACAGGTTGGCACCGAACTGGCCGGGCGGATTTCGGGCATCCAGCGGTTTGGCGCCTTCATCCGGCTGGACGATACCGGCGCCGACGGGCTGATCCCGGTGCGCAGCATCGGCCACGAGTATTTCCATTTCGACGCCGACAGCCAGACGCTGATGGGCGCCGACACGGGCCTGACCCTGTCCCTGGGCCAGCGCGTGACCGTGCGCCTCGCCGAGGCGGTGCCGGTGACGGGCGGACTGATGCTGGAACTGCTGGAGCTTGATGGCAAAAGCCTGCCTGCCGGGCCGCGCATGGCGGGTGGACGGCGCGCCCCGGGGCGCCGGATCGGCAAGGCCAAGGCCAAGCTGGCCAAGGTCAAGCGCAAGGTGAAACGCACGCGGTCATAAAAGTGCGGGATGGCGCCGGTTTCCTGTCGGCTGTTTGCGATTGTTTCATCTTTGGGTACAATAAACTGGATTCAGTCGGGTTCGCACAGAAGGTTGCGTTGGTATGAAACTGTTTTGCTTGTTCCTCATCGCTGTTTTGTCCGCACCCATGGCCTTTGCCGTGCCCATCGAACGCTCGCCCCGCCCGCTGCCCCGGGCCGATGTCTTGCTGGCCCAGGCCGTGCAATCCCCCCAGAGGTTGAACAAAACCCATGACGGCATGTCCGACAAACGCCCCCGCGCCCGCCCCGTCGCCCTGTCGCAGAGGCCGGTGATCCTGTCCACCAAGACCCCCGAATTCGATGCCTGGATCGCCGCGTTTCGCGGCCGCGCCCTGGCCCAGGGAATCAGTGCGCCCGTGTTCGACGGGGCGTTCGACGGGGTGGTGTTCGACCCCGGGGTGATCGAGCGTGACCGCAACCAGAGCGAATTCACCAAGACGATCTGGGACTATCTGTCCACCGCCGTGTCCGACCTGCGCATCGCCAACGGCCGGCAGGCGCTGGCGAACCAGCAAACGGTGCTGGCGGCAATCGAGGCGCAGTATGGCGTCGAGAAAGAGGTGGTGGCGGCGATCTGGGGGCTTGAATCGGCCTATGGCACGTTCAAGGGCGACAATGACGTGGTCGGTTCGCTCGCCACCCTGTCCTTCGATGCGCGCCGGTCCGAATTCTTCGAGGCCCAGCTTGTGGCGGCGCTGAAGATCCTGCAGGCGGGCGATGTCGACCCGCGTGGCATGACGGGCAGCTGGGCCGGGGCCATGGGCCACACCCAGTTCATCCCCACATCCTATCTGACCTATGCCGTCGATTTCACCGGCGATGGCAAGCGTGACATCTGGGGCGCCAACCCCGCCGATGCCCTGGCCAGCACCGCCGCCTACCTCGCGCGGTTCGGCTGGCGAAAAGGCCAGCCCTGGGGCGTCGAGGTGCGGCTGCCCGAGGGGTTCGACTGGGCCAGCGCGAACCGCAGCATTGCCAGACTGCCCTCGGAATGGGCAAGATCGGGCGTGCTGGATATGCAGGGCAATGCGGTGCCAGACCATGGCCCTGCCTCGGTTCTGTTGCCCGCAGGTGCGCAGGGCGCGGCCTTTCTGATCTTCGCGAACTTCGAGGTGCTGGAACGTTACAACACCGCCGATGCCTATGTCATCGGGGTCGGCCATCTGGCCGACCGGATTCGCGGGGGCCCCGCCATCCAGGGCCGCTGGCCCCTCGGCGACCGCGCACTCAGCTTTGATGAACGCACCGAGATGCAGCGCCTGCTGACCGGAAAGGGCTTCGACACCAAGGGGATAGACGGCAAGATCGGCCCACTGACCATTCAGGCGGTGCGCGATTTCCAGCGCTCCATCGGCCAGGCGCCCGATGGCTATGCCTCGCTGGCGATCCTCGAAAAGCTGCGGTGATCCGCCAGTCCGTGCCAGGGGCGGCAAAAGGCTCGAAAGTGTGCACCCGGCCCCGACCGACCCCCTATCTTTCTTGCCGAAAAATATCCTCGCCGAAGGCCAGCGCCGCAAGGCGCTTCGTGTCACCATAGCGTTTTGGGAAAAGCTTGTCTGAGGTTCTTCCCGAAACGCTTTACCCCAGATAGGCGCGCAACGCCGCAGGTGGATCGGCCAGCAGACGGGCCGCAGGCATCGGTGCGCTGACGGTTCCGTCTGCCACGATGCACAGATCGCCCCCCAGCCGCGCCGCATCGCCGGGATCGTGCGTCACCATCACCAGCGTCGCCTGCCTCTCGCGACACAGCCCCGCCACCAGGTCCACCATCTCGCCCCGCTGGGCCGGGCCAAGGGCGGAAAACGGCTCGTCCAGCAGCACCAGCGGTCGCTCCTGCACCAGCATCCGCGCCAGCGCGGCGCGGCTTTGCTGACCACCCGACAGGGTGCCGGGCCTGCGCGACTCAAGCCCCGCCAAGCCAACCCGCGTCACGGCGTCGCGCACCCGCTCTGCCTCATCGGCACTCAACCGCCCCGAAGGGCGCAGGCCAAGGGCGGCGTTATCGAAGACCGACAAGTGAGGAAACAGGTTGTTATCCTGAAAGATCATGCTGATCGGTCGCGCCCCCGGCGCCAGCGGCCCCAGATCGCTGCCCTGCCACAGGATCCGCCCCGCCGCCGGAGCACTGAACCCGGCCACCGCCGCCAGCAGCGTCGACTTGCCCGCCCCCGATGGCCCCATCACCGCCACCTGCGCGCCCGCATCAATGGTCAGATCGGCGGCCAGACGAAAGCCGCCCTGCACGATTTCAACCCCCTCAAACCTCAGCATTCACCCGCCCCCCGCGATCCAGCAGCCAGAACACCGCAAGGCTGAGCGCCAGCAGCACCAGCGCAACGCCCGCCGCCTCGTCCATCCGGTAGCTGCCCATCAGCCGGTACAAGAGCAGCGGCAGCGTGCCCGCCTCGGGGTCGGCGAACAGCGCGATCACCCCCAGATCGCCCATCGACAGCGCCCCCGCCAGCGCTGCGGCAAAGCCCAGCGGGCGGCGCAGGCGCGGCAGGGTCAGGCGGCGCAGGCGCTTGACGCCGGTCATCCCCAGGGAATCGGCCAGGGGGCCAAACCGGGCCTCGGCCTCCACCGCCGCAGGCACCAGGGCCCGCATGGCAAAGGGCAACGCCATCACCGCATTGACCAGCGCCGTCACGGGCAGGGCCAGCGCCACCGGATCGGCAATGGGAAATACCAGCAAGAACAGACCCGTGCCGATCACCAGGGGCGAGACTGCCACGGCCAGATACCCTGCCGCCTCGATCCCCCGCGCCACACCCCTGTGGCGCGCCCGCGCGATGGCCAACGCCATGGTCAGCGCCAGCATCAGCGTCACACAGACCGACAACGCCGCAACCCAGAGCGAGCGCCACGCCGCCGCCCAGACCGCAGCGGGCAGACCCCAAACCTCGGGCAGACCGCGCAGGGCTATGGCCAGCAGCGGCAGCAGCAGAAAGGCCGCCGCCAGCGCGATCAGCGCCGCGTCGAGCAGCCGCAAGGCCGGGCGCGCGGCATCCCACCGCTCGACCGTGCGATCCAGGCCCCCGCCCACCGCCTGGGGCACGGCGACCCAAAGGGCCAGCAGGGCGGCACTGCCCGAAACCGCCAGTTGGATCAGCGCAAGGAATGCGGCGCGCGACAGGTCGAAGTCGAAACGGAACGCCTGATAGATGGCCAGTTCGACGGTCGTGGCGCGCGGCCCGCCACCCAGCGCCAGCGCGACCGCAAAGGACGTGGTGCAGATCAGGAAAACCACCAGAAACGCGCCCGGCAGGGTCGCGCGCAGCATGGGCCGTTCGAGATGGCGGGCAATGTCGCCCGGCCCCATGCCAAGGGTCGCGGCCAGACGGAACCGCTCGGCCGGGATGGCCAGCCAGCCCTGCAGGATCAGCCGGGTGGCCAGGGGCAGGTTGAAGAACACATGGGCAATCACCACCCCGTGCAGACCGTAGATGTTGATCGGCGGCAACCCTGCCAATGCCAGCACATCCGACACCCAGCCCGCCCGCCCGAACACCATCACCAGCCCCAGCACCGCCACGATCACCGGCAGGATGAAGGGCGCGCCCATCAGTGTCACCAGAACCGCCCGGCCCCTGAACCGCCGTCGCGCCAGGGCGCGGGCCACCGGCACCGCCAGAACACAGGAGATCAGGGCGGACAAAGCAGCCTGCACCAGCGTGAACCGGATCGCCGCCGTATCGCCCGCACCCAGCGCGAACGCCCCCTCGGCCCGCCACAAAACCGCCGCAATGCAGCCCAGCGTCAGCGCGGCGACTGACCCAGCGGCGACAATCCCGCCGCCGACCAGCCCTAGCGGCTGAGCGCGGTCAGCCATTCGGCCAGCGCCGCATCCCGCGCCCTTGTGGCCTCGCCCGCCGGAAAGATCAGGGCCGTTTCGGGGATGATGAGAGTGTCGAACCCTTCGGGCAGACCGGCTTCGGGCAGAACCGCGGGATACATCCAGTTCGTCGTGGGGATCACCGACTGGAACGCATCCGTGACCATGAAGCGCAGGAAATCATTGGCAAGACCGATCTCGTCGGACGAGGCGACGGTCGCCGCCACCTCGATCTGCAGGTAATGGCCTTCGCTGAAGGGGGCTGCCGATTTGGTCGCGTCGCCCTCGGCGATCAGGTGATAGGCGGGCGAGGTGGTATAGGACAGCACCATATCGACCTCGCCCTCAAGGAACATGCCATAGGATTCCGACCAGCCCTTCGTCACCGTCACGATATTGTCG
>Ga0105055_10008994_pt1 | contig 12864 bp, 21 predicted proteins | sample BON03_FD_78090 | JGI IMG/M metagenome (GOLD analysis project Ga0105055, IMG submission 78090) | Freshwater microbial communities from Lake Bonney liftoff mats and glacier meltwater in Antarctica - BON-03 | ecosystem: Environmental > Aquatic > Freshwater > Ice > Glacier meltwater | place: Lake...
CTTGATGTCTCGTTGGTCTAGTGGTTACCTACTTGACTATGAACCTCGCGGCTCGGGTTCGATTCCCGAAGTCACAAATCTGGAGATATGTATTCTCCGGATTCCATCAAAATCTTGATCCTGTGGACCGTCACTCCGAGTCTCGTAGAGGCATTTCGTGCGGCATTTTACTCTTTGTATCCCCACCAGTCGTATTGGGTCGCCAGTCTTGCCCGCAGTAGCAGCAGGCTCACCGGGCGTGTACGTCGTCTTGCATCGCTGGCTCACCGTAGTATCGGAAACGCCCAAACAAAGTGGGTCCTGTAGTACGTTGTCTTGCCTCGCTCGCTCACCGTGTGGAACCGGAGGCGCCCAATCAGTTTGTGAGGTACCCAGGCTATTAACTACTTCTGAGCAAACCTTGATGCCATACCGCACAAACTTCATCCGCAAGGATTGGAATCCGGAGAATACATATCTCCAGATTTGGGACTTCGGGAATCGAACCCGAGCCGCGAGGTTCGTAGTCAAGTAGGTAACCACTAGACCAACGAGACATCAAGTGCCCGATTCCCGAAGTCCCAAATCTGGAGATATGTATTCTCCGGATTCCATCATTTTCTACGTTTTATGTCACATTTTAGGTTTTAAAAAACTACAAAAAACGTACCGTGTGACAAAACCCTAGAATTGTCACAATATTCGAAAGTGTGATATTGTGACATTTTTGAAAGTCACAAAATGTCACACGCTTTTAGATTCTTGGTACAAAACTACTTTCACCTTTTACGTTTGGATTTCGCTTGGAACGCCTCTGAAGCGGTGGACAGGATGAAAGACCTGACAATGGTGGCGCACCACCGAGGTCGCTGGTGGGGGGGAAGAGTCAAATGTCGCATGATATGCACACGAGACTCATAGTTGGGTTGTCCGCAAGGGCAACGTCGATTATGATGAAGTCTGGAGATTTTATTCAGCAGGATTCGAACCTGGGATTCCGCGCTGGTGGTTCCCACTCAACCACGAATGCTATCAAGCGCTTGATAGCATTCGTGGCTGAGTGGGAACTACAACAACCACCAGCGCGGAATACTGGGTTCGAATCCCGCTGGATCAAATGTCCAGATTTCATAAATATTCGCTAGCAACCCTCCGTGTCGAGACAGAAAGCCGAAATACATAAGTATTTTTTGAAAAGAAACATGGCAGTAATGGCCCTCACCCCATTCCCCTTCCTTATGCTTTGGCCTTACCGTACCCCAGCCAACGAGACGCCACCACGCCCAGTCCTTGCTGGACCCCTCATTTCATGACCCAAGAACGCCTCATGTTCTCGAATCCTACCCCGAGCAAGCCGCGCCTCTCTCCCGCCGCAACGATGAGCGACGACATGCAGTCGGCTCTCACTCCGCCCTTGCACTGCACCTCTATCTTTCAGCCTGCAACCCCTCTTCAACTCAGTTGTCGCTTTTGAGTCTTAGACCATTTCAGCTTCAATTTGTCTCAATCGGTTCACTCTTGCTTAATCACGGAAATTCATGCATTCAATATGGGACGCGGACTTTTTCCTGGATCGAGCCCAAGAATTGGTGAAGAAGGCAATTGATGAGCATGCAGAATATAATTCTGTAAAGCTGGACAGGAGTCGCCCAATCAAAAAAGGAGCGGCGACAAGAGGATGACTCGGCGAACAGGTAGCAGTCAACACGCACACGATGGGCACAAGCTTCGTCGAAAATTTAAGAGACGTGCGGCAGATAGCGAGGCACAGATTGGAGAGGGGGTGGCCGACATGGTGGAGTTTAAGGTTCAGGTAAATGGGCATGAAACGACCGAAAAGGCCAACAGAATCCAAGCCTGGCAAGGTCTTTCAGACTGGCAGCTCACCGACAGATTCGACAAGGATAGACCTGTCCTACTCTTACCGGGTTCTTGTGGAGTGGGAAGCACGAACCAGAGTTCGAGACTGCAGGATGGCGGCAAAAGCTGACACGCCGAGCGAAATGCAAACAATGTGCACAGTGCGGGGTCGTCAAGGAGTTTGGTAAGGACTTTCACAAGACGCAACTGGGTCGAGGTGGCGAGTGCTTAGCGTGCAAAGGAGGGATCCGAACGACGAATCTAAAGCCACAGCAGCCACTGATCGGCGAGGTTTTCACCAATGCAGATCCGTGGTTTGCTGGAAGATTCGACGACAAGCAAGGCGGCGCACTATTGTGACGATGGAGAGAGTTAGAGAAGCAATTGCCCTCAGTACGGAGTTGGCGGACGAGTGAACATGGTTGTGGCTCACATCGGAGCAAATAGGCTTTGACTTGAGGCCGACAGGTGGGGGAGAGCACAAGGAGAGAGCAGAGGATTTAGACAGCAGCCAAAGGGTACGCAACCACTTAGTTGCGTATCACTTGGCGCCTGCGATCAATGACTTTATTTCGGATGAAAATCGGGAATGCTGCAACAACGATCTTGAACAGACACTAGCGCTGCTACACAGTGAATGGAGTAAAGAGATCGAGCCCTCGAGGCAAAACTCAACACATCATCCACTCATTGTCAGCGACCCAATTGACAAGAAAGATTCGGAGTTCATGCGTGAGTTCATGCATGCGGTGGGAAGCGCCCTCGATGCCAACAGCTGCATATGACCCTGGCCTCCTTCGTGAGCAATAAACGCCACTAATGATAGGAAAGAATTGGTTCCTGGACCAAGAGATTCCAGCAGATGATTTCGTCAGAATCCAGGACTCGTTGCAGGTATGGGAAGAGCAAGAGAATCATCACGACGCAAGGTCTGACTGCATACCTGGACCTAGGACGAGGATGGACAATCACTAGCGGGGGATGGAACTTTCGAAAAAAGTAGGAATATTGGGAAGGCCACGAACCAGCGCTGATTACAAGAATTCGGAAGGAGACAAAACGCACAGAAGAGTTGAAGGAAGCTGGATACAGATCACCAACGTGAGCATTATTACGAGCACTGCAGCAGATCAATAGTGCCACGAGAATTGAAGGAGAGACAGCGATGTCTGCCCCTCCTTTCTTTCAGTCCACAGGACGAGGAGATCTACTCTTCTGGGAGGAAAAAAGAAGGACCAACGGTAATAATATGGGAGAGCCTATCAAAACAAGAAAAGGAAAGTTGGCTGGAAGAGGCAAGCACGATGCACGACTGTGTCGTGTGGTGCAAGTCAAAAAAGGGGGCGGAGGAAATCCGCTCATTTGAGCTCAGCGGGAAAGAAATCTTTCTTAACTCTGATAAAACGAAATCGAAAGAGGATCAGAACAAAAAGAACGGGAGCAAACAGAAGGCACATCGCGGGCAGAGCGTACGACACAGGTCATGGTGGCAACAAGGTAATATGGAAATGGCAATGAGTGAGAATCACGTTTCATGCTGGGTTCACAAAGTTCTTACTGTCACGACAGAACACATTAAGGCTTTGTTGACAACAGAGAGGGCGTCGGGCGGAAAGGACGAATGTCAAGTACGACTGACAGGTATCGAACGAGAATACTGGATGGGCACAGAGATCAGCAGACTAGGAGGTTACAGCTTCCAAGGCACAGTCACAGCGGGTGATGGATCTAACCAAAAAGGGGGGGAAATGGGAGCAGGGTATGTGAACCTGCGGAAACAAAGGAAAAAGCAGCAGAGGAAGGTGGGACGCAAAGAGGAAAGATCCAGCTCCAACCGTTCGGAACTAGCAGCCTTTGTTTTGGCATAACGTGGCACCCCTGTGACAAAACCCTTGCTGTATTTGTGCCACACCCCAAGCGCTGCTGAAAGCTGTAAAAATATGGGTAGGTGAAGGCGGAAAAGCGACGTTAGTAGGAGCGCTAGACGTCTCCTTGATACAAGTCTTTTTGAAACCCTCCTCATCCATCCATGTAACATGCTGTAGAGCCGTTACCATACCCGGATCATAGCTTACATCGACTCGTCGTCTTTGTTTGCTGATCTGTTTCCAAGCTCCTGTCACACGATCCCAATGCTTGCGCACCTCCTCTTCTGCTGAACCTCGTCTAATTGCCTTCCGCACCCCACTGTCTCACGTCGACTTTCGATCTTCATAGATCACCGTACCTCCTTTCTGGTGAGGCTCTTACCATGTGAAAACCGCTCGATTTGTCCTGTCGTGCCCTTCCGTGATAAAATCTTTGCCTGAAATAGCCATGTCTGCTTGGATGTCGGCTTCTTCACTTGCAGGTTCTCCTCGATGTACTTTCACCTTGACCAGATGCGTCGCAGCTCCGCTGTTGTTGTTTTTCGGAGCTCTTCGAAGAAAAAAAGGGGAGGCATCCACCAGCCTCTCTACGGTACATGGATAGCAGACTTCATGCTGAGACAGGATGCAGGAAGGTTTATGCTGGGGTAGTACCTGAGTGACCAAAAAAATCTCATGGCAGCGAAGGAGACGATTGGGGTGGCGGCACATACAGAGGCACACACACACAAGCACACATGTACAATCAGCACACAAGAGGAATGACGAAAACCAGGCACAGGAGCCTGGTTGAGAAGCGCGGTTGATAGGCTTTTGTTAGAGACAAAGACCTTGCACACAAAAAAAGGGGGGGGGGAAATGTCAGAAAAGAACCGATATTCACGAATCTAAAGAAAATGAATTGAGCATATACAGCTTCGAGCAAAGCTACTAGAATATTTCTTACGAAGCAATCAAAGCAACATCAATAAATGGCGCACCACCGAGGTCGCCGGTGTGGGGGAAGAGTAAAATATCACATGAAATATCAAGCGCTTGATAGCATTCGTGGCTGAGTGGGAACTACAATAACCACCAGCACGGAATACTGGGTTCGAATCCCGCTGGATCAAATATCCAGATTTCATAAATATTCGCTAGCAACCCTCCGTATCGAGACAGAAAGCCGAAATACATAAGTATTTTTAAAAATAAACATAGCGGTGATGGCAAGCGATGGCCCCTCACCCCATTCCCCTTCCTTATGCTATGACCTTACCGTACCCCAGCCAACGAGACGTCGCCACACCCAGACCCTGCTGGACCCCTCATTTCATGACCCAAGAACGCATCATGTTCTCGAATCCCCCCCCGAGCAAGCCGCGCCTCTCTCCCGCCGCGACGATGAGCGACGACATGCAGTCGGCTCTCACTCCGCCCTTGTACTGCACCTCTATCTTTCAGCCTGCAACCCCTCCTCAAGTTGTCGCTTTTGAGTCTTAGACCATTTCAGCTTCAATTTGTCTCAATCGTTTCACTCTTGCTGAATCACGGAAATTTGATCTTTGAACCTGTGTGTGTGTTTTACCTTTTCTTCTTCTACCTTTGCTTTGTGATAGAAATCATGATAAACTTCAGCTTTAAGTCCCTGCTTGCAATTTGGTCGTTATCATGACAGCGATTCCACTATTACTTTTACGTTTGTATACTTTCTTGGCAGTATCAGACATATTCAACTATTCTGATACTTGTGCTGTGCCTTCTGTGTGTGATGCCGTTGGTTTGCTCATCTTACTCAAGCTTTGCCCCGTCTTCTCCTTTCTTCAGCAGCTGATGACAAAAAGATTGTGAGTTATTTACACATACACTTGTTCTCCAATGTTCTCCATCGACGTCGTCGTGTCAGCCTCAGGCGACCCACGTATTTGCTGATAGTAGGATCGGATTACTGTGTCATGTGCTTTGCATATGCGTTGCACGTGCGCCACCAGAATCTTGTCCGTCTTTCCTCCCTGTACACTAAGCCTTTCGAGCTTGTTATGGAAACCGTCTTCCACTACTGCACCACGCCTCCCTGCCACAAAAGCAATCTGTTCAAACATCCATTCCGGGGCAGCCGCTTTGAGCGCCTCGATAATGCTTTTGTGTTGCTCATTAGCCTCATCTTCCTTTACCCCTATAAAATCCTCATTATCTCTTTTCACTCTACCTGGCAAAAGAGATGTCCGAGCTTTGAGCTTTGAGCTTTGAAACAGCATTCGTAAATATTAACCCAAGTGGGATAAGCTATACAACATAATGCATTGAGACTTATGTTCGCTCAGTTTCGCCAAGAATGTTAAAGTCATACTTTCATGACAGAAGTTGATCGTAGGAAACCCCCCCCCCCCACGCCTGGAACGGCCGGTCCTCTTCCTAGGGTGTAACAATGGTATAAGAGGGTTCCATGGAAACCTTGTATTTTTTCGGGATCCAAACTTGCAAGATTTTTGATTGGCTCAAAAGATGCGTTTCAAAAAACTCAATGTAATTTATTGATCAAATCAAAATGATGGCAAGTTTGGATCCGTGTCTCAAAAATGGGTTCGAATGCAAAGATTCTTAAGTAATCCAAGAGCTCAGGCACAGGGCCAAATATGCATAATTGGTTTTACGGTTTGAATATGTTTTGGTAAAAAGTTCCTGTATTTCGAACATCCCACACCGGGAAGCAAATTTTTCTTTTCGTTCTGCAGAATAACCGTTCTTGTGTTCCAAGTTCCAATTAACCGCTTTACGTTTGAAAGTTTCCACCTCCACCTCCATTGTCACACCCTACCTCTTCCTCCAGGCTTCATTTGGACACCCCCCCGTGCTTGTATCCTTCCTAGTACTAAGGCCACTTCCACTTAATATTTCCTGGAAATTAAAAAAAACAGAGTTTCGAAATCCAAAATTGAATTCCCAGCTTCTGCTTCCATTTAATGTACGTATAGTATATTGGATCGAGGTTAATCTGAACAAGACTAACCTTTATCAATCGCACCCAGCTTAGGACCAAAGGTCAATCCGCTGATTACCCTCAAGCCCAAATTCAAACAATTCTTTCCAGCGTCGAGCGACTTAGTGAGCTCTAGCCTTGCAGTCTTACTCGAAGTAAAGACAACCCGCTCCAGCGCTGTTTTAAGTTTTCACTTGTCCAGGTGTTTTACCCCTCCGCTAAAATCCATTCCTGCGTCCTTCTTTCCTCACGCCCCCTGTCCTCCTCATAGATCCCAAGTCTCCCAGCCATCCTCACACCCGTACTGCGCATGTGTGTCATCTATTCAAGACTACATATGCGACTCTTGCTTGTCTATCCACTGACCCAATATGATGGGGCAATCATGGACTTTTTATTCATTTGGCCAGATCATTCATGGGGTCGGGTTTTGATAATAATACAGATGTTGTAAAACATCGAACCAAGCAGGTTTCAAATAATGTGAGCCGAGCATCTTTCGAACAATGGGTCGCACCAAGGATGCAGAAGGCACGACAAATTCGATTATTATGTTTTGGTAAATTAAAAATGTTTATGTTGTACACATCCATCACTTTCCGCCAGGTACAGGAAGGTCATGAATTGGTACAAGAGAATGCCCCCGGTACAATACTAGTTGTGTTGAGATCGACCCCATGGTAGGTGTTCATTCAACTTTCGGTTTCAACTTCAACTGAATCCAGGAGCCCGAAAACATGCATATCTTTCGGGAACCCGGAAGTTGTAATATACCGACCAGGATCTCACAAAGTCCGGGACCCGAACATGCCTGGTACAAATGATTAAATGAAAGCAGGAATTCGAAAAGAGTTGTGTAAGATTCCAATTTGTGAAATTATGAATTGGAAGCGGCCTAAACCGCCGCCGGGGATTTTTGGCCAGAACTCAAAATTCTGCAGAATTTTTGGCATCAATTCCAGAATTCAGCCAGATTTCTTATATTTTAACTAGGTTCGATGATCCATTCCCGTAGTATAGTGTTCCTTCAAACCAAACCGGACCAGGCCATGGCCAGAACTGGCGCCAATCCGCACAGCCTTTGCGCCGTCACAACTCTAGTGGTCTAGAAACAGGGCATGCAGCACTTTACCTTGTTGAGGGAGTGTTTATTAAAGGCATAACCTCATCAAGAGGGCAAATGATAATTCAAGTCGTAAGACTCCCAGATCTCAGACGGGCTCCCTAAGAGTTGAGGGAAGTGAGGGGGAGGGAAGCTACAACTAGATCGACACCTAGACTGACCCCTAGACTAACACCTTGACCATTGACATCTACACCCACAACGGCACCAACATCAATACCTACACTGACATCCACCCCATCATCGTCACAGCCCGCGTCCTCGCGCTGATTCACAGGTTACCAGGGGGGTCCGGGATTTCCATAAAGTCAAGGGAATGGCAGAACTTTTTATGCTCACACCGAGGACTCAAAGTGGCCCCAGGTCCTGGGGTGTCCACCCCACCCCCCCCCCTCTTTCGTGAAAAGACATGATTTGGACATTTTGGGCCAAAATTCAAATATTTGGTGTTGAAGTTCAAATATGCGGCGACGAAATTCAAACATGTAGCCCAAAATTCAAATATTTCACACCAAATTTAAATAAATGAATTTTCGTACCGGTAACAAGTGCCCCTATTTCCTCAAGGAAACTGCCTTTCACCGCCAGATTGATACTCACCCACCCCCTCATCGGTATTAGTAAAAAATACAAATGCATATCCCTTGATCAAATTGAACACCAGAAAGGGTACAATTGCGCAATCACGCGAGACATCGTGAAAAATCATGTTGCTGTCTGAGGACGCTGCGTCGTCGTCATCTGAGGACAGGTCTACAACACCTGGTTGTAGGGATGTTGTGTGTGTGCAGAGGGCATACGCGAAGTCACCAAAGAGAGGATGGCATCTTAGATCCATCTACTTAATTCTTTTTGCAACACTTGGGACTGGGGTCACAGTCCCCAAGTACTAGTCGTGTGGTCTCGTCTAGCAGAAAAGTAGTCACTCTCGAAAGGAGGGAAGGTTGAGTAGTCCTGTGAGCCGTTGGAATTTGGCAATAAACTTTTCAAGTACTACTTTTGTTGCTGGGCACTGACATATAATATGGAGTTTATCACTAAGGATCATTCTGGTACCTCAGGCTGTCAACAGTACGAGCCCGCTATGTTTTGGTAATTAGCTCGAGAATTCTGGAATGCATGTTAGATGCGTGAAGGTACAGTGTTGATGGTATGCTGGGTTCGGATCCGAAGGAGCGCTAGTTGATATGGGGAAGATTGGTGGGTCAGGTATGGGGCTAGCTTATATATACTACGTTTGTGTTTGCTATACATACTACGTCAAGTTGTGATTGCTATGGAGATGCCAATGTACGCATGTTCTCACTCGTCCTGGCGGATTGCTTGGTGCCATCTCAAGGCGTTTTTGCCATTGTTCCGAGCATTGAGTCTCAAGGTATTTGTTCTCGTATGATTTCTTTTTGTTGTGGGGCTTGGCGAGATTTACGTTTTGTGGTATAGGGGAGTTGGTGTCGCTTTTTAGCGGGTCCAAATGCCTTATTCCATTCTGCATTCGGTCTTCGAGCATGTCCAAGGGCACAGCTCGCATCAGCCTGGCAGCCAGTGGCTACCATAAACACCAGAGAAAATGCTGGATGGTGTGGGGGAGGAGAGGAATACAGCCCCAATCTAAGTTGTGTAAGTTGCAATTTATGTTATGTACAAGGAGGGAAAACCTGTCTCAGAAGGTAGTGCTATGGGGTGTTCATAAACATGCATGATGGTGCTGAGTGAATTGTTGAGTCTAGCTCGTAGTGCCTTATCTTGTGCCTTATCTGAGATGTAGCGGAGTTAGAGAAGAAAGTGTGACCCGGAGGACACAGGATTTCCAAAGGTTAAGCATTTCAACAGAGCGAGCCGCAGAGGGTATGGTTGGACTGGTACTCGTCATAGCAGAGGGAATAGGGGACAGCAAGGGCAAGGAAATGAGCTTTGTTCGCCTTTTCTTAATTGGATGCCACCGCAGCTTTCATCTTTGTCATGAAGTCGTGTCGGAGACTGAAATAATCAAATTACTTTCCCTCTTGCCAGGAGTGAAGATAAGAAGAGTGGGTAGCGGTGAGGCTCCTGTGGGTTGGTGTAGTCTAGGTACATTGATTAGGATGTGGAATAAAGCTGGCCACAGAGTGTGACAATGAACTTATTGTGTTTGTTTGTGGGCTTGTGTGTTGCTTTGTTTTATTGACCCGAGAGTGAGGAAGATTGGAAACGAGGCCTAAAATTGCCCTGAGATCTTCTCCAGAACTCTCTGCTTTTCCTCACGCAGGACCCTCTTTCTATGAGGCCGAACGAACTTTGGACTCGCCCAGACAACAGAGTCGCCAGGGCACATGCCCCTGGTTGTCATTCTAGAATTTGTAGGTCCGTGCTGCGGACCGTGCGAAGAAGAAGAGGAGGACATTGGTACAACCAGCGACCTAGTTAAGGTTCAGGGCGAGGATACGGCCACGCCAAGGTTTCTAATGGAGGACAAGACAAGGAGGTGCTTTGGTGATTCTAAATCGTGGGTGCCTTCGCCTTAGCTCGCTCTTGACCCTCAGACCGTGATGATCATTCCCCAGTATCGGTTAAATAAAACAGAGCAACACACACCCATAGACGGTCCTGGAGGTGGCGTCGCGTGATATGTAGATTGGACGACCTCGAGTGTTTCCCTCTTTGCAACTACCATCACGTTAGATTTGCTTCTCAAACAAGACACTTCCATTGTTTGTTCACAGTAAGGAAATGCTCCTACGTGAAATAGTTACGCTCTTAGTACCTCAAATACATAGCAGCTCTTTGGTGACAAAAACACAAAAGATGGGGAAAATAACGTACTTCAAAAGAAGATATTTCAGAAGAAAGGACCCGGTGAATACCGTAAAAATGTCACGTGCAATGTTAAAGTCGTAGATATAGATATTTGTATTGATGTGAAAATGAGCAGACACGCGACAAATTCATAGAAACGTGACAGAATAAAATAAGGATAAGTAACATACAATAAGTGCATCTATCTTTTGGACTGGGGTGTTCTTAGATTGTGGGTCCCAGTCTGCCACCCTGATTCCACATTCGTTCGATGGTCCCAGCTTTGACACTTTCTGTGAGTGTGTGTTCTCTCGTATATCCCTTTATACATACACTTTATGCTCACTGGTATCCCTTGATGCATCTATGTCTGGCCTCGCAAGTCCCTGCACCTGCTGGAGGAAGGACAAACTGATCTGATTTTGCGCTTCACATACCTTTTTCACATGATCAGCGAAGAATCTGTTTTTCTGTTCTTCATGTACATCAAGCTTCTTGAGCTTGGTGTGGAAGTAGCTTTTTACCACGGATCTGTTGCCTAATACAATGCTGATTTGCTCAAACTTTCACGTTGGAGCAGCAATTTTGAGTGCAGCAATGATGCCTTGGTGTTGCTCATTTGCTTGTGCTTCTTTCACCTTCAAGGATCCTTTGTCCCTGTCTGTTGACCATTTAAATTCAAAAATATACACAATCAATAAAGCTCGTTGATGGCGATACCATCCGGTCGCCCGCCCCACAAACGATCTATGCAAAAGGACTCTGGATCAAGTTGAGGATGTGTCGTCTCAATTGAATCTTTTTGACTTGTATTGTCCCCTCTATTTCCTGTCCCTTTTCCGTCAGTGTCCAGATCTTCCATACAGATCCTGAAAACACACCCTAAAAAGGAAGGAAGAAAGAAAAAATAAAAGAAGTTCGGTTGAAGATGCCCACATAGTTTCAACATTTTCAGTTTGGTTTCGATTTCCTTTTTGTTGTTTTTATTATAAAAAGACCTTTGCCGTGCAGAGCATAGTGACTCTATTTGACGGCTGTAAAGTGCTCTCGTGCTGCTTTTTGAGCGTGTGCGGCAGCCGCATGATCTCGTACATATCCTTCTCCGACAGCTGGTCCTCCTCCTCCTTCATGTGACATGACGCATGCGTGTGACATCAAATACAAAAGAAGAGTGGTGACATGACTCATTTGTGTGACATGACGCATGCGTGTGACATGACTTATGCGTGTGACATGACTCATGTGTGTGACATGACTAATGAGTGTGACATGACTCATGAATGTGACATGACTCATGTGTATGGCATGACCCATACGTCATGTCACAATAAGAGTCTCAACAATGACCTCGTATTCGTTGGAGTGATGTGACTCATGTACTAAAGTGTGTGGAAAATTCCCACATTTTGCACACCCTTCAGGCCAGTGCCAGCCACAAAGTCAGAGACAAGGACGCCGTTTACGGACCGACGTTGGACATTTCACTGAGCTTGAAAATTGCTGAATTTCTGGCGTGCGCCATGGAAGCGTTGTTATTGCAATTCCCACGCAAAATATTCTGATTTTCCTGTCTTCTTTTTTAAATGATTATCCTTCTCTAGCCTCTGTCACGCAATCCCAGTGCTTGTGCACTTCCTTTTCTGCTGAACCTCGTGTAATTGCCTTTTGCATTCAATTATTCCATGTCGACTTTCGATTTTCGTAGCTCACCTTGCCTCTTTCCCGGCCAGGCTTTTGCCACTTGCAGAATGCTCGATTTGTCCTGTCGTGCCACTTCATGGAAACATCTTTGCTCACAGCAGCCTTGTCTGCTTGCGGGTCGGCTTCTTCGTTCACAGATTTGCCTCGATGCCCTTTCGATTGATTGATGTCGCTTTTATTACTTCTTAAGAAATAGTCTAGTAGCTTTGCTCGAAGCTCTATGTGCTCAAATGTATCTTTGAGTTCTCATTTTTTGGAGTTTTTGCCGGAATCGAACCGGCGACCTCAGGACCGACAGTCCATTTTAATCAGAAACGTCGCAAATCGCACAACACCTCACTCACAAGTGTGTAGGTGTGGGGTGTCAACTCAACATTGACCAAGCACTCAGATTACTTTGTTTGAAAGGACACGTCAGAGCGCGTCACGGTAACTCGACGCTTAGACTACGCCAGTTCACTAGAAGCGAGTGAATTCTTGTGATGATGATGATTGCTTTTATTACTTTCAAAAGTAGTTTAGTACCCTTGTTGGAGGGTCTATGAAGTTCAAATTCATGAGAATTTGAGGTATCGGGTTTCAGACGGAATCGAACCGACGAC
>Ga0105055_10008997_pt1 | contig 12861 bp, 11 predicted proteins | sample BON03_FD_78090 | JGI IMG/M metagenome (GOLD analysis project Ga0105055, IMG submission 78090) | Freshwater microbial communities from Lake Bonney liftoff mats and glacier meltwater in Antarctica - BON-03 | ecosystem: Environmental > Aquatic > Freshwater > Ice > Glacier meltwater | place: Lake...
TAGCGCGAAGAGTCGGCCGCCAAGCGCCGCATTGGCGTGGGCTTCACCGGCATGGGCAATGCGCTGGCCATGCTGTGCCTGCGCTACGACCGCGATGACGGCCGGGGCATGGCGGCAAACATCGCCGAGCGCCTGCGCAATGCGGCTTACACCGCCTCGATTGCGCTGGCGCAAGAAAAAGGCGCGTTCCCGAAATTTGAGGTCGATGGCTACCTGGAAACGGGCACCTTTGCCAGCCGCCTGCCCGACGCGATGCAAGCCGACATTCGCCGCCACGGCATCCGCAACAGCCACCTGCTTTCCATCGCGCCCACCGGCACGGTGAGTCTGGCCTTTGCCGACAACGCCTCCAACGGTATTGAGCCGCCGTTTTCCTGGATGTACCGCCGCAAAAAGCGCGAGGCCGATGGCAGCACCAGCGAATACGCGGTGGAAGACCACGCCTGGCGCCTATACCGCGAGCTCGGTGGCGATGTGAGCGCACTGCCCGCGTACTTCGTCAACGCACTGGGCATGACAGCCAGCGAACACATCGCCATGATGCAGGCGGTGCAGCCGTTTGTGGACACCGCTATTTCCAAAACGGTGAACGTGGCGGCCGACTACCCGTTCGACGACTTCAAAAACCTCTACCACCAGGCCTGGCGCGCGCACCTCAAGGGCATGGCCACCTACCGGCCCAACAGCATCCTGGGCTCGGTGCTCGACACCGGCAGCAGCGCCACCGATGCGCCCAGCGCGGGGGCTGCTGCGGTCCTGGTGGACCCGATGCGAACCGTGATCGAGAGCCGTCCCAAGGGTGCGCTGTCTGCTGTGGCCGACAAGATCGAGTACTGGACGACAGACGGCCACAAGACGCTGTACATCGTGGTCTCCTTTCTGCCGGTGCCCAATGCCGATGGCGTGGGCACGGTCGAACGCGCCATCGAGTTCTTCATGCCAGTGGGACAAAACGGGGAGTCGCAGCAGTGGATCACCTCGACCATGCGCATGCTGTCGCTGGCCGCGCGCGGCGGTTTCCTGGAGCGCGCGCTGCGCGACATGCGCAAGGTCGCCTAGGACCGGGGTCCGGTGCGTCTGGGCACCCACCAAAAGGCGGACGGGACCCATGTGCCGATGTGGCACGACTCAGAAGTGGCCGCTATCGCGTTCGCACTGCAAGGCATCCTGGAGCGGCGTGCACAAGCGGTGCAGATCCCGCACAGCGCGCACGCGTCCACACAGGCCGAGCCCGAACTGCCCAGCATGCAGATGCCGGTGATGGCGGGCAAGAAATGCCCTGAGTGCGGCGCCCACGCCATGATCAAGAAAGACGGCTGCGACCTGTGTACCCAATGCGGCTACCTGGGTAGCTGCGGGTGATCGCATCCACACACACCGGGCAACACGGCAACGTGTCGCTGAGCCGAGCCCGCCATCTGACGGGCGGCGGCCGATTCGCTTTTGTTCGCGGCACGTCCAGGTCCGCTGTTGTCGAATTCACCCGCACCGACGGGTTTGTGGTCGCCGCCGCGCCCATTCGCGCACGCCAGACCGTGTTACCCAAAAGACCGGGTCGCAGCAGACCCGGACCAGGCGCAGTTTTGGCCATGTTTGACGCGGTGGCCGTTGCGCCCGACCACCGGCAGCGGTTGCCCTTTCGTTTTGTCTTGCTGCCCGATGGCCAGCGTGGCGCGCTGGGCGCTGTGTTGGCCCAGGCGCTCGCCGAGCGCGCCGCTGAGGCAACGCCCAGCAGTGCCAGCAGGCGCGCGAGAAAGCACTGCGCGGGTCGCGCTTGCTGGCGCTGGTGGTGGACGCTGAGGGCGGCGCCCCGATGTCGACCTGCACAAGCGGCTGATCTTGGCCGGCGCAGCGGTAAAAAACGTCTTGTCGATAGCCAGCGCGCAGGGCTTTGGCTCGGCGCTCAACAGCGGCAAGGCGCTGAAGTCGGCCGGTTTGCAGCGCTTCTTGGCGCTCGATACCAGCGAGCACGCGGTGTGTGTCATCTGCGGTGGCAGCGCCGCCCCGCGCTGCCCAGCACCAACCCGGCCCACGCTGGCCGATTGCCTGTCTGTCGTTGGTGAAAGGCCCCAATTTTTGCCCACAGGAACGCCATGGAAATCACCCGCCCTGAAGACCTGCTGGCCGCCTCACGCGCTCAGATCCGGTCACAGCGCCTGCTGTTAGTGTTCGCCGCTGTGGCGTTGCCCGACGATCCCACCACCGCCAAACACGTCGGCTTTGCGCGCGGTGAGGGCGGCACCCTGCTGTCGCAGATGTGTGTGGACAAGGCACCCGACAGGCTCGACACCATTGCCAATCTGGTGGCAAAAGCGGCGCAGTTTGGCAAGCCCTGGGGCATCGTGTTCGCCGCTGCCATGTCGCGGTACACGGTGGCGCTGTGCCCAGCACCACCGATGCCAATGCGCCGCTGGAGCGCATGATCGCGGCCCCCCAGGGCGGGCACTTTGATGGCCGCATCCCGTTCGATGTGCAAGGCCAGGCGGTGCAGATCGGCTGAGCGGTACGCCCCCGCATCCTCAAAAAACCGGCTGCGACGGCAGCTTGCGCCAGGCCGCGCGAGGCGGGACGCGCTGCTTCGATCTGGCCGCGCCCCGCCCAGACTCAAACGAAGAACACCATGTGCGCCCGCCCCGGATGGCCGGGCCGGGGGCGGGGGTGAAAGCACTGGTGCTGCGGCTCATTCAAGACCAGCGCCAGAGGTAGCTGGCCTGGACCGACGCGCGCCGCGTGTGGCAACCGGTTGCCGATCACAGCGATGCCCGGTGGCCCGGGCTCTCCGTGTGGCACCAGCTCAAGCCCACCGGCTGCGCGCGCCGGCGCCGCCAGCATGTGGACGACAAGAGAAATGGGGTCCTTGCGGCGGCGCGCGGTGTGAAGAAGCCGGGCGCGCTGGCTGCGATAAGCGAGGACATGATGGCGCGGCCTGGCTTGTGCTCCATTCGGCGCTCGACAAATACGCTGGCAACACCGCAAATTAGAACGCGCACTGGATGGCATCTCCTGGGGCCGCGACCCCGAACAGGTCAGCCCAATGCCCCGCCGCCGTCTCAAGCCCGCTGCCTGCGTCACACTCGCCACCATGAAGTACCTTATTACCTGTCTTGCGCTGGCTTTTGTCGCGCTGAACGCGTCTGCCCAGACCCTGTGGCGTGGCGCACCAATGAACGCAAGCCCGGCCGATATTCGCCTGCTGATGCCCGAGGTGCAAGACACCTCGCCCGCCCAGCGCGCGCAAGACAGCAGCGCGCTGCTGCAAATCCCGAGCACCCTGATTGCCAACGAAGACTTCGCGGTCACCTACCATTTCGAGGCCGATCGGCTGAAGCGCATTGACTTGCAAGCGAAAGTCCCCACCCCCGCGCGCACCAAAGCGCTGCTGCAAGCCTTGCAGGTGACGCTGCGCACGAGCTATGGCCTGCCCATCGGCAGCAAGTCGCGGCAGGACACAAACGCGCTCCCCGGCTCGGTCGATCTCAGATGGGCTTTTCGTCGCATGACGGTGCAACTTCAGATGGTGGACGGCACCACGGTAAGCCTCATCTACACCAACAACATCCCGAGGCGGCCAGCGGCCCTTTGAATGCGGGGCGCGTGGGGGTGGCTGCGCTGGGTGGGCCTGTAACGCTTTGGTAACTTGTTTCAAGGACAATTGAAACCAAACGATACACGCCGGGCATTTCGCCCTGCTAAAACCATCCCGCAAGAGACAAGTTCATGACCCAGCGCGCCACCAAAATTGTTGCCACCCTCGGCCCTGCTTCCAGCGCCCCCGACCTGCTGGAGGCGATGATTCGAGCCGGCGTCAACGTGGTAAGGCTTAACTTCTCGCACGGTGTGGCGCAAGACCACATCGACCGCGCCCGGCTGGTTCGCGAGGCGGCGCAGCGCGTGGGGCGAGAGGTCGGCATCATGGCCGATCTGCAAGGGCCAAAGATTCGGGTGGGCAAGTTTGCCGACGGCAAGGTGATGCTGGAGCCGGGCGAAAAATTTGTGCTCGATGCCTCGCGCACCGAGGCGGGCGACGTGAACGGGGTCGGCCTGGACTACAAAGACCTGCCGCGCGACGTCAAAGGCGGCGACACGCTGCTGCTTAACGACGGTTTGATCGTGCTGACCATCGACAAGGTGGTGGGGCCAGCGGTGCACACCACGGTGAAGCTCGGTGGCGAGCTGTCCAACAACAAGGGCATCAACAAGCAGGGCGGCGGTCTGACCGCGCCGGCGCTGACCGCCAAGGACATGGATGACATCAAGACCGCGATGGGCCTGCGCGCCGACTACGTGGCAGTCAGCTTCCCCAAGAACGCGACCGATATGGAGCTGGCACGCCAGCTGTGCAACATGGCCGGCGCCGAGATCGGCCACCGGCCAGCGCTGATCGCCAAGATCGAGCGCGCCGAGGCGATTCCCGAGCTGGCCAACATCCTGAAGGTGTCCGACGGCATCATGGTGGCGCGTGGCGACCTCGCAGTCGAGGTGGGGAATGCGGCGGTACCCGGCCTGCAAAAACACATGATCAAGCTGGCTCGCCAGATGGACAAGGTGGTGATCACTGCCACCCAGATGATGGAGTCCATGATCGTCAACCCGGTGCCCACCCGCGCCGAGGTGAGCGATGTGGCCAACGCGGTGCTTGACGGCACCGACGCCGTGATGCTCAGCGCCGAGACCGCTGCCGGCAAGTACCCGCTGGAGACGGTGGAGCAGATGGCCGCGATTTGCCTGGAAGCCGAGAAGACCGACTACGACCCGCTGGAAGACGACTTCCACGGCCAGACCTTCAAGCGCATCGACCACGCCATCGCCATGGGCGCGCTGTTCACCGCCCACCACCTGCAAGCCAAGGCGATCGTCGCGCTCACCGAGTCGGGCTCGACCGCGCTCTGGATGAGCCGCCACAACGTGCGCATGCCGATCTACGCGGTGACCGCCAGCCAGGCCGCGCAGCGCCGCATGACGCTTTACCGCAACGTGCGCCCGTTGCTGATGGACACCAGCGCCGATCGCGACACCGCGCTGGCCGATGCCGAAGCGCATCTCAAGGCGCGCGGCATCGTGCAGGCGGGCGATGTGTACGCGATCACGGTCGGCGAACCGATGGGCTCGCCCGGCGGCACCAACACCTTGAAAATGTGCCGGGCGGCCTGAGCGGTTCCCGAGCCACTGGTGTCGTTCCGTGGGAAATCGCGCGCTGACAACGCAGCGTACCCCTAGTTGAGCAAGACCATCGGTCTTGTCGGCAAATCTTCCGGTTCATAGTCTGGGTGGTTTTCGACAAAAAAACGCATCTTCTGGTCCAGCCGCGACAGCCGCTCGTTGGCCACCCGCTCGCAATGGTGAAGCGAGATTAGCTGATGCAGCTTGCCGCGCAGGAACCACAGATCCCTGGGGCTTTGGCAGCACATCAGAGCGGCTCGCAGACGCATGCGCGGCGGGTCTTCGACATCGGCCATAGCCTCATGAAACTCATCCACCAAAAAATCCAGCTCCATCTCCAGCACCTGGGTGACCTGCTGGCTGGGGGACTTGCTCTTGAACCAAGGCAGCTTGAAGAACATGCCGCGCTCCGTTTCTGAATGGGTGCGTTGAGGGACGGGGAATAACTCCCTGGTCTTCCAAGCATCGGCAGTCGGGGCGGTGTCTTGAGGTTTCAAGACACCCGGTCGGGTCACCTTGCGACAAGCGGTGAGGTCGCTAAAACCAATGTATCCATCGGGCGCGTGATGTGCCCGACCGCTAGCTAAAAAGCACCCACCACGCGAAGCACCTCGGCGCCGTAGGCCGCGCGCTTTTTCTGACCGATGCCGGCAATGCCGTCCAGCTCGGCCAGGGTGCGCGGTTGTTCGGCGGCCAGGGCGCGCAGTGTGCTGTCGTGGAAGATCACAAACGCGGGCAGGTTGTGCTCGCGCGCCACCTCGGCGCGCCAGGCTTTGAGCGCGTCCAGGCACCCGCGCTGCGCCAGGCTGAGCGGCTGGCCGTCAGGCGCCACTTCTTTTGCCATGCTGCGGTTGCTGCCCTTGCTGCGGCCTCGGCTGGGCTTCTCGCTGGCCTGCTTCATCCACACCTGCGCGCCCCCTTTGAGGATGTCACGCGCGCCCTCGGCCAGGTGCAAGGTGTTGAAGTGCGCCGCATCGACCTGTACCGCTTCGCAGGCGACCAGCTGACGCAGCAGCGCCCGCCACTGGGTTTCCGACCAGTCGGCACCGATGCCAAAGGTCGACAGCTTGTCGTGCGCGTACTGGGCCATCTTGTCGGTTGGCTTGCCGCGCAGGATGTCCATGATGTGGCCGGCCCCAAACGCGGTGCCGCTGGCCTGCTGCACGCGGTAGATGCAGGAAAGGATCTTGCGCGACGCCTCGGTGGCATTGAGCAATTCGGGCGGCTTGATGCAGTTGTCGCAGTTGCCGCATTGGACCCCCGCGCTTGGCACTTCGTGTCCGTCGCTGCGCGCCAAAGGGCCTGGCCTTGCTTGGGACGGCCCGGCGCTGCAGCCAGTGGCTGGCTCGTCTGGGCTTTGGTAGTTTTCGCCGAAGTAGCCCAGCAGCCGGGCCCGGCGGCAGTCGCTCGCTTCGGCCAGCGTCAGCAGCGCATCGAGCTTGCCGCGCAGCACCTGCTTGAACGCGTCGGCCGCTGGACTCTCGTCGATCATGCGGCGCTGGTTCACCACGTCTTGCAAACCGTAGACCATCCAGGCGTTGGCCGCCTCGCCGTCGCGCCCAGCGCGTCCGGTCTCCTGGTAGTAGCCCTCAATGTTTTTGGGCATGTCGAGGTGGGCAACAAAGCGCACATCGGGCTTGTCGATGCCCATGCCAAAGGCGATCGTGGCCACCATGATCAGGCCCTCTTCCCGCAAAAAGCGATCCTGGTGGTTTTGCCGCTTGGCCGCCTCCAGACCCGCGTGGTACGGCAGGGCATTGAAGCCGGCGTCGCACAACAACCGCGCCACCTCCTCCACCCGTTTGCGCGACTGGCAGTAGACGATGCCGGCGTCGTGCGCGCCACCGCCGCTGCTGTGCTCATCGCGAATGAAGCGCAGGAGCTGCTGGGTGCCATCCGTCTTCTCGACGATGGTGTAGCGGATGTTGGGCCGGTCGAAACTGCTGATGAAGGTGCGCGCGCCCTCAAGCTGCAGCCGCTCGACGATGTCGGCGCGGGTCAGGTCGTCGGCGGTGGCGGTGAGCGCCACGCGCGGCACGCCGGCAAAGCGCTCGTGTAGCACCACCAGGCCGCGGTATTCGGGCCGGAAATCGTGCCCCCACTGGCTCACGCAGTGCGCCTCGTCGATCGCAAACAGGCTGAGCTGGCCGCGCTCGTGCAGCGAGTCGAGCAGGGCGAGAAAGCGCGGCGTGGTCAGGCGCTCAGGCGCGGCATACAACAGCGTGATCTCGCCGCGCAGCATCTGCTTTTCAACCCGCTGCGCATCTTCCAGCGACAGGCTGGAGTTGAGAAACGCTGCCGCCACACCGGCCTCTGTCAGTGCGCCCACCTGGTCGTGCATCAGCGCGATCAGCGGTGAGACCACCACGGTCAGACCACGCCCGGCGCGCTCGCGCACGATGGCCGGCACCTGGAAACACAGCGACTTGCCGCCGCCGGTTGGCATCAGCACCAGCGCATCACCGCCCGCACTTACATGCGAGACGATCTGCGCCTGCGGGCCGCGAAACGCATCAAAGCCAAAGACTTCCTGCAGCACGCCGGCGCAGGCTTCCAGCGTTTCGCCAGCCGGCGCGATGTCGATCAAATCCATTAGCGTCGGCTCACATCTGTTCCCAGGGCAATTGGTCGTAGCGCCAACCGTTCAGGCTGGAGCGCTTGAAGTCCCGGTTCAGATCGCCCTCAAAGCCATGCAACACATGCGCCACCTCGCAAAAGCCAGCCGCCTCTAGCGCCAGACCGGCGTCGAGCGTGCGCTTGCCGCTGCGGCAAATCAGCAGCACCGGGCGTTCTTTGGTGCCTGCTTCGGCCTCGACCGCAGCCGCAAAGCGCGCCGGGTCGGGCGTGAGATCGGGGAACTCGTACCAGGGGATGTTTTCCACGCCCGGCGGCCGTCCCACGTAAAGCGACTCAATCTCCATGCGCACATCAACAAACAGCGCGCTTTCCAGTCTGGTGGCTTGGCGACGCGCCTGTTCCGCTTGCAGCCAAGCCCAGGCGTCCTTCGGAGACAGGTGTTTCATGGGCGCTATTGTCGGGCATCTATAGGCCGGACCCTCTGCGTAGAAAGCCCCCAGCGGCTAGGCTTGCAGGGCTGCGCCACGCGCCAAATCTTCGACACTCCCCTCGAAACCCTCCCGATTCCCATGCCCGCGAACCCTGCCATTTCCCCCTTTTCCCACCTGCTGGCCCCGCTCGACCTGGGCTTCACCGTCCTGAAAAACCGCGTGCTCATGGGCAGCATGCACACCGGCCTGGAAGAGGGGCGCGATCTCAGCAAGCTCGCCGCTTACTTTCGCGAGCGTGCTGAAGGTGGCGTGGGCCTGATCGTGACCGGCGGCTTTTCTCCCAATATCGCCGGCTGGACCAAGCCCTTGGCCGGCACGCTGGCCACCTCGGGCGCGGCGCGCCGCCACCGCGTGGTGACCGACACGGTGCACCAGGCCGGCGGCAAAATAGCGCTGCAAATCCTGCACACTGGCCGCTATGGGTATCACCCGTTCGCTGTCGCTCCGTCGCCTATCCGGTCGCCCATCTCCCCTTTCAGGCCCCATGCGCTGAGCGCGCGCGGCGTTGAGCGGCAGATTCGCGCCTTTGTGAATTGCGCGGCCAAGGCGCGCGAAGCGGGCTACGACGGGGTAGAAATCATGGGCTCCGAGGGCTACCTCATCAACCAGTTCCTGAGCCTGGCCACCAACCAGCGTGACGACGGGTGGGGTGGCGACTACAGCCAGCGCATGCGCCTGCCGCTGGAAATCGTGCAGCGCACACGCGAAGCGGTAGGCCACGACTTCATCGTCATCTACCGCCTGTCCATGATCGACCTGGTGCCCGGCGGCAGCCGCTGGGACGAGGTGGTGCAGCTCGGCAAGGCGGTGGCCCAGGGCGGTGCCAGCATCATCAACACCGGCATCGGCTGGCATGAAGCGCGGGTGCCCACCATTGCCACCAGCGTGCCGCGCGCGGCCTTCGCCTGGGTCACGCAAAAGATGAAGGCCGAGTTTTCAGCTGTCGGCATCACCACCCCGCTGGTCACCAGCAACCGCATCAACACGCCCGAGGTCGCCGAGCAGCTGCTGGCCGACGGCATGGCCGACATGGTTTCCATGGCGCGCCCGCTGCTGGCCGATGCGCACTTCGTGGCCAAGGCCGCGCGCGGTCAAAGCGACCTGATCAACACCTGCATTGCCTGCAACCAGGCCTGCCTGGACCATGTGTTCGCCAACAAGGTGGCAAGCTGCCTGGTGAACCCGCGTGCCTGCCACGAGACCGAGCTGCTGTACCGCCCTGCGGTGAAGCCAAAACGCATCGCTGTCGTGGGCGCCGGCCCAGCCGGCTTGACCGCTGCCACGCTGGCCGCTGAGCGCGGGCACGAGGTGCATTTGTTCGACGCTGCCAGCGCCATTGGCGGCCAGCTCAACATGGCCAAGCAGGTACCGGGCAAGGAAGAGTTTTTCGAGATGCTGCGCTACCTGCAACGCCGGGTCGAGACCACCGGCGTGCTGCTGCACCTGAACCAGCGCGTGGCAGCGGCTGACCTGCACGGCTTCGACGAGATCGTCATCGCCACCGGTGTGGTGCCGCGCGACCCGAAAATTCCGGGCCAGGAGCACTCCAAGGTGCTGAGCTACATCGAGGTGCTGCGCGAGCACAAACCGGTGGGCCCGCGCGTGGCTGTGATCGGCGCCGGCGGCATTGGCTTTGACGTGGCCGAGTTCCTGGTGCACAGCGGCATTTCCACTGCGCTGGATTTGCCAGCCTGGCAGGCCGAGTGGGGCGTGACCGACCCCGAAATCGCCCAAGGTGGACTCAGCACCGAAGCCCCCGCCGTGAGCCTGGCGGCGCGCCAGGTCACGCTGCTGCAGCGCAAGGGCGGCAAGCTCGGCGCCGGCCTGGGCAAGACCACTGGCTGGATCCACCGCAGCGCGCTCAAACACAAGCAGGTGAAGATGATCGGTGGCGTGAACTACGAACGCATCAGCGACGAAGGCCTGTTGATTTCGCATGGCCCTCAACGCGAGAGACCGACCTGGATTGCCTGCGACAACATCGTGCTCTGCGCTGGGCAGATACCGCTGCGGGTGCTGGCCGATGAGCTCACAGCGCAGGGCGAAACAGTGCATGTGATTGGTGGCGCGTTGGAGGCCGGCGAGCTCGATGCCAAGCGGGCGATCGATCAGGCGGCGCGGCTGGCCGCGCGGCTCTGATGTTTGGCTCCGCCGCGCATCAAAGCCGCCGCCCGCTCGCGCCAATGGCACCGCACTGCAACACCGTTGGCAGGTCTTGCCACTGCCATTGGCCATTCATTCGCTGATTGCGCCGACCCGGCGACGTCATCGGTATTTCAAATCAGCCGGTTGACAGGCTTGACAGAAAAGCGCCCCAGTGCAAGGGGCTGGACCACACGGATCAGCTATTTGCCTTGAATAAATCAAGGATGGACAATAATTTTTACCGCAGATTCGTTGTTGTGAATCAAGGTCTCAAAACCCTTCGAAATTAAATCATCCAAGGCAATTCTCTGAGTAATAAAAGGTGCCAAGTTGATTTCGCCAGCCTCAACCAACTTGATGGTTTCTTGGTGATCGTTGACATAGGCAATGGTGCCGCGAATGTCCAGCTCTTTCATCACCACACTGTGCACATTGACGGTGGCAGGGTGGCTCCAGATAGACACAATCACCAACACCCCAGTGGCCTTCATGGCGGCGACCAAGGTGTCCAACACCTGGTTGATACTGCTGCATTCAAAAGCCACATCGACGCCGCGACCATGGGTGATTTTCATGACCTCCGTCACCACATCTACCTCAAAGGGGTCCAGCACATGATCGGCCACCCCGGATTCTCTGGCTTTTTCTTTGCGTTTGGTGCTCAGTTCGGTGACGATGACAGTAAGTCCCTTGGCCTTCAAGATGGCGGACAACAGCAGGCCGATCGGTCCGGCACCGCCCACCAAGGCGACATCGCCGGCTTTTGCGCCGCTGCGCACGAAGGCGTGGTGGCCGACCGACAACGGCTCAATCAGCGCTGCTTGATCCAGCGGGATGGCATTGGAAATGGGATGAACCCAACGCCGCTTCACCGCAATTTTTTCAGACAGTCCGCCACCACGGCCACCCAGTCCAATAAAGTTCATGTTCTTTGACAGGTGGTAATTTTCGCCAGGCCCAGTCAGGACATCGTCTGCCACGATATACGGTTCGACCACCACATGCTGCCCGACCTGAATGTCATCGACGCCGTCTCCCACGGCATACACCACACCTGAAAATTCATGTCCCATGGTAATCGGTGCTGATTCACCTGAAATGGGATGGGGATGGCCGCACGGTGGAATAAAAATAGGCCCGTCCATAAATTCATGCAAATCGGTACCGCAGATACCACACCACGCCACTTGAATGCCAACGGTGCCTGCGGTGACTTCAGGTTCGGGAATATCCTCGATACGGATATCGCCTTTGTCGTAAAAACGTGCTGCTTTCATTGAGAGGCCGATCTTTAAAATTTGACGCTGGTTGATGCGGTGCGCTGTCTTTCGTGGCTGGGTTCAGGTTGCTGGGTCTTCGCGGGACATGTTGCGCCTATGGTTTCTTGGATCGGGTGAAACGCGCCCGATCCAAGCGGGCGCTCAGCGCAGGTGGTGCACCGCTGCCTGCCCGTAAACGGGGGTGTCCAGTTCTTCGTAGCGCGCTTTCAATTGCAGCGAAAGAAACTGCGAGTAGTGGCGGCTCTGGTGCAGGTTGCCGCCGTGAATCCACAGCTGCTGCTGGTTTGTCGGCTTCCACATGTTGCGCAGCTCGCCCTCCCAGGGTCCGGGATCTTTGGTGGTGTTGGAGCCCAGGCCCCAGACCTTGCCCACCCGGTCGGCCACCTCGGGTGACACCAGGTCGGCCAGCCAGCGGTTCATCGAGCCATAGCCGGTTGCATAGACAATCAGGTCGGCAGGCAGCTCGGTGCCATCGGACAGGGTCACGCTCTTGGGGTGAATGCACTGGATGTCGACACCGCTCTTGAGCTTGATGCTGCCGTCGGCCACCAGTTCGCTGGCGCCCACGTCGATGTAGTAGCCCGAACCACGGCGCAGGTACTTCATGAACAAACCCGAGCCGTCGTCGCCGAAGTCGAGCATGAAACCTGCCTTCTCCAGTCGGCCATAAAGATCGGCTTCGCGCTTCTTCATCTCGTCGTACACGGGAATCTGGAAGGTGTGCATGATTTTGTACGGCACGCTGGCAAACACCAGATCGCCCTTGTGGTGATCGATGCCGTTCTTGATGGCCTCTTCGCTGTACAGCCCGCCCAGCGCCAGCTCCATCAGCGACTCAGAAGGCGCAATGTGCGTGCTGCTGCGCTGGATCATGGTGACGTCGACACCGTTTTCCCACAGCGCAGCACAGATGTCGTGGGCCGAGTTGTTGGAGCCGAGGACCACGCATTTTTTGCCCGCATAGTGCTCTGGGCCAGGGTGCTTGCTGGAGTGGTGCTGCTCGCCCAGAAAGGTCTCGGCCCCTTCGATCTTGGGCACATTGGGGTAGCCCGAGACACCGAGTGCAAAAACAAGCTGTTTGGGGTGCAGCAGCACCTCTTTGCCCTCGCGCTCCACCACAACGGTCCATTCCCCTTCGGCCTCGTCGAAGCTGGCCTTTTTCGCCAGGGTGGAGCCCCAGTAATTGATCTCCATCACCTTGGTGTACA
>Ga0105055_10008999_pt1 | contig 12857 bp, 11 predicted proteins | sample BON03_FD_78090 | JGI IMG/M metagenome (GOLD analysis project Ga0105055, IMG submission 78090) | Freshwater microbial communities from Lake Bonney liftoff mats and glacier meltwater in Antarctica - BON-03 | ecosystem: Environmental > Aquatic > Freshwater > Ice > Glacier meltwater | place: Lake...
CAGCGGATGCAGCGGCCGCTTTCAGAGCAGCTACGATAGCACCTGGGGGCACTATTCCAAGAAAGAACCCCCCCCATCCAGCAAGTACAGATGGAAGATTGTCTGCTACATGCATGTGAATTCCCTGTGGTGTGAGCATGGCATATAAAACCCAAAACGATTGTAACAGGAAACTCACTTTTTGCGGTTTGAGCCATTGAGAAGTAAGGCCCTGAATACAAGTAAGAATTAAATACAACCAAGATGTCATTGACTTACCATTGCTTGTGTTGCCATGTATAATAGAGAAAGAACAGTTGATTGGCGGATCCCGGGGACTGTAAGCATTGGAATCTTGATACCCGGAATAGATTTCGTCTCTAAACTAATATTTGAAAGCATTCGAATAGTTCCTAAAGATCCAAAAAATTGACCAAGAGCAGGAATCGTAAATCCAATAACTGTGAAAATCCAGGATGGCATCGTTTTCACATTGTCACCGACAAGTTGCTTGGTAGATTCCGAAATCTTCCTGATCCATTTTGAAACTTTGGGTGAAACATTCTTCAGAGATTTCAACACCGGTTTGCTGAAGAGGACTCCTATAATCGTGACTGCGATTAATAAGACAGCCAAAATGAGCAATCCCATGACATTTTTTGACAGTTTTAAAGCCACACTCAAAATCATAAGTAGCATCCCAACAACAAACTGTGGATACATCAGTAGCCTAATTCCCCCCCCTATAAAAGCAGCACTCACCACCGCAAACGTCCCCGTCTTCAAACCCATCACAGTTTCTGCACGTGGTGCACACCCGGTTTTTAAAATAATTTTAGTTCCGTTATGGACACGCTTCGTCTTTCTCGCGAGTACAAAGAAGATGTTCTAGAAGAATGGCGAGAGAGGGACAAGAAGAAAAGACATCAATGGGAAGATCTTGTGAAGGAACATCGATTTACTCTCCGTAGGTCCGCACAGAGGCTGATTTTGAAAACGCGAGTTTTTCTAAGTGGAGAATTTGGATGGCCCACTGAGAAAGCACACAAAGATTATATTTATTATGCTATTGCAGGAGATTTTTTTGCCTTAAGAAGTTGGCTGCTGGCCTATGGTGATAACCCAGGAGTTGTTGATCACCAAAACGAGCTGGACGGTAAGACAGCTCTACATATAGCATGTCAGAGATCCGATTTAAGAATGGTTCAACATCTATTATTACGAAAAGCCAAAGTTAATGTACGAGATAGATTCGGATGTTTCCCACTTCATTATGCCTGTTCAAAAGGGGCTATTGACTGTGCAGATCATTTACTTCGTGTACATGCACAAGTTGATGGTCGAGACAAATTTGGAGTGACGCCGCTGATGAAAGCCGCCGAGATTGGAGATGCTGATATTATCGATTTGCTTTTGGAATACGCAGCTGCGCCTAATATTAAAGACAAAATGGAAAGATGGACTGCCTTGCACTATGCAGCAAAAAGTGGAGACCTTGAATGTATTCGATCCCTGCTCAAGTCAGGCGCAGACTTTTCTTTATACTCGCTCGCCAAACAAAATGCGCAAAGTATCGCATTGGACTTTGACAGAAAAGAAGCTGCTATATTGCTTGGAAAATGGCGAAGGAAAAAAATGTTTCCCAATAGCAAGTTAAAATTGGCCGACTTCGACGAAGATTTGGATTTATAAATTAGTAATTCATTACTTTTTTGACCTCGTTTGGATCAACTTTAGGAATTTCATCAAAATCCTTTCTCAGAGTAGATTTCGGATCCGCAATAGGTTCCTTCAACGAGGTTTTGCCTAGTGGACCTTCACAACTGAGTTGACCGTTCATCGGCAAACTTCCCCATTTAGTGAGAGGAGGAGGCTGGTCTTTTTTGCATGCTTCAAGAAGTTCAATAGTCGTCTTTGGAGTCAACTGCTCATAAAAATCGTCGTTTAGCTGCACCATTGGAGCGTTTACACAAGCACCAAGGCACTCCACTTCTCGTAGAGTAAAGTACCCGTCCTTGGTTGTCTCTCCATCTTGGATTCCGAGATGTGTCTCTATTGTTTTCTTAATTTCTTGAGCACCACATGCCTGGCATGGTGTTGTACCACATAGCTGAATGAAGTACTTTCCCACTTTCTCCCGGTTAAACATGGTATAAAACGTAGCAACTTCGTATACTCTCATAGGATTGGCTCCAACAATCTCAGCAACTTTATTCATCGCAGCTACAGTGAGGAAATTATCGTTCTGTCTCTGGGCCAAATCCAGCAAAGGAATACAAGCGGATAACTTGTAGTTCGTAGGGTACTTGCCTAGGATGGAAGCCACACGACCGTAGTTCTCAGGGGAGAAATCGAAAGAATCTTGAGCGGTGTTCCCCTCAACATCTCTGTGTGAACTAATACCTGCTGAGAAGCTTCGGGATTGGGAGCTGAATACAGCACTGCGATAGAACTTACGAAGCATTGCCACTAAATGAGGTTGTGTTTTTTAAATGGTCTACTCAATGAGAGGTAAGGTCCCCACTCACTGTTTTTGAAAACTTTTATTTTGGACATTTTGGTTGTATTCCAAAATCAATTATTTATTTATTTTAGAATGCAACGAGTAGTGGATAAAAGTCATCAATCGATCATTTCTTAAAACAAATGTACGAGCAACTTTTTTTAATTAAGTACCTTGATGGTATCCCTGTGGCTATCAGCAACCTATGAGAAATACCGAATTCAGATTCTACCACTCGAGATGCGCAAGTTTTAATTTCATGCCTTAACTTGATAGTCCTCATCAATATTTTAAAATAGAAATACTTTGGATAGAAATTGAATTTATAATTTACTTATAGATCATACTTTTTGGTCAGTGAAGTCTTTTGCAACGAATGTTCTGGAGACAAATAAATAGAGAGGAATTCCTATGAGAGTGCATGCTCCGTAGACGTAGTTAACATATGACACATGCCCCATGTTGATATCATTTGGTACCCAAGCAGCCATCAGCATACTCAGAGACGCAGTAATGCCATTAGAAAGAGTACCTTGGCATAAAAGGGTAAATGCTTGCATAAGAGACCTCATTGACGTTGGAGTATTACTGTAGGTGAACGAATACATACCTGCATTCACGAATACTTCTCCGATTCCAATTCCTAGATATGGAAGAACCATCCACCATACAGTCATGTCGGTCATTACCATGTGCAAGTCAGTCGTTCCTTCTGTAAATGTTGGGCTACACAACGAACGGTAGTTGCTGTCTGCAGAAAGAACCGACAATGGCACTGCGGCATTAAATGGAGAAGTTCCATTACTTAGATTGCCCATTAAAGGAGTGTCTACGCGACTATTTTCAATGATTGCAGAGATAACACAACTGATTGCACCAATAGCCAATCCGGCGGTAAAAGCAACGGTTTTACTGATATCTCGACCAAATATTCTTTTATATAGAGGCTGAAGAGCAAAGGTGTAGATTGGTGTAAAAATAAGAATTGCAATACAGTCCGCGGTATTAAGAATCGCAGCACTCAATTGAGAAGTTTCACTAGTTTGCAGGTTCATTTGACACGCTTGACTCAGCCATACGGTGGACATGGAATTGTAGCAGATGTTAAATAATGTTGAAACTACCGCAATAGTTGGAACAACATCCATAGCTGCTTGAAAATCCGATACTCCTACTTGATCATAATCCTCGAAATTCTGCATCCACGAATTGTCTCTGTGACAAAAAATGACTCCCAATAGAAACATAACAACCAGGACCATCGACACATAACTCAGAGCATTCCCATCAATGAAGCCGCTGCTGATAGTAAGCACAAACCAAACAGGCAAAATGCACCAAGTGGTTAACATTACATACCCTTTGAATCCTGCCTTTTGTCTTGCTTGTTCGATATAGTGAAAAATTGCACCCATAGAATTGCCTTCGCATGGCTTCTTCACGTACTTTCTGCTTCCGAGAAAGAAGATAGCCATACCGAGTGTCATTGCACCTGCAGCGAGCATGAAGACGAAGAAGAATCCATACTCTTGTGGGATCGATCCGACTCCTGCAGTTGCCCAATTAGCAAATAATCCAAACGCCACCAAAGCTCCTAGATTGATAACAAAGTAAAACCAAGTGAAGAAATCATCACACTCTTTTGCTTCAACAGGGTCACTCGTATCGTACTGATCAGCTCCAAGATTTGCAACGTTAGGCTTAATGGTACCCGAAGCAACTGCTACCAATGCATACATTCCCACGAAATACATAATTTCGCTGTCGATACTTGGTAATGTTGCAAGTGCGCCTATATATGCTCCAATTACGTAAACTGTTCCACCAACAGCGATCGTTTTGAACCGCCCCCAGAATGAATCTGCGATCCACCCTCCAAAAATGCACGAACCATAAACAATCATGCTAAAGATGTTTGTCAGAGCCGAAGAACTGGTATTGTCATATTGGAACACAGATTGCAACAGGAATTTTTGAGTGCCAGTTAAAGAGTAGTAGCACAACCTTTCACACATCTCAACCACAAGGATACTCATACAAACAGTGAGCAACTTGCGCTTGTACCATGGAAGAGGTGCCCTTTCATCGCCGTGAGGACCTTCAACTCCGACACGGTTCATTTTTGCAGACGAACTATGCACCAAACGAGCACCACTGAAAAATGCGCTATCTCCCATAGTATTTGTTGTTTTTGTTTTACTTTCAAAGTTTTCTGTTTGGTTGTACAACTCGTAGTCTCGTACAGCTGAAAAAATTAACCCAGTAATTAATTGGAGTTCAGCAGTATGAATTTCACTAAAATTTGTTTTGTGAAACTTGATAAAAATTAGTTGAAAATGTCGTAACAAAACGGAACGACCCCCGCGTATTTTGACTAAGGTATTTTAGTAGTAACGCTAGCGAACATTTTCACTGAATTTAATTTCGTTGTTACTGAATTTAATTCAGTTATTACTCAATTTGACTGTTCAAGAATATTGTTTTCAGTTGCAACTGGCAATTAATTACACGAAGTGAAATAAGCTAGAAAATTTCTGTAATGCGTTATTACAGTACAACCAGTCGGGTTGGGCAGTCAACTTTACAGAACTTTTTCAACGTCTCTCTATCAAATAGTATAAATGAATAATGAATCGATAGGAAGTATGATATCATTGATGAGAACATGTCGTTTTGTGACAGGAATGTATCCGAATTTTAAATTGTAAAATGAAGTTTTTAACAAAAAGGTAGGAATGGCACAAAATTAAACATTGACGGATGGAGATATGGACGGAGAAAGTGATGTATTATTTGTTCGCAATTTAGTCATTCGATTTGCTCGCTTTCCCTGAATAAAATTGAAGAGCACTAAATAGACTGATGCCGTCGCAAAGCATAGCAGCATTATTCTACCTAGAGGTTTGACGAGGTTGGTTACTTGACCTCCAAGGCGTTTATCAATGGAATCAGTGACTTCAAAAGTAAGAAAACAGGATTTCCCAGCCAATTGGAACCCGTAACATGAAGCAGTCATCATTGCCACCGCGAGAAAATGCGTGAATTTGACGATGCACGGTAACTTCCCCCATGAATTGAGCTCAAATTTTGTTTCCCGAGTCGCCTGCATTGCTTCCTCGCGTTCAAGCACTTCCATATCAGGAGCTATTGCTTTCAATTCCTCTTCTTTCTCTACAGCTAATTCCGCCACGAAATGAATAGCTCCAAAGAAAGCAATACCTTGGATAATAAGCGCTATCATCATTGACACAGAACTTGCTGGTGCCCATACTCCTCCTTGTCCAGCTTTCAGTAACAATGACCCAGCGACACAAACTGGAGATACAAGAAAAAACACTGGTAATGTACCCAGCAGCATTTGCCATACATTGAGTTTAAGCACACCGGTGAGTACGGATGTGGGCCAATCAGGGCCGCCGCATAGTATCATAACCTTTTTTCTATTCATACCCGGTTTCTCGAGGATTAAACGAAAGGATCGCATTTCCATGGAGTTGATACCTACCAGCGAGCGGATGTAGACACTACGAGAACCAAAAAGTTCTCCGATCAACTTTTGCTGAAGAACCACTGCCACGAGTTTGACTAAGAAACAGATGACACAGACATAAAACACTGCCCACCAAAACCCAAATACTTGTTCGGCACTTCCAGTCAAAGCCACACCCCCTGTGAAGTATACGGGCAGTCCTGGAACTGGTGGAAGGAGAAACATCGTCAACCCCACAGCGCTGAAGAGCAAGGTCGCCGTCCCGAGACTAAGTGGCTTCAGTTGCTCATTAAGCCAACTCAGGAACACAGTTGTGACGCGAGCTACTCCAACAACAAAGATGAAGAAAAATATCCCAATGTACAAGGACTTGATGAGCACAGAGCCCCATTCCCAGGATTTAACAGCATCCAGCTGAGACTTGGCTGTGGCGGTCACCCAAAATTTCTTTTCCTTGTCACATTTAATGGTTTTGCCAAAAAATGTGTATCGGCGTACCATTTGTCGGAGGAACGACAACAGGAGGTACACGAGAAACACGGGCGCTGCAAAAACAACAAGAAAACCTCTGGCCCAATCAGATGTTATCGCATGAGAAGCTCGCGATCCAATGGGAGATTTAATAAATTGACTCTTGAGATATTTAATTCCGAATACTCCTACAGCAAGCACTGCCGATAGGAGCATGGCCAGCATTGACAGCGTGATGATAACTGTCGAAACATACATTTCTGCGGCGGCGATACTGCTGGCCACCCAAGTAGAAAGCACAGAAATTGCCACGAAAACGAAGAAGAATTGTGCCATTGGCTCAACACCGACGGCGCTTCTCGTTTCGCGTCTTCGTAGTTCGGCTCGGATCATGAAGTGAAGGATGATGGCAAACATGGCAAACCATGCGAACAACAGAAAAGGCGATAGCCAAAGAAGGAATGCACGTGTGCAATTAGTCATCGATTTATCAATAGCTTCGTATGTGATGCCATAATCAGGCGAGTCTGGCGAGATGGACTTGAGGAAGAGTTGAAGATCTTCAGCAGTTGTCGCATTCTCTATCAAGCTTAAATCAGCAGAATATGCATCATAATTGTTTTTGACAATGTACTGTCCTACTTTTTCAGCTTTGATTTCGCATTCCATCTTTGTATAGAACGATATTTTCGTGCTGAGTTTCCAGTAATTTTCCGTTTTTACGATCCAAGTGCCCCAGCCTACCAATGCCAGTATTGCAACCAAAAGTAATGGCCACATAAGAGCACGCATATAAGGAACATTGTCAGTTTCCCTGAAAAATTGTACCTTGATGAAAATGGTGACGATTGGAAACCCAAACAAAAACATGCTTAAGGGTGCCGCTGCAAAGTAGTCTACGGCCAGTAAACACGAAGCCCCTAAACCACATAGAGCAGCTACGATTAAGAAATCGCCCAGAATTTTCATCCATTTACTCCAATACATGATATCCAAGATGAACAGACCTGCCATCAATCCAAACGAGCCTAAAGCCACGTAAGTCACAACCACACTAGCCGAATGTAAAGCAAGATACACTTGACTACCTAGTCCAATGTATCGCACTTGGCTAAACAGAACCAAGTATGCAGCTGCAGCGACAAACGGCATACATACGGCCACGAAGACTCCAGCTATTGAGTAGCTTTTCCCGCCACGATCCATTGCTGCTATCCAGGAAGACTGTTGTCGCACAATACCAGGTCTCTGCCTGATAGGCCCATCTTCCTCTTGCTTTCCATGGAAGAATATTGGTTCGTCGCTTTCGGACGAGACAACCTCAACATCAGTCATTCGTTTATTTTAGAGCTGAGAAAGAACACACCTTTTTTCAACCCCTCTTTTAACTCTATAGTTTTCCCTACAAAATCCAGTGTCACACTCTAATTTTAAAAAGACTTCCAGCGTACTTACTCCATTAAACTGTTTTATAAACTGGTATCGATCTCAAGATCTTTGTACATGATCTTTCAAATGAGCGGCTAAAATTTTGATTTGAAACATAGCAGAACTACTTGTGATTTTGTCAGACGAAAGTGATTGATTCGGAATTTATTGTCAAAGTTGATTCTTTCATCGCTGGGCGGGCTGCTGTTTTTAAATTCTTGATTTAATTAGAATATTTGATCGATTGAATCATTCGAATTTCTAATACTACTAAAAATCAGTCCGTCCTTTATTGAAACGAGTGAAATAACTCTAAAAATGGTGCTTCACAAGTACAAGCAACTGCCACTCCGCTCATTGGTGGATACTCTCCTTGCAGGGCCATCATGCGGGAATTTGGATATGGGATGGGGCCGATTATTTGGAGGCCAATTATGCGCTCAATCTCTCAGCGCCGCCCTTGTGAAAGCTCCGAGTGGGGCCCTTGCACATTCAATTCATTGTACGTTTTTGCGTGAAGGTAGCGTGGACGAAACACCACGATATGAAGTTGAAGTGCTGAGAGAAGGCCGATCGTTTTCAACCATCAAAGTTAGGGGATTGCAGAGACATGGAATTGTTTGTGAAACGATTGTAAGCACCCATGTTGGTGAGGAAGGCTTGGACCATCAGGTTTGCATGCCCGATGAACTTGACCCCGTGCGTGATCTAGGACCGAACATTGCACGGTATACTAAATTCAAGGAAAGCAGCGACGGTGGGACGATACCTCCTGTATTAAAGGATATCTATATGGATGAATGCCAACCGATTATCATGAGACCGATCAGCTTTGCCAGCGATTGCATTGAAACTCACACTAAAACAGAAGAATCAGTTGAATCACGGCATTGGATTAAACTCAATGGTAGCTTAGATTCTTCTGGAATGGAGCTTTCCAAAGAGCAAGTTTCACAAATTTGTTTAGCTTTCTTGACAGATTTCCGGTTTCTGAGCACTTCTTTGCTACCACATGGTGTCACACTTTGGCAAGGAACGATTCAGCCTGCGAGCCTCTCGCATTCACTTTATTTCCATAGGCCTTTTGTGTTAGATGACTGGGTCTTGTTCAACAAAAAAACACCCAATGCGTCGATGGCGCGAGGGTTTGTGAATGGGGAGATATTTGAAAGAAATTCAGGAAAACTGCTTGCTTCCGCTGTCCAAGAAGGCCTTATTCGACCCAGAACCCTAAAGAGGAATACTGCTAAATCATTCTTCTCGTAGTTCATCTGTCACGCGTGAGGCATGATTTCTATTTATATCTCCTCTGTCGTATTAGAACCAAGTCTTCTTCATAAGATCTCGAATTCTTAAAATCCATTTGAATATACCCAATATGCTTAAATCAAATGATAAATCAACTCTCAATCTCGCAAGGAGTAGGTTTTCCATGCTTGGCAACGAGTAGGTTTTCCATGCGTGGCAACGACAATTTGCAATAGGGTCAGAAACTCCCGATATTTTGAAAGGAGAGACAAACGAAATGAAATTCAATTGAAGCATGGCACATCGAGAGTTGTGAAGGTTGGTTGGCAGTTTTGGAGACAATGGATCCCCAATGGTTCCGAGTGATTCGTACATTCTAACAGCAAAAGAATACATTTAGACTTCAAAGTTAACTATTCCTATCTGCGGTGTATAACGTGCATCGATATGGCCCATATATTAAAATAAATGAATCCACGGTCTTCCAAGCATGTTTAGAACTGAGCAAGAGATGCTGGCAAATCTACCTACATAATTGATATCCACCAATGAATCCGTAACACTCGATTCCCAAACCATCAGCTGTTGTCGGAATTAAATAAGGAAACTTTCTTTGATGGTTCTCCGAAAAGATGTCTAATTTTCAAAATCCTTTTCATCCATCAAGGAAGCTACCTCCATGCCGTAACGCAAAACATGTTGAATGACTCCTTTTGAATGATTTGTTGTGCTGGTCTCGTTTGTTAAGAGCTTTTTTCTACTATTGCCATTTCGAATAAAACCTGTGTTCAAAGAACTGTCGACGTATTCTTTTGGTAGATTCACTATTTGGCTTGGATTTGATTGGGGTGTACTGACAAGGCAATATCGCCGCATGACATTTACGTATGTTCAATGCTGATCAAACCAAACGAAATAAAATATTGAAGGAACGCTGCCACCAATAGTCCACCAGCCATAAACACGTATTTTTGAAATTGAAAGGAAGGTGATTGTACAAGAAGAACATGTAATTTTCGAATGATAAGGGAATCAGACTTATTCACTACGAAATATTTTGAAGAATTTCCTATCACTTGAAATGATTCCGGGTCATCAATGTTGAGATCGCATTCAACTATGAAGGCGGAATTGAAACACTCCAGTTTATACTTACTATCGCCAGGAAACCGTTGGCTATGCCAGAAATGTCTCTTGTAGTTGTTGCTCAGGGCGAATTCCTCGGCAACTTTCCAAGTATCGCTTGTATAAATTCCGTGTCCGAAGGCATCTCCATTTTTCATTAAGCGAGTGTCTGTCAGAATCCGCAATCCATTTTGAAGGATGGAATGCAAGTTTTCCCCTTTTGTACCATGAAATACCCGAATAGCTGTTAAATCAGACTCTTTACCTGTAACAACATTGAAAGTAACTATAAAGTCACCATGGCCTCGTTCTTTGATACTTTCGAATTCGAGTTGTGTGTTTAAACTCATCAACCATCCTAATGTTTGAATACCTTGGGCTTCCATTGTAGTTTTCAAGTCTAAATCACGAAGACAGTGCATTAAAAAGCTGCTGCATGTGTCGGGCACTGACCAATGACTAGGATATGGATTGCAAAGTAGATGCTGGCGGCCGTTACCCAGTGACATAAACAGAAGCGATAATTGCATTTCAAGCCCACGGCGTCTATTTAAATCGTCCATTTTTTCAACTATCCAGTTAGGTACAATACCAGTAGGCTTTTCATGAACTACAGCTGTTTGATTAAACGAACTGATGGCCTGTAAAAATTGCCCCACATACACAATTAACGTCCAGTGGTGCTTGAGCGATTCGTCGTTCGTGTGATTAATCGTTTTTGAAAATCCATTAGTGGACACTGGACCACTGTATCCAAAAGCTGGAAATCCAGGCCCGAAATGTATATGCACAACATCGCAAACAGCCTCGCAATGTGGCCTTTTGCTCTCCCACGGCATCATAAAACGCATCTGAAATTCGTTATTAAGAGATTGACAGTCGACTATTCCGGTTCCTTTCAATTGAAACATATTACCAATTGGGTCCGTGTTCTGTTTGAACACAGGTTTCATTCTACCATTCACAAAGGATTCCATCAACATGTCACCGTCGTTCATCTTGACATGCGGCGGGGACCGTATCGGTTTTTCATGGAGCAGCTGCTGGAAAGCGTCAACGATGAAGGCAGCTCTTTGGAATTGAAGATTGCAGAATTGGGTCTGTTTCCTTATCATAAATGGAGCCTCGATGAATTTCCGGTTGAACTGCACCAATACTGTGGAAAAGGCATCGGCGTGTGGCAGTATCCATGTCAACTAGCACCTTTGTTGCAGTTGCTTGTTCAGTACGATATCAAAAGGTATCTTGAAATTGGAGTAGCTGCTGGTGGTACATTCACTCTTATGTGTGAATTGCTGAAGCGACATTCTTCTGGACAGTTTTATGCGTAAGTTACATAGTCCTCCTTTTCGTTGTTACTCACATTTTGTTGTCAGAGTTGCATGCGATCCCGCAAAGCCAGGCTCTGTGGCTTATTTGGGTGGAAAGAATCCTTATACTGGGGGCTTCACTACTTGGCTGGCATCCGAACCTAACTGGGAATACATTCAGGAATACTCTGAGCGATTAGAAAAAATGAGACCTGACTTGAATCACTTTGATTGTGTGTTTATAGATGGAGATCATAGTCTTGAAGGATGCTTGGCAGATTTTGAAATGGCTCTTCGGATGAAAGCTCGAATTATTATCATCCACGATATTGTTAGCCATGCCTGTCCAGGGGTTGTGGAAGCTTGGCAACGTATAAAGACTGAAAATGAGTGTTCTTTCTTTGAATTTACCAATCAACACGAAAGTGTTAATTTAGAAACGGGCAAGCAGTTTCTTGGAATTGGAGTAGCTATTATGACTGAACAAAAGTAATCTATTATATTATCATATTTCGGGATTCCAATGGACCGAGGATTTGCAGCTGTTTACGAGAGAGTAACGAACTGTCACCAAAAAAGTGAATGATCTTCGGGCAGATATTACTTCTCATACCTGCTGTTAAGGTGAGTCTAGATAGTTGAGCTAATGTTTCATCACCAAAGAAGTCGAGGGCCTTCTGATTTACGTGAGAGACGCCTTCGGGAAGGGCCAGTTGATCTTTGGACGGTTTCGCGTTAATTCTCTCCTGCAGTGCTTGCAGTTGCTGTTTTAAAGTTGCAGCCATCGTGTTCTCTTGGTGAAGGATGGCGGCTTTTTTTTGTTTGGCTGTCATGTCTTGGCCGAATTTGTTTTGAACTGTTGCGGATATCAAGGATGGTTCTCCTAGAATCCTTACAGCTTTCGGGAACGCTCTTGCCCGTTGACGGTCTTGTGCAGTCACAGCTCGAGCAGAACTCGCTTGCAAAGCATCATCCCCGAAGAACCATAGCACCTTGGCATTGACGCGCAAGTTCTCGGGAGGTTCGTTTCTTGGTTTCGTTATAGTCCGTTTGAAGCTCCTTCGAATCGCATTGATGGCCTTCATTCAAAGTAATGAGGGACGGCGCGCGACAACGTTTTGTATCCTCCACCTATGAAAAACAATAAGACTAGAAGTTCCCCCAGTGGTCGCTCTAAAAAAAAACACACTTTTTTCATAATAAATGAATATAAATTCATCTTTTTTTTTTTTTAAACAACAACAAAAATCGATTTTTACTTCTTTTTTGAACAAACAGAAGATAATTAAAATTTAACCCCCCC
>Ga0105055_10009002_pt1 | contig 12855 bp, 10 predicted proteins | sample BON03_FD_78090 | JGI IMG/M metagenome (GOLD analysis project Ga0105055, IMG submission 78090) | Freshwater microbial communities from Lake Bonney liftoff mats and glacier meltwater in Antarctica - BON-03 | ecosystem: Environmental > Aquatic > Freshwater > Ice > Glacier meltwater | place: Lake...
CTGACAATTGCACCAACGCTGAGTGAGGATGAGCTATCATTGCTTTCTCAATTCGTTGTTGTTCCGATTCCATTCTTAGTGCCGCTACTGCTCGCAATCCACACTCCTGTATTTTCTCATCAAATAGAAATGCGTTAAGGGCTGTCACAACCACGCGTTTCGCAAAATTCATGTCATGGAATTTGGCTAAAGCAGCAATGGCAGCGCATCCTTGTTCTTGTATTTGAATATCAGCCGGAAAGAGTGCCATGCCGTGTAACACCCGATTTTGAACAATACTGACAAGTGGTCCTGAATTTGGAGCATCAGCTAAGCAGGTAATGATATAAGCTAGGTAAAAATAAACGATCGGCTCATCACTTAATTGAAGGAATTCCAATGATTTGCTATCAACAACTTTTTGCTTTTTCTCCGCATTATTCATCACGATATCATGCAATACGGTACAGCATGCAATTTGCGTCTTCATTTCAGGTGTTGTCTCCATCGTTAACAACATCTGTTGAAATATTTCGTCGATCATTTCATGATACGTCTCTCGAAGTAGCAACACCTTTGCTCCGTTGTACTGGATGGCATCATTAGTCACATGGTGTTTCATCGCCTGCAGTACAAGGCCAAAGTGGTCTAGACATTTAAATTCGAGCATCCACTTTACTCCTTTTTCCTGAATTGAACCATTACCGCGGAACGCGTCCATTGCTACAAGAACAGGTTCAATTGTCGTCTTCCACGAAAGTGCACACCCCCTACGTTGCACTGACTCGTCATCCACGTGTATGACCATCAAAGCGGCCACAAGCCCCTCGTCAAACGTCTGACTGTATTTCAATGAACCGAATGCATTGGCTATAACCCTGCCACATTGCTTGTGATTATCGAGAGCTTGATTCACCAATGGGTCAAAACATTTAATGTTCATGAGGAACCCGCATCCCAGCTCTTGAATTCTCGCACTTTTTGGATGTTGCTTCATAGAGTTTAAAATTTCAGTTTTGGCTGCTAGGTTTCGATTGATGATACTCAAGTTCATCAACGCACCTACAGCTGCTTCATACACTTGCTCATCTTGTTCATGATGTTCCATCGTTTTCAAAAGTGAAGCTTTAATGGTTTTATCATATGTTGTGCACAAACTCAGAAGTTTACAACATTCAATTTGAATCTTCGAAACTAATGGGTACCGATCCATTGTATATAGAATGATTGGTAGAGGAACAAAACCCAGTGACAGCAAGGCCATTAAACCGTAGTATTGAACCTCGATATCCACTTCATGAATTTCCATGGTCTTCAAAACCGCATCACTGGCATTGTTTTCAAAGTGATCCAACACACTCAGTGCAAAGCATCCACTTTGCTGCACTTTGGAATCTTCCCAATGGGTGCTCATGATCTTCACAATACTATCGGATGATTTGGTGGTCGACACAATCTCTTCAATCATCGAAACCGGGTTGTTCTTTTCTCGCAAAGGACTTAAAATACGTCTTTCCATTGCATCCTCAATTGCATCAGTAAATACCTTTGAGTTTGATTCTATCTCTTTCAGTATGGCTCCAAAGGCGAACACATCAGCTTTCGTACTTAACATCAGCGGCAATGCAAATTCCCCATTTGAATCGTAAAATTCCGGTGCACAGTATTGAGTTCCATCCTTAGGTATCTCTGTAGAAAGAGTGGTACCTACATCAGTCCACACAACATGGGAGAGATCATTCAATAGCAAGTTGTTGCATTTACAACCTCCATGAATAATTCCTTTCCCGTGCAAGTACTTCAATCCTTCAAGAGCTTGTCGAGCAACTGTCAGCTTTTGAGAAAAGTTCATATCTTTCAGGCAGCTCCCCAAGTTGTGGCGGTACAACGGCATGATCAGAAACACTTGTCCATCAGGTGCATCGATGACATCAACCAACCGCAAGAACAGTTTCCTCTGTTTACTAGGAAACATGATTTTGCGTTCAAAATCAACAACTTTCTTGATGCCAACGGTTGTGTCGTTCTCCCATTCCGTTGTCGCAAGCCCGATGCTGGTAGACACCAATCCATCTAGCGACTTGAACATCGATTTCGTATGCAATAAATAACGGATCTTTATTATTATTTTTATGCTTTATCAGCAGCACGCAAAATCCGCCAACAAAATCAATAAACAAGGAGCTTCCCCAGTGAAAGAATAGAGTTTTGAATTTGCGTAGCCTGTCACATAACAACTACTGAGTGCTACAAACCATGAATCAATTGAGAACCGTTTGATTGATACAACTAAGCTAACTCCACTAGAAATTCTCTATTTCCACAGTTGATTGTAAGTTTCGTCACTCTGATTTTCACAGTTTTACAAGACTCGGATTCTTCAAAATCAGACTCATGCTCATAGAGTGATATGTGATGTTGGCGGTCTTCATAGTATAACGGCTTCGAATACTGTAACAACACTTGGTCAATACAGTCCACCAAATTATCCAACTGCTTCTTCCCTCTTCTAACCATCAGCGCAGAAAATCTATCTTGAAAACATCTAAATCCGTTGCAGGTCAATTCAAAACTTTCGATCCCTTCTACAGCCGCCCTAACATCATCGACAAACCCTTCGATCTCAATCTCTCTCAACGAAAACATTCTTGACAGACTGATGTGCTGATCATCCACACGTCTCTTGCAAGCAGACAGAGCCTCCGCTTGTTGGAAGACATCTTCAGGAATCGAAAAACCTTTAATGCTCACAAACGAAAACCAATCACCAACATGTAACATGTTATTGATATACAATGGTAACAATAAAAAAAATGTGGATTCGTTTTCACTTTACAAATGAATCACACCAACAACAATAGTAGTAGTTGGTGGTGTGACGAGGAATATGGATGGGACTATTCAGTCGAAACACCCTGCTTCTCATCTACTATGTTAGAATTGCCTTCCATATGGCTATTCATTGCCATGGGTATGCCTCGCCTTTCCTCAGTACTTCGACTCCCACTCGTGAAACCAGCAACTAGTCTCGTCTATTACATCAAAATATCTGCTACTTGTATTGCCTTATGCTGCTGCGGATTCCTGGTGGCCCTTGAAGAGCCTCCTTCAGCGTCCCTTGTGGCTGCCACGACTAGCGCATGCGTTGCTTGGCTTCTGGCACTCGCGCTTCTGGTTGCAAGCTATCAACGTCATGTTCCAACATGTACATTGTTGAGAGCCTATTGGGTCACGCAATTGTTCATCAACATCATCATCTTTGTAAATAAAAAAGGTGGCAACAGTATTTTTCGAGGGCTGTACTGTGCTACTTGCGTCGTTTTGGCCGTCATGTCACTTTTTGCCCAAGATCAAACTCCATACAACGAAGTAGTTATTATCAATACTAGGCTAGACTCAGGAGTTAGATTGGATTCGGAGGATAACATAGACGAAGAGAATCTTCTTCAAAGGTCTCTGTCTTCCAGTCTATTGATCACTGGGGCATCCACTAGCAAGTACAGCAGTACGCTCACAGCATGGAATGAAGCACTTCGAAATGAAATCTAATAATATTTTTTAGTAACTAAATTAAAGCATCGTAGTGATTTCCAGCTTCCGACAGTCCTCGTTGCCACAACAATCTGATAGGCGAGGGATGCTTTTCATCTCCATAAGTGATAAGATGTTCAAACGAACCAGTATGATGGAACACAGATATGGTGATCCCTAACTTGTTAGATAACAACAAAAACTCTGTTTCACCGGCGTAGTCTGAACGCGACATTGCCTGAATGTACTCGGAGAAAGTCGGATATTTCGCATCCTTCATCAACACCAACTGTTCCAGCGTCAATCCAGTACCTGTCATTTCCTCCGAGCCACGAGAACGCAGTTCCACACAAACGATGCGGCGCAGTTCCGATGCCAATGCTGTTTCATCCGCGAAGCTCAAAGCGCCCCCGTTTTGACCTTGCGCAATGCTTCGAAATGCACAACTACCATCCCCGGTGACCTTCTTAATTCGAAATTGTTTTGAAACTTGGGAATAACTTGGGGGTGTTGCTGCAGGAGCTACTCTTGGGGCAGAGCTGATGTCCTCGATGTGCATACCATACATCTTTACATTAGTTTTTTTGCCGTCTAATCTCAATGCATCCAAAGCATTACTTATCTCTTCACGGGAATATCGTTTTTCAGTGTCTTCACGCTGTTCTTCTTCTGTATTCACAAATTCAGGTTTAGGTTTTTCCAATCTTCTATATTTTTCAACGATCTGTAACCTGATGCCCGCCATACACAAATCCATCTCATCGGGGACACCAGAAAGAGTATCTCGAACATCAATCGCTTGTTTGTGGAACTTCGGATGGTTGGACGGTAGGTGCAGTCCCATCCCTAACGTACACTCGAGGTACAAATGCAAACAATAAAAACCATTATCCCATTGACTCAACTTTTTATACTTTTCATAATCCAGCCAAATGGTCAGGGCCTCTACATACCGCTCCACTACATCTTTGTTGAATTTCGCGTCCTTCACAGTGGTCTTAATTCGTCGCTTTGTAGCTTCCCATTCTTCATCGATAACCTCCATACCGATTAAAAGAACCTTGCTCTGCTGAACGCAATTAAAAGAACAAGAGGAATCGTTTAGAAACGTTACTACTATACATGGGTTCTTGTAGCACGAATTCATTGAATGAAAAAAGATACCATAAAAGAACAAGTGCAATTTCCTTGCAAACATTCATAAACCACACGGATTCTTGTAACCTTAATCATATTCCTCGCAACAAAAAAATAAAAAAAGGGCCCCAGAAGAGACTCGAACTCCTAGCCTCTCCGAAATCAGCAGAAGAAAGAATTCTTCATCCCAAACGGAGAATCATACCCTTAGACCACTGGGGCTTGCGACAACAGCTGACCAGATCCATAATATAACGCAATAAAAACATATCTTTAAAAGAACAAGTGTGTTCATTACACGAATTCGTAGTATATTTTACGGGTTCTTGTACGCTATAGAAAGTTAAGACGTCAAGGCGTTCCTCAATTCCTTTTAATTAAAATTCAAATGGCAGATGGTAATGATATGGACAACGAGATGCAAAAGTTGAAAGAGAGACAGGAGATACGAACAGAGATGAAATCTCTCGTGCATCAACAGGAAGGGGGTGAAAAGAAACTGTTGGACTGCACGGTGACGAAGAAACAGGTTCAAGACGAACTCCGTTGTAACATGGAAGAGCTGAAAGCATCAAGAATTTGTTTAGAACGGTTATATCAAGAGTTGATGGGTCTTAAAAAGGTATATCTAATTGACAGTGCTCGCGTAGCAACTCAGAAACTTGAGCTACAAAAGATAGATGTTCACATTGCAAACATCAAACTATCCTTGAAACTGGCGAACCGTCCTACGTCATCGATTACTGGGTACAACGGAAACTCTGTCTCTGAATTAATTCTTCAGCCATAGTGTTAAGCCTGCAGCTACGACTCATCGCCCTCCGCAGTTCACACAAAAATCTCACAATCCAACTACTATGAAGCCTTCTGTTTGGCAGGTGATAGACCTCACGGAGGATAGTGACTTATCTGACAGGAAAATTGCTAAGAAAAAGTCGGACAATGGGTATACCAATTCGAATCGGAATCATCAAAATGATGTAACGAAAAACGTGAATCCTGAATCGAGTTGGAAACAAAGTATTTCATCAAGTTTGCCACGGAATCAGTTTCTCCATGATTCTAAAGCCTCGTTACAACCTCGACAGGCAGAGTCCGCTGACGAGAATCATGAGGGCAGAGATGTGGCAACCCACCGACGCGATAGTGATGGCTCCGATGCAGAATCCGATAGTTTAGAGGATTTTCAGCTACCATCCAAGCAAAAAAGGATTGTCTCGTCCGACTTACAATCACGGATAGGCGCTGGTGATCAAGTCATTCGATGTCACAACAAAAACTGATCTGTAGTGGATATGGGCCGACGGCGTCTCCCTATTATACTATGTTTCGTGTAGCACCGAGCCATTTGCTGATGGTAAGTACAAGGAAGGCTTCTATTTCAAACCAATTGAGAGTCCACTGAGAATCGATAAACTCAGTAAGCTTGCAAGAAGGAAGTATTCTGACCTGATGAAGCAATTATATTCTCGTTCGGTATTATGGGACCATTTGTCGTATATTTATTACACGAACCAAGCTTTAAGAATAACTTTTAAGACTTCAAGATCTACATGAACTTCGGTACTGTGCAGTAATTGGAAAGTACGCAAGAATTACTAAGCATAAGGACGACGGTGTTAAAACTGGCGCTATGAAAAGAGAAATCGCACTAGCAATTTGCGAATCCCCATCAAGAGTAGATTTGCACCTTTCAACGCTGTCTTGAGTTTTACAATCGATTCTGCCCGAGAATAAAAACCAAAAATCCATGTGGGAAGATACCTGGACCGGTAGTTCCGAACAGTATATACCAGCGAACACATTGTTAATTCTTTAGGCTTTCGCTTTAAATAAAGAGTATTGGCACAAATTCAAATACTAGGAAATCCAATTGAATCATGGGCCTCGTTTTAAAAAGATTCGAGGGACAAAATTCATAGTTTCCCAAATTATTTGTATACTTCATTTTAGAGGCCAACGTTTTCCTCAAATGATCAATTTGTCACATATACTTTCGAAAATTCAGAGAGAAATAACTATTTTAATTAAAATATGGGAAGATGTTGCGATTGATAAGAGCTGGAAATCGGAATTGAAGTGGTTAATATATCATCATGACTTGGGATGGACGTCACGAATTTTATTCAACTAATCACACCTTGGGATTCTACAATATCATGAATGTGTAAATATTGCATATCGTTTTCCTTACGTCGCCAACAATGCCGAAATTCAAATAACATTCGATTGCTGAAATGCTATTCAACAGCCTCTGATATGTAACGGCTTCGGTTACATCTCCTGTCGTAATATTTCTACGGTAGACACTTGGTCCGACCCATAACCACCCGTAAACAAAAAAAACAAAAAAAAGCAGGCCCCAGAAGAGACTCGAACTCCTAGCCTCTCCGAAATCAGTAGAAGAATAAATTCTGCATCCCAAACGGAGAATCATACCCTTAGACCACTGGGGCTTGTGAACTCACTGAACCAGTTGAGTTATCGATCATACCGGCCAATGTAGATATTAACAGAGTGCTCTATAATTTCAAACAACGCTTGAAAATAAGGTTAGTGAGTTCAATGTTCGTGCTTTGCTGCAAAGCATCTCTGTTATTAAAATCCTGAATGATTAATCATATCTAGCCTTCTATAACAACTTCAAGTATGAAATTACTCAACCAAATGCAGTGCGTATTTAAGTAGCTGAGTTGAAGTGCCTAATTAATTATGTAGTTGAGTTGAAGTACTCAATTTATTTTAATATATTTGCGCTACGAAAATATCAGTCGGCGGTAGGTATTTTATTTCAGATATTCCCGAAGTTGCTGATGATTGTATTTTGTAGATTAGCCATTGTCTGCTCAATGGCGACTAGAATATCCGAGTCGTTCTTTTCCCTTATATCTGCCAATCCTTCTTTATTTTGTTTCACTTGGAAAATTCGTAAAAATGTTTTCTCGTGGTGTGCTTCTTCGTCGAAATCAGATTTCCTTTCTTCTTCGTTGATTTCATGTTCATTTTGTGTGAAAGCCGAAACTCTTTTTCTGTTTAATTCCTTGAGTTGTTTTTCGGAGTCAATAGTGTCATTATGGTGTCTTTCAATGATGCGCCTCTCCCGTCTTACCAGCTTCGTGTTGTCAATTTCGAAAGATTCCTGGGACTTAATTAATGCTCTAGTTACTCTTCCACTTTGGTTTTCAATGGTTTCAGGAACTGCTGTATGTATGAAGTATTCAAAATTTTCAATCCACGATTGAATCCTGCGTGACTGCGGCGGCATCCAATCGTCTCGTACAACTTGTCTTGAAGCTTCGAGCTCTTCTTCGACTTGTTGCTTATTAACATCCAACAATAAAGAAAATGTATCTTCTATGTGTTTTGATTCCGCCTCTCGTTCAGAAACTTCGTTATTGATTCGTGAACTTAGTGCATCGATTCTTGTTTTCAGATTAATGACTTTCGACTTGAATATTCTGTCCTTTTCTATCGCTTGCTGCTTCAGAAAGGCTTTTTTCCTCTCTAGCTCTTTAGTGTCGAGACCTCTACTATCCTCTCTCTTTTTTTGTACTTGTTGCACTAGACATGAAGGTGCTCCTCTAGGCGCCAAATGCATGATTTATTTTTGTAACCGTTACAAAAAATACATGGATATTGGGACGTTGACGCAGCAATTGCGAAGCCAGGCTGAGCTTGAGAAAGGACGTAACACGGCCCTCGGGTTCTTCCTGAGCGCTACAGGTAGTGTGAATTCCGTTGATATGGCTGGCGAGGATAGACTATACGTCAAGTACGACTTTACTTACGGGTCCAAATGGAATATTATTCATGGAGTGGATAAAGGAATTTCTCAAATTGGAATCAAGTCGGAAGGCGGGGAGATTGTATGGAACTTTCCTATTGAGATTCTTTTTAAGAGTGTTAACGCGCATGGCTGGCCGAGACTTGTGATCAGTGTGTTCGGTATCGATGCATTTGGAAGAGACGTTGCTCGTGGGTATGGATCCATTCATATACCTACCACTGCAGGCTGTTATACCAAAAAAGTTAGACTTTTCAGACCAGTGTCTTCTTCCTATTTACAAAAAATCATCTCCTGGCTTCGAGGAACTCAGCCGGAATTTTATGATTCCAGATTCGTGGCGAAATCGTGTGATCGAGAAATGTCTCGAGTGGAGTCAGTTGGGACAGTGGCAATAAAGATGCAAGTGTTGACAAGGGGAATGAAAAACGAGGGATATGAAGGAGGAACGGGACTATCTGCCAAGGAAGTTATACAAGTAAAGAAAACATTGCAAGAGAATCTTATTGAATCAAAATAAATTTAATACATACATAGTCATATTAAGGCGCAACAATGTAAGGACTAGTGTCACTACGATAATGACTGCAATAGGGTACAACATGCTAGTGACCAATTTCTTATTCAAGAATGGTAAAAAGAGGTATCCCAAAAACGATATATAGTGATAATAGCAAAGGGCACAACAATAAAGGGTATTCGCAACAAAAGCCGATAATCGAGATTCACTATCTAGCAGAGGAAGAAGTAGAAACTGTAACACGTACAAGACGACGAACAATGGAAAGTAGGCATTGCAATGAACATCAAACGCGTACAGCCATTCAACCTTTTGGTCCACGCTATGAGAATGTCTAATGCGGCAATGGTTGTTGGAAATCCACCACAGTATGCTTGCAATGAGAACCCCACTGCCGAAAAAGACGCTGAGATGAGTCAGTACCACCCCAACGGGTCTGAGGCCTCTAGCAGCAGCAAAAGCCATAGAACCTGCGCCTATCAAGCAGCATAGTGACACCACAAATGCAGGATCGTCTCTTGCCCATTGTCCCTTTGTCTGACTCCTCCACGAGTTGAGCTTGTACACTCGGCGTGGATCGGACAACAGAAAAACCATTTGGGTGAACGTATATTCAAAATCCATTTGCGCAAAGTGAGTAAGTCGCCGTAGATATAAAGAGCCGTTAGAAATGGATCTCCCAGTCGTAGAGTGAGACGAATAAGTGGACGTTCCAGACGAGGGCAACATATCCGTGAAGGAAAAAATAGACTTGGGTTTTTAAAAAAATGAAAAATGAAAAAAAAACATTTCGACGATTGGATGTCAGGAGCTGGTAGACGTTCGAAATATCGAAAGCACGTTGAAAAAGATGTGCTAGAAGGATTGCCAGAACCCCAAGAAGGAGAACAGATAGTACAAGTTGTCTGTTCCAGAGGAGGCAATTTGCTAGAGGTTACTGCTCCTGATGGCACCGTTGCTTTGTGCATGCTACCGACTAGATACCGGAACCTCGTTTACGTCAAAAGAGGAGATTTTCTGATTGCAGGATTTTCGCAGCAAGAGTTTCGGACTGCTAATAATGGAGCAGGTAAAGTCAAATACACTGTTGTGCATACGTTGTTTAAAGATCAAATCAAGCACCTCAAAAGTAGACTTTTGTGGCCTCAAGAATTTGAGGAACAAGTAGAAGTAACGGAGGAAGAATCAGATGAAACATTGTTTGTTAACCGAAACAGGAGAAATCTGGTGGAGTCTGAATCTTCAGGGAGCTCCGAAGATGATTAGTTGTATTCTTTCTCTGTAAATATTTTTATTAATTAAACCATTTCATTTAGGAAATTGAACTGCCCCGTTATTATAGAATATCGTTTTCGGGTTCTGTAGGAATAATTTGAAAACTTATGAGGCGCATGAGAAACAAAATGCAAAAGAAGATAAGTTCAAGCGAAAAACTCGTGAGCTGCGAGCCCACATTTTTAATGGTTAAAAAATTGAAGTAATGGAATAGTTGCAATATTAGACGGCTCCAGGTTTTCCAACTAGTTCTACTAAAGCTAGCTACAAATTCAACTACTCTCTTCGATTGTATACATTATAAAAATTGAGAATACTCTCGATTCAATGAATGGTGTTTATTCAATGACGAACAGGAGTTGCTTGAACCGTTTACAGAATCGAATTTTTACACAGTGAATTTAAATTCATGAGTTCGAACGGAGAATCACTCGTTCACGAGAACCAAATTGCTTTTTATCAATTTCCATTTTCTCCTCACACATGGATACCTATCAAGATGGTTTCCTAGGTCTTGTTTTGATTAATTAAGAAACCTTGTTATTGATTTCTCTTCACAGATCTATCTACCATGGTAACACTTGAGATTTCTTCCTTAAATTTCAGAAAATAACTTTCAACAAAATCGAAATTTTTTTTGAATTTTGCATGAATATACTAATTTCCCACCAAACTGTCTTGCTGCTGACTTAAGTAACTGTCACCTTCTTTCGGTTGCAATGTTCAGGAATAAGAAATGGTAATTGCTTGCCCGAAAACAATGAATTTCGGACATCTTACCCGTTTTTTTTGCCAGTTCAATCACCTGCTTTCCAGACGGGGGGACCTTGGCTTATTAACTACCATTCTATACTCCTACTGGCCCTTAGTGCATTGATCTTAATTCACTAAACCAACAGTTAACCCAATAGTTGGAACTGCCAGTACAGGCACAACTATCAATTATACTGGTATAAAATAGTGTATAAAATAGGTTAGGATCTAACTAGAATGCCATAAGAAAACTGAAAAAGCTGAATGTGATTCATTGAATTTGATTGAATTACTGAAATAGGCCAGGAGTAGCAAATGAATGAAAATGACTTTTCAAGATACCGTTACCAGCAGTTTTCTTGTTGCAATTTTACCATGAAAGATTTTTTATTGTATTTAGTCAATTGAACCTGTTGTGAAAATCGAACCGGTGACAGTTACGATAGAGTTTTAAATAGGAAGGGAGTAGGCACCGAATTGTTCGCTCAACAATCTGAATCAATCTCTCATTTTTCAGATCTTCAGGTAATCTCCAACAAATCTCCAACTCCACAATCGCTTGGTTTAGTAGAGCCAAAGCATATTTATTATAATAGAATGGAAGCAAAGTTAGGGTCACCCCCACCTATTATGTCTCACTTCAGACGAAGGAGCACATCGGATTCAGTTGGTTGGTATTCCGAGGCTGTCAGTTTCAAGGCATCGACTGCCGTCACTGCACGTCTACAAACTTACTGCTCACTTGTGAACCTACCACTAACGAAAGAGGTTGTACAAGAGATCCTTCAGTGGCCTGTGGAAAAGTTCCTGGCCGTGCTTTTGAAAGGCAAGGCGAAACACCATTTATGTAATCTAGACTACTTTGAACTCTGCACCGAAATGTCGAAAACATTTGTAGTCAGCTCCAAGGAAGAGTTCTACTTTTACGTTACAGAGTTGGTTAGTGACATCAATCTTCCTGAATTCAAACACGACATGTATTCCTATGGACTAGTGAAAAAACAGTTTCTCAATGAAGTTTTCGGGGTTTTAAAGGACCTGTCAAACTTCAGTCTTGCCTCGCCAAAGAGTCTATCGCCTCTCAGCAGGAGGAAAACTGTTGTATTAACGGAAAAGATATCTCCCTCCTCAATGAATAGACTGAGGTCACGGGTGACTAGTTATTAAGTTTTACATTGTACATTAATTTTAAATATTTATTCTCTTATCTTCTTTCATCTTTAGAAGCTTCGCTCAATATACGTGTTTCTCAAGATAATTATGGAGCTTTGAAACAAAGAGCAGTCTGAAATTCTTATTCATTGTGCATGGACAGACTCGCCACAGTTGCTGGTTGCTCCGTAGCGGTCAACCGGCGCCCAAAATCTAATTAAGTGCTGAATTTTGATGATTTAGGGATGATATATATATATATATATGACGAGACTATCTCCATGGAACTCTATAGCATGCATGCATCACGGCATGATTCAAGAAACTACTAAATTGATTGAACTTGCCATTATTATGCCAACATTTGTTGACCAGTACTCATTAGAGTTCCTGAATGCAAGTCACGAACTCAGATTATGCAAATCCTGTTTGTAAAAGCAACACTCAAACTTGACAAAACGGAAAGACTGTGCAGTTTACGAGCCGCCATTGATCGCTTTACTTCAAGGACACATGTCCCTTGAACGGAGTACCTGATTGATGGTCATTTCCTGTAGCTATGTTCGGGACGTTGTGAAACCCGATTGAATCAAGGATCAAGGGGATGGCCAGCGTTTTTTAATAAACTACGCGCAACCGAGAAGGTATTTTTGAAAATCTCCGACGGAAGTGCCACCACTTCACTGGTCCGTTACATTTAGAATTTTACCACAACTGAATTCTA
>Ga0105055_10009005_pt1 | contig 12854 bp, 14 predicted proteins | sample BON03_FD_78090 | JGI IMG/M metagenome (GOLD analysis project Ga0105055, IMG submission 78090) | Freshwater microbial communities from Lake Bonney liftoff mats and glacier meltwater in Antarctica - BON-03 | ecosystem: Environmental > Aquatic > Freshwater > Ice > Glacier meltwater | place: Lake...
AGAGAGAGAGAGAGAGAGAGAGAAAGAGAGGGAGAGAGAGTGAAAGAGAAAGAGAGAGAGAGAGAGAGAAAGAGAGAGAAAGAGAGAGAAAGAAAGAAACGAAGAGAAGGAGAGGGAGAAAGAGAGAACGAGAGCGAGTGAGAGAGCGAGCGAGAGAGCGCGAGAGAGAGCGCAAGAGCGCGAATGAGAGAGATAGAGATAGAGATAGAGAGAGAGAAAGAGAGAGAGCAAGGGAGCAAGAGGGGGGGAAAGGGAGAAAGAGGAATAGATGTTATTCAATTTTGAATGATCCATGACACACCGCACACATGCATGCACGTGCGTGCACGCGCACGCACACACACACACACGCAAGACATTTTCGTATCAAAAAGAGGTTGAAGTCACTGACCTGGTGTAAGGCGCCCGCGTAAACAAAATATAGCTCGCGAGGAAACTCGTCCTTAAACACAACGGTGTCTCCAGGAATTACATGTACCACCCTCAATATCACGACAAGGGCATTGAAAAAGCCGGGTTTGCACCCCGAAAGAGGCCTGTGTATTTGAGCACACGCACACGCACACGCGCGCAGACAGATGAATCGACAAGGTCAAAGATATAGACGCATAAAGATAAGGTGTCACCTTCAAACGTATGGTGATTTTATAATACAGCCAGGCATAGACACCTGCCGCTGATTGAAAGTAATTTTGAACACGTGTTTTTGACAGGTGCAGACGTCATCATCAGAATTGATTGAGACAACATCAATTACTACACATGTGTGTGCGCGCATGTGTCCTGCCACAATTTACTAGCCATCTTATAGGTTCACTCCTGCCAAGATATACATGGGCACACCGTCCAACACTTGAGCAACGATCCAGAATGTCCCTAAAATTGGCGTTCGCAACTTTGATTCGCAATGAACGCGGTAACTCCACCCTGCAGAAAATAGTGCAGGAAATACAAAAATACGTGTCAGTATCATTCATCACTACATATCGCAGATCTTACTACCACATGATTGCAAATACCCTTGCCCCCACCCACTCTTTTTCACAAGTATTCTTACCCTTGTGACACAGTATTTTGGCGATTTTTGGTGTGCTGAAATTCGAAATACGAGATGATTTTTTGCTGCAGATCATTTGGAATGCTCTTTGTCACCCTGTGTATGAATCGTGTGAGTATATCACATGATAAATATGTGTGCCAATATGTGGAATGCGTTATTTGATTTCAAGAGAACATATTATCAAACAGCATGATCAGCCAAAATATGTAAAAGCAAGTGCTATTCAGAAATGCACAAATTCAAGAGGCAATAGTATTTGTTTGCTCACATGTAGTTTCGAACTTGAATCTGATTTCTCTTGTGCGCTTCTTCAACTGGATCTTGTCGTACCTGAGAATAGGTTACTGACCAAGTTACATTTATAGCGGGCCAGGTAGCACTCAAAAAGAAACTGGGCTGGGAATGGGTGAAGCAGTCGTTTCAAAGCGTAGGGAGAGAGAGAGAACCGCAAAGGCGGCAGAATATGTGCATAGCAGAGTGCATGTTTGTGTATGGCACATCGAGCTTCCAGCAAAGCTACTAGACTATTTCTTACGAAGTAATAAAAGCAACATCAATCAAGGATGTCCTCACCAGATAGTTGAGTAACGTTCCAAGGATAAGTGCGGAGATGTAGACTTGAATTAAGAGCACCACAATTGCCCACATCATTTCCACAGCGTTGTTTGGCATGCCACCTGTGAATGTATGAGTAAAACAACTTGTATACTCATATTTGGTTCGCACAAATACAGGCTCCAAATTATTAAAACCAACTCTCAGATCCGGATTTCTAGAAGAATGAAAACATATATATGTGTCATGATTTCAATTTACCCATACACTTTTTGTGTGTCCCATCACATCCAACCGTACATCCAAAATCAGGTTTTGACAGAAAGAAAGATAGGTCCTGAAAGGCTACCTTCTCATTTCGAAGTATGCTTGCATGAAAATCACTGATCATAATAAATTCGATCAGACGTTCACAATAAGACGACCATCTTTTTTGGCATCACAAGAGCCACTACATACCCAAGTATGCAGGCTTAAGAGGAGGGCAGGTATTTGGATATAAATTACCCACGTAGCCGAGAGCAGTCAGGGAATTAAACCCCTTGTAGAGGCAAAGAACATATTCTGAGCCCACAGAACTTGTTGAAATGTCATACAGCGGAACGATAGTTTCAAATCCCTGAGCATTTGTGCGAAAATGTATATTTCAGTCAACATATCGTGAGTGCACAATTTCAAATGCACACGTATTGAACCAATACATTTTGATGGTTGCATACCGCTAGCCACGTCGAGTCATCAAAGTGGCGCAGGCGCGCCAAAAAGTAGAAAATGCATCCCACCCAGTGAGCGGAGAGGACAATAACCAGACCTGGGGGTGAGCAAGAAAAGGGTTTGACGTGAAAGATTACCAAATTCAAAATCACATTTTTGCAAAGAGTAGAAAATCCCAAAAACAGATAATTACGGCAGTAAATTATCTTATTTTTGGGTGAGTTTTTGGTGGACATCCGCACTGCAGTACATCGACTACAAAGCTTTTTGACGCCGCGTGCAGAACCGCGTTGCAAACGCAGATGCGTGTAGAATAACAATTTGGGAACACAGCATATCAACAGCACCTATGCGGATGGCTTGCATGTGCTTTACATTTACATTAGGATCAATCGCGATCTTCTCAAAATATCTGCACCAGTTCACGTCAGAAACTGTGTCCATTGGTTGATGAAATCTGGCAATTACATGCAAAAGTGCACGCAAGTACGTATATATGTAAAAATAGATGTTTTTACGGATGTATGCACACAGGCGTGAGCGAGGGTGTGCGCGTTTTTGTCTAGACACTCACGCAATAAATCGTCGCATTCTCGAAATCAAGCGTGGCGATGCCGTGGCACACCACAACCATTGTGCCTTCATCAAGTTCCAATGTCAGTTTTTATCTTTTTGCCATGACACAATTTAAGATTGAAAGTATCATAATTTTCACCTGTCCTGAAGAGCCAATCCAAAGGCCGTGCATGATCGCATAGCTTGTCATTTGGTACACAATGATTGGCATGAGTTGCCAAAAGACATAATGTCGCAGTAGCAACTTGGCGATGCTCTTAAAACTTCTAGCTGTTTCAAGCTGTCCAGGATACGTACCACTTGGAATTCGGATGACAAATTTAACTGTATGCACCATATATTCGAAGAACAAATGCTGTATCAGATCCGTCACATTTTTCTTACATGGAATGAACATCATACATGGCATACGTGCAATTCATTTGAAAAATCAATGTTGCATCAGATCGTTCACATCTTTCTTGGTGTAGACTAGAACATAGGCATACACACCTGTCACATCGAGAAGAAACCACACGTCACAAGTGACATCCATGCTGTAGACAAAAAGCGCCTTGTTAAGCTCGATATCGCAAAACGCGAGGCGGAAAGGAAAAGCCCAAATTTCCCAGGCGATGGGAAGGAGTATGCCAATGAGCCAAATTTGAACCCACTTTGATGTACTGTCAAGCGACTGATGAGTTCGGCTCTTCGTTGCCTTTGGAATACGGAAATGAACTGCATGTTTTGTGTGTGTGAAAGAAAGTCAAGCCTACGTGTGTGTGTCTGTGTGTGTAGATATGTGTAAATGTATAAATATATGAACACACGCACACGCACACGTACAAACACGCATAATATCGATATATATAGATACATATATATGTCCGTGCATTTTCACCTTGCATTTTCTTGTTGGAGGCTTGATTTCGCTGTCCTTTCTCCATCCGCCACGCCTCTGTCCTCAGGATGGGAGGCGCTCTGTTGAACTTTGTTGCGTTGCCATGCGTGAATACCGCCTGCATCAGCTGCAGCGTCGTTGGTGCTCGCTTCCTGTAATGGTCAGCGCTCACGAGCTCGGAGTCGCTGTGATGCCCATGCGGTCAGATTTGATACAGTGGAAGAAAGAACATGATGTTACAGCAGAGTGGACAACTGATGAGGTTGCTCATAGCGTGTTTATCAAACAAAGCCCCTGTTCACGCACATTCACAAGGTGTATTTGCCATTACCTGACATGCACATCCAGCAGCTGTTGCTCATCTTCGTCCTCACTTTCTGTGTGGCTCAGCTCCCACTCCGATTGGGCCAGCTCAAACAGTCTTTGTGACATGGGTGTCCCAAGAATTTCTGTTTCCTGTGGTCTTCCTGTGAAGACGGCCCGTGCCCTGTCCTCGGCCCCAGACTTGGCACCCCCTTCACTCGCATTGGAGGGATCCATAGCCTCTGTTTGAATTCCAGCACTGCCAAAGAACGCATCCTTCTCCGCCCTGGTTTCACCAGTCTCGCTATTTGGGCTCGTGTCGACTTTTGAGTGCTCAGATGAATTTCGGGAATATTCCTCCGCATGGAGGACCCCAATAATGTTAGACTCCATTGCATTCTCAAGGCTATTGCTTGTAGTTGCTGCAAGCCAGGGCTCTGAGGGACTTCCGTCTTCCCGGCTATCACTGGTGTCGCTGTTGAGTTCCGAGCACGACATTTCTTGCATTGTATGCCGTGCCCCATCTCCGTCACACTCGAGTGCAGTCTGCTCCCAGCTGGGTGCAGCGACCTGCATTTCAGCGTGCAAACGGCTCCGGGCAAGGCACCACTGCAGTCCTAAGGGGGATTCTGCCTGTTCTCCAGCGCCCGATATTCTCAGCCCTTCTAGTTCCCGCCTATGCTCCGCACGTTCCGGTGGCCGGCTCATGCTGTATGCTCGACACGACAAGGTGTGTGTCTTAACAGCTGCTCAGGGAAGACAAAAACCAATGCGATTCTACAATCATCTCAATCGACTTAGCAAAGATTTTTTTTTTCAAAGAGAGATTTTTTCAGAGAGATATGCATACCTTTTTTTGATGGAGAGACCACTCAGAATGGGAATTTGATGGGTCATTATTGGTATAATTTACAGTAAAGCTACTACTAAAGCATGATACATTGTAGAAGCCTCATTTCAACGGATGTTTTTCATAACTCTTTCAAAAGTGATACCACAATTCGCACTTGGCTCTCGGAGAATCTCAGAAAACGGTGCTGTGGAGTGTACCGGGACTCGGCCAGATTACTTGATTAATCGTGATGACCAAAAAAATGAGGGGCTATTCGGGGAAAACAATTGCACGGAAATCGAGAAATAATTGTCTCGTGAACAGTCGGAGTTGTGCGTGCATAGGGACAGTTGACCCAGAGCCCAAATGTGCTCTTTCCTGGAACTAAATAAAAACGCTCAAATAGTAACTTTTTTGTCACATGTACTGCGCTCATCTGTGCACGCGTGTGCACGCAATTGTTACAACCTCTCGTGCACTCTCTAGTAGGGAGTCCTGGTACCCTCGTCCTGTGCTTGTGTTTGCAGCACATGTTCATGTGACGCGAATTCCGGTGTCTCTTTTGAATCTTTTAAAATAAGAATCACTAAAACAGATACAAATTCTCCGAGGCTTTTTAGTCAAGAATGACAGCCTCGGAAATTCTCCGAGGCTGTCATGCTTGACTAAAAAATTAAGTACCAATGATGATTGTTCAAACTCCCATTCTCAGGGGCAGCGACTCTTTCATGTCTGACCAATGTACGTGCGTTTGTCTCTGTTAGGTCGAATCTATTGTTCCGTGTTCAAGTACGTTGCATCACTAACACCGCTTGGGTCTTTTTTCACGGCAATCTCCTCTTCTATTTTCCGAAAATCGGATTTCCCTTTTTCTAGCCCCATCGAAACGAAAAAATTTCTGACAAACAAGAAATTGCTGTGGTGAAAAATAGACAAAGGAGGAACCCAAAGCAAAGGGCAACCATGCAGGATGGATGGACTGGTTATGCAATTGTAGTACTAGTGTCCACAATGGATAGCTGTTTTGTGAATTGTCCTACATTCATTCTTAATCTGCACTAAAGGATTTAGCATGCCTCACGTCTCCCCAGGTCCCACGATTCTAGGTCTCTCTGCTTGCACAACACCGAGTGCGAGAGGAGCAAGCAAAGTACGCTGTTAAGATCCAACTTCTTGTGGGGAGCATACAGCATATTTGCCACGCCACAATGGCTGGGGTGATCCGTGCTGTGCTGCTGCTGCTGGCGATAGCAGGGAGCGCCGAGTCTGCTGGCAAGATTATTGTGCAGGGAGCGGGAGCCTCCTTCCCAAACTTGCTGTACCAGGACCTGATCTTTGCATACCAGTTTGTAGCACCTGACGTCACGTTGTCGTACCTTGCAACAGGTTCAACTGGGGGCAAATGCCGAATCATGGTACGTCGCCATGCACTTTTTGCGTTCATTGTTTGGCGCTCCTGTTGGTTGAGATTTTCCAGACTTTGGGCCATCCAGGACCAGATCTGCGATCTAGTACTGCAGATTGTTATGCCTGTCTGCAGATGTGCCAGCAACTGATACAGTGCACGTGTGCTTGGAGTAGGACTTTACGGAAAAGTGCGTTGAAGATACCAAGGGCAAAGAACACATTGACTTCGCTGGCTCCGACTCCTTGCTCAAGTCAACGGATTACGACTCGTACCCTGACCTGCAGATGTTTCCAACGGTATGCGCAGCATTTTGTCTGGAATGCGATTGTATGCATCCAGCCTACAACCACTTCATATTGACCACCACAGCACCAACAAACGACAGGTGGCTGGTGGCATTGTGCCGGTGATCAACATTCCACTCTTGGACCAAACTGTGGGCGAGATGCTAGTGATTGACCGTGAAGTTTTGTCCTTCATCTTTATGGGGAACATTACCAAGTGGAATGACCAACGCGTACTTTCTTTGCAAAGCCCCACGGTCAGTGCAAAGCTGGCCCAGGCTGCTGATGATATCAAGATCATGGTTCGTAAAGACGGGTCTGGCTCCACCGAGGTCTTGACGAAAAGCCTCAACTTGTACGTCCCCTCCCTTCTCTTCTGTGTATTCCCTAAAATACAACTAGCAAACATAGTCCCCTGCCTGGCCTATCTATTCCCACGGCTACAGGAGCAAGACTCTATGCAAATCAAGTCAAAGTAATGGACAGTCATAGCTCTCACCATGATTCAGGTTCTCCGACGGTGCTTTCTCAAAGTTTGTTGGCAAACCTGGTTCCAAAAACTCGGTTTGGGACAAAGCAGCCAATCCCTTGAACATCAAGAAGCTCGACTTCGCATCAGGCGTGGCTGCCGCCGTGCTCCTCACGCCATGGTCCATCGGGTACTCATCGAGTGGAGAGGCGGCGCTTCACAATCTGCCAATTCCTTCCTTCCGGCAAAACTCTCGCCAGAAAAATGCGATAGCAGCAAGTAAGCCCTTCTCAGTCGTTTGCTATCGGTGTACACCACTTACTTTTTATCACTTTTGATCTGACCGACGATTTGTGCACAGACATCGACTCTGTTGCTTTTGCGATGCTGGAAAAGGGCTTGCAGTTTGGGAACAACGGTGACGACCCCGCACGACTGACCGCCGACATTATGGACGCGTCTGGGGACCAGGCTTGGCCCATCGCAACGTTCACCTGTGCGTATGTGTGTGCGTGTGTGCATATGTGTATGCGTGTGTGCATATGCACATACACGTGTACACAGATACACTTACGTATGTGGACCGTGTCAACATATCCATACATATAGATCTTGTGATACGAAATGGCCTGCAGCCAACAAAAGACCGCCTGCGCACGGGTGCAACCTGTGCAAATGTGCAGGCCACCGTGGAGTTTTGGAACTGGTTTTACACCTCAGAATTGGCTTCCAGAATCTCCGAGCGGAACTATTTCGTGCCCCTCCCTGACCTGGTGCGTGCAGATTGCCACCTTTGAGGTTGTTGATTCATGCAGAAAGACTCTTGAACTGAGTCTGATTTCCCACAGGTGAGACAACCCGTCTTGTTGAAGCTTCGCAGTTTGAAGTGCGCTGGTGGGCCCGCTCTGAAGGACTCAGATTCTGGCAGAGTCGACAGGATCATCGCCTCGGGGATTGCGGACGACGTTGTCAACAACATACTGGGACTGTATGCTAGTGTGTATACGGTGAGTGTCAAGGGAAGATGAGGGAGCAACCAAATCTCGAAAACATGTTTTCATAGGCAGAATATTGTCTTTTGTGTACCGGATATTCATACAGGAATGTGGACTATAATGCATCAAAAGTCGGCTTTTCTTTTTTATTCAATAATGATCACAAAAAGACACGACCTTGAATCTCACAGAAAGGACAGTAAGTGCTTGTACCTGACGATTTAAGCTCCATTGGTGGTGTAAAAAAATCATTTCATAAATGCTTCAATTGATTTTTTTCTGTTTTCTTTGTTTGGCAGTCGGTGGACGAATGGTCAGAAATCACTTTCTCGAGTCTGCCTTCTTCGCAAATAGACGTGACAAAGCGCTTGGCTGCGAACGAAGCCTTCAAGGTTGTGATTGGAGACGACGTGTACACAAAAGATTGGGTAGCTCCAGATCTGGCCAAGGTCGTCAATAATGGTATGCCAGTGCAAAAGCCTTGGGATGAAATTCATCCTGCTACCGGTTCAGACACCTCGTTGGTACTGCCATGGTTCACGTTTGCGATTCACTTTGTCGTGAATATTCCCGGCCAGCCCGATGATGAAGAGCTCGTCTTGACACCTAACAGTATCACTAAGATCCTCGACGGTCTGGCCACAAACTGGACCGACATTGATATCACTATCGACAACCCCTGGATTGATTCTCTCTCACCCGCCCCTGGACTCATTAAGGTACGCGCCAAATGATTGCTGTGCTGTAAACATATCGAGCGCCCGTGTTGCAGTGTGTTGCACAGCTACCCTTTGACATAACCTTCAAAGTTCTCCTCGCATTTGACACACGACAGACTGTCGCAGCTGTATTGAAAATACAGTGCAGTGCAGCGACTCCTCTGCTAACTTAGGCTTCTATATTGTTCCCTCTTCAGGTGATTGCCAAAGAGAACCAGGACACCATCTATGAATACATGCAAAAGAAGTTGAGTAACGGCTTCAAGAAATGGGGAGACAAAGACACAATTCAGCTCCAGACCTACGAACAAATGGTCGCTATTGCCACTGGGTCGCCAGGAGCAATTGCATATGGCCCTTTCATGGGTGACATGCCCAAAAACGCACGCTTTGCCTCGATCAAGTGGACTGGCGCTCCCGTGGCGGTCATGCCATCCTACGATTCGGTTCTGACGTGTACGAAAGGCGCAAATCCATTCAATTCTAAAACGTTGGCCTTCACGCCGAATCCCGCGGGTGAAGGGTGCTATCCAATGACCCTCACTGCCAACACTGTCTTCCACCATTCGTTTGCTGAGCTTGAGGTCTGTAAGCTCAAAAGTTTGACGAATGATATTGCCTGTTTCTCTGCATTACGCGTATACTGAAATGTAATTGTTACAGAAATTCTGTTTCGAGCCTCAGGTTGGTGGAAAAGGCGCAAAGGGGACGGGAGTACCTGCAGTGCAGTTCTGGAAGTGGATGTTTGAAACCGGCGAGAATGTTGAAAAGGCCATCGTTAGCCAGAATGCTGTACCTTTGCTGCATACAGTTAACAACACTGCACAGATGAATTCTGCAATCTGGATGCTTAAAAGCATCCAGTGTGCGCACCCACCAAGACCCCTGGTTAAGAAGGCAGACTTGACTTTAGTCATTGTTTTAGTGGTAGTGGGTACAACCTTTATCGCCGTAGCAATTTTCATAGGGCACGTGGTCACGACACGCCATGCCATGCAGAGCAACCCCCTGAGAGGCACCAACGTGCACAAGGTCCTGTTGAAGGTGCTGGAAGATGTCCGTCCCAACACGTCTGGAGAGGTCGCGACGTATATTCCAGAATTAGGAATGGTACCCCCTGATCTCTTCGGAATCTGCCTGTGTACCGTTGACGGCACCCTGTACCGAGTCGGGGACTGTGAGTACGACTTTTCTATTCAGTCCATGAGCAAGCCGTTGGGATACGCGCACGCTCTGGACCAATGTGGTGTAGATCACATGAAGCTCAAGGTCAACGTAGAGCCTGCCGGTAAGTGAGAGCAAGGCAAAGCTGCTTGGACAAATATTTTGTATGAATATGTAATTGACTTTCATTCACAAACACACAGGTGGGGCGTTCGATACCATCGAAATGGACGATAAAAACAGGTGTGTGCGCGTGTATGTGCGTGTGCACGTGCTTGTTTGCGTGCACGTGTGTCTGTGCGTGTGCGTGTGTGTGTGTGTGTGTGTGCGTGAGTGTGTGTACGTATGTGTGAACATTAGTGTGTTTGTGTCACATACGTTTACTTGAAATATGCACTAAATCAAGTTGCACGTTATCGAAATATAAACTAAGTCAAGTTGCGCTTTATCTGATGTGCATCTGTGGTGCAGGCCCTTCAACCCATTCATCAATTCTGGGGCGATTGCTGTGAGCATGCAGCTACGCGGGGACATGAAGGAGCGGTACGAGGTTTTTCGCCAATTTATGAGCGGCTTCTGCAATCGTCAGGTGCAACTTGACGAGAGCATCTACAAATCAGAGAGCTCGACAGCAGTGCGAAACCGCGAAATCGCCGACAAGCTGGAGCTAAACAAGATCTGCGAGACGCCCTATGATAAGGTGTGTGTCCATCCAAGATTACCATAATTTCTCCATCGATCTTACCCTGCTCGCTGCATCTTGCAGGCTCAACGTTATCCGTATTCGATATATGTGAACAGGAACATGGTCTGGAGGCATATTTTATGATGTGCTCAACTCTCTTGAACACTGCTGATCTTGCAGCGCTCGCGGGCACATGTGCCAACAATGGGAAAAATCCCATCAGCAAGAAGCAGATCGTGAACAATGGCATCAACGAGGAGATGATGAGTGTAATGATGACTTGTGGCATGTACAATGGCGCAGGTGACAGCATTGCATTGTGCGACATTTGCCATATGACACACTTATGTTTACCAGAAGAGACACTCAAACGTATGTTTGTCGAAGATCATCGCAGCCATGTACACCTTGACATTGTTGTGTGTGTGTATTCATGTGCTCTTGCACATATACACCTTGCTCTGAAAAAAAAACTTCAAAAAAACTTTATTTCAAAGATTTTTTTTGCATCAAAGATTCTTTTTTTTGTTGTCGCAGGCAATTGGATGGTTGACGTTGGCATTCCTGCAAAGTCTGGAGTCGGAGGGGCAATCTTCGGCGTGGTCCCAGGGATCTGTGGTACACAGACACACACATACCGTATATATATATGAATTTTACCGTATATATATGTATATATATATATTCATTCATTGATATGTATATGTATATATATTCACAGGTTTGTCTGTTTTCAGCCCAAGGCTGAACGCCAGCTTCAACAGTGTGCGAGGCATTGAGGCCTGCACACTCATCAGCCAGCGGCTTGGTCTTCATGTGTTGCAAAAAAGCAAGTCGAAAGTCAGCTTCTGGGAGGCTGTAACCGGTGTCCGCAAGCCTCGAGAGCAGCAAGTGCATGCGCCACAACCAGTCGTGCGCACGGGCAATGCGAGTGGTGATCAAGCGGTCAGGAAAGGCTGGGCTGTCAATCGCGTCGCCAGCGACGACCTTACCAGTGTCATGCCCTTTTCTGACAACAGCCCTGCATGAACTCAATTGAAACCGGCGACGTGCTCACGCACATACACGCGCACGCACTCATCAATGCAAATGCGCTGCGGGCTGGATTCGTTGATTAAACTCTCACGGGTAGTCAGTCCTGTAATTGTACTGTATAATTTTCTCCACATTCATCGCATTTCAGAATCTCCTTCTTTTAACGTCGTAATTAATAGTTCACTCAATGAATTCATTCATGATGTGATTACTCTGGGGTCGGCCTATAGTAAGTTTGTTTTTCCCACCGCTTCTCCCCCCTTGTTTTTGATTTTTTCTCTCTGCTTTTCGTGTTCTGTTTTCTTGCCCTGGGCCCATAGGCAGACTTTGCACCTGGCTCTGCGCTTTTGGTGTTCGCAGATGCTGCCACCGCCACATTCCACGCACTTCTCCTTCTGCCGCTGATGCTCGCAGAGTTTTGGGATATAGCCGCAATCTCTTGAATATCTCCTGCGCTGCTGGTGCTCGCACATGCCATACTCCTTCCAGGAGTAGCCAACCTCGTCCCCCCCCCTTGCTACTGGTTTGCATATTTTGCACCTGGCCCGTATCCGTTGGTGCTCGCAGAGGCTGCCGCCACCACATTCTATACACGTGGTGCGCACCCGTTGGTGCTTGCAGATGCTGCCGCCGCCACCGTCTATACAGATGTTCCGAGAGCAGATGCAAGGACTGCGGTGACAGCGGCATCTGCGAACACCAGAAAGTGAGGTCCAAGTGCAGAGACTGCGGCAACGGCGAAAAACTCTGCGAGCACAAGCGGCCAAGGAGGACGTGTAAAGACTGCGGCGGCAGATCCCTCTGCGAGCACCAGCGGGAGCGGAGCAGGTGTAAATAATGCAGCGGCAGAGCATCTGTGGACACCAGCGATTGAAGAGCAAGTGCGTAGAATGTGGCGGCGGCAGCATCTGTGAGCATCGGCGGGTGCTTCTGCCGCTGGTGTTCGCAGAGTCCGTTGCCGCCACATTCTCTGCAGGTGCTCCTCGCCCGCAGGTGCTGGCAGATGCTGCCGCCGCCACAGTCTTTACACGCGCTCCTCGATCGCTGGTGTTCGCAGATGCCGTTGCCGCCGCATTCTCTACAATGGCTCTTCTGCCGCTGGTGTTTGCCTAGGCCATACCTCTTCTCCCCCCCCCCCCCCCCCCCGCCCCCCCTCCACCCCCCCCCTCCCCCCC
>Ga0105055_10009009_pt1 | contig 12850 bp, 6 predicted proteins | sample BON03_FD_78090 | JGI IMG/M metagenome (GOLD analysis project Ga0105055, IMG submission 78090) | Freshwater microbial communities from Lake Bonney liftoff mats and glacier meltwater in Antarctica - BON-03 | ecosystem: Environmental > Aquatic > Freshwater > Ice > Glacier meltwater | place: Lake...
GAGGATATCCTCAACAACAAGCCCATCATCAACACCAAAAAGAAAAGACAGTCCGTAAATGACCTTTTGGTTGAAATAGGTACTGCGGCCAACCTGAAATTCAAACAGGTGGACAATTCCATATATGTGGGAGAAGGATCAGGTCAAAAAGAAATAATCCAAATTGAAATAGAGGATGTTACCGTTACAGGAAAAGTAATTGATGAACGGGGAGATCCTTTGCCGGGAGCAACCATTACTGTTTTTGGCACTGCAACAGGGACTGTTACGGATTTGGATGGGAATTACACTTTATCCGTACCGGATGGGTCTACGTTGGTTTTTTCTTATATAGGATTTGCGACCATGCGGGTGGCAGTGGATAACAGGTCTCAGATAAACATTACTTTGAAAACGGATATGTCTTCTTTGGATGAAGTGGTTGTAACTGGTTATAGTTCTCAAAGAAAGAAAGATATCACAGGTTCCGTATCCGTGGTAGATGTAGAAACATTACAATCGATACCCTCAGGATCTATCACTAATGCACTGCAAGGACAGGCCTCAGGTGTAACAATTGTAAATAGTGGTGCTCCAGGTGGTGCCAGCCAAATAACTATACGAGGGATGACTTCTTTTGGTAATAATGATCCCTTAGTATTAATAGATGGAATAGAGGGTAACATCGATTTGATCAATGTGAACGAAGTTGAATCGATACAAGTACTAAAGGATGCCGGGTCTGCCGCTATTTATGGTGTAAGGGGATCAAATGGGGTTATAATTGTAACTACAAAAAAAGCAAAAGCCGGGGTTACAACCGTTTCCTATGATGCTTATGTTGGTGTTACCTTACCCGCAAGTGGTAATCCATTAAATTTGGTAAATAGCGAGGAGTGGTGGAAGCTTATGGGGCAAGGATTCCCCAATGATCCTAATTTTAAGACTCAATTACCTGATTATATGTACAGGGCGCCGGGGGCTGGTGCGAAATTTGCATTTGAAGGGGATCCCGCAGTTGATCCATCAAATTACGTTTTTGATTCTGCTAATCCTACTAACAATTATATTATAGCAAAAATTAATAAATCCGGAACCGACTGGTATCATGAAGTCTTTAAACCGGCCTTGCAAAATAATCATACGATAACAGTTAGTGGCGGAAGTGATAAAGCCAAAGCCTTGTTATCATTGAACTATCTGGATGAACAGGGAACTGTAATTGAAACTTTTAATAAAAGGTTTTCAGCAAGGGTCAATTCTGATTTTAAAATTGGAAAGAATATCAGAATTGGTGAAAATATCAATATATATTCTGTTACAAAAAATAGGTTTCAGTTTTCCGGGGCACACCAAGCAAACGTAATTTCTAGAATTTTTTCTACCCCTCCACTTGTACCGGTTTATGATATTAGCGGAATTAACTACAATGGAGCATTTACTTCACCTATGGAACAAAATTCCAACAATTCGGTTTATCAACAAAAATCACAATACAATGGTAGAAACAATAACTGGACAATGAATGGGAATGTATATGCTGAGGTCGATTTTTTAAAACACTTCACTGTACGCAGTAGTTTTGGTGGTCGTGTTGCCAATAATTACGTGATAAATTTCAGCCCAGTTAATTACACTAGTGCCACAGATTTTGCAGGAGTAAATGCTTTAAGTGAGAGCAGTGGTTACAGTCTTTATTCTATTCTTACCAATACGCTGAAATACAAGAACTCATTTGGCAATCACAAAATTGATGTACTTGCTGGCTCAGAGGCGATTGAATATTCTAGCAGATCGCTAAATGGTTCAAGAAAAGATTTTTACCTCTCAGATTTTTCTTACTTGGTTTTAGGGAATGGAAAAAGCGATATTAGAAACGGCAGTGGTGCATCTAAAAACACATTGTTTTCTCTATTCGGACGTTTGAATTATTCATATAAGGATAAGTACCTCCTTGGGGCAACAATCCGGAGGGATGGTTCTTCAAAATTTGGTACAAATAGCAGGTATGGCTTATTTCCATCTTTATCACTGGGATGGCGTTTATCTAGTGAGTCGTTTATGAAAGATATTGCATGGCTCAATGATCTCAAGCTCCGGGCAAGCTATGGAGAATTGGGTTCCCAGGCAAATGTAAACAATGCTAATGCGTTTAGCCTGTTTGGTAGCAGTATAGGCGGATCCTATTATAGTATGTCAGGAAGTAGTACTCAATCCGAACAGGGTTATTATCCAAGCCGGTTTGGAAATGCGAATACCGGGTGGGAAAAAGACATAATCTATAACGTTGGGTTAGATGCTACTATTTTAGGCAATATTGACCTATCCGTAGAATTATATCAAAAAAACATTAGCGGTTTATTGTTTCCCCAGCCAGTACCAAATACAGCCGGTGGAGCTAGCTCTCCTTTCATAAACATTGGCGATATTGAAAATCGAGGTTTTGATTTTTCAACTAACTACCGTGGTCGCCTGTCTCGTGATTTAGATTTTACAATTGGCGCTAACATCACCCATTATGTTAATGAAATAATCAGCATTCCTGGTGATAGCCCATTTTTTGATGTGGGATCCACGACCAATACGCCCGTTGGTGGTAACCGCAACCAGGTTGGGCACTCTATGGGAGAATTTTATGGCTATCAGATCGAGCGGCTCTTTCAGTCTGAGGCTGATATTACAGCATCGCCAACTCAGCAAGATGCAGCACAGGGAAGGTTTAAATACATGGATATTAATGGAGATTTGTATGAAGACGGTAAGCCAGATGGTAAGATTGATTCAAATGACCGCACTTTTATTGGTAGTCCTCATCCCAAGTTTACCTATGGAATAAATCTTGGAATGAATTATAAAAATTTCGATTTTTCCACTGTCCTTTATGGATCATACGGAAATAAAGTGATGAATGTTAATAAATATATGACGTATTCTTCCTATGCTAAATGGCAGTTGAATAGAAACCTTTTAGATCAATGGTCTCCTACAAATGCAAGTTCGAATATTCCTGAATATGGTGGTCTTGGTAGTTTCAGTTCGGTGGGCACAGTGACAAATTCATTTTATATTGAGGACGGCTCATTTCTAAAAATGAGATCATTGGTATTGGGATATTCCTTGCCTGCTGGTCTTCTTGAAAAAGTTAAGATTAATAAATTGAGAATTTATGCCCAGGCAACGAACTTATTTCAGATTACAAAATACAGCGGAATAGATCCCGAAATTCCTAGTGCCAGTACAGGGAGATTTGGAGTAGATTATGGTAACTATCCCAATAACCAAATGGGATTTAATGTAGGTGTTAACATAGTATTTTAAATTTTTAAATTAATTAAATTTTAGATTATGAGTAAAAGATATTTAAAACAAATATATACTACAGTATTGGTAATGATGATATCATTAACTGGCTGTGAAGAAAACTATTTAGAAGTTGCTCCATTCGGAGATGCTTTCGAAGAAAATATGGCCACCAAAACTGGCATTAATGGTTTATTGACGGGCGCTTATAAAAGGCTTCAAATGAGCGAAGGAATCTTTGGAAACGTTACTAATATGACATTTTCAAGTTTCGGAACAAATGAGTGGGTGTGGGGAAATGCATCTCCCACTCAACTATCTAATTTTGAAACACATTTAATATCACCTACAACGGGTGGTGCAATTGATAGCAGATGGCGGATATGCTACGATGGAATTCAACGTGCAAATTCTGTATTGAATGTGCTAAAAAATTCTCCTGAAGGTACGCTAACAGCTAAAGAATCCGCACAAATATCAGGTGAGGCTGTTTTTATAAGGTCAGTATTGCACTTCGAATTAGCTAAGCTTTATCTGAATGTACCATACATTGATGAATCGATAACTTTCAGCGAAGGAAATTATAAGGTACCAAATACTGAATCAATATGGCCGAAACTTGAAATGGATTTTAAATATGCTGTTGAGAACCTGGCTGAGACACATGCTGACAGGGCCAGGGCAAACAAATGGGCTGCACAATGTTTTTTAGCAAAGGTATATATGCAACAGCATAAATATACCGAGGCATTACCTTTATTGAAAGATGCAATAGATAATGGGGTTACTACAGGAGGACAGAAATATACACTAAACGCTTTTTACTCTGATAATTGGGATCCTAAGAAAAGCAATAGTGCCGAATCGGTATTTGCTGTACAATTTACTGTATTTGACGGTGGGGGAAATGCTAATTACGGTATGGCAGTAACTTACCCTAAAGTACCTGGTATGGAGGGAAGTGGTTGGGCACAAATATCCAGAGCTACAATTAATACTTTTAAAACTGATCCGGATACAGGCTTGCCCCTTCTGGATACATATAATGATTTTGATCTCCCTGATGACGCATACATTCCCGGAGCCGATTTAATTCCATATACAGGAACACTTGATTCGAGATTAGACAATAGTGTTGTACGGACCGGAATTCCTTTGATGGATTGGGGAATGCCGCAAGATTCATGGTACCACGATAAAGTCGTACATGGTCCTTACTGCTTGAAAAAGTTTCTCTTTTATGCAGCAGATAAGGATATATTTGCAGAATCTATGGGGTGGACCTATGCATCCTCTATTAATTATGATATGATACGTTTTGCAGATGTATTATTACTTGCAGCAGAATGTGAAGTGGAAGCTGGAAGCCTAGAAGGTGCAGAAAAATATGTTAACAGGGTGAGAGCGAGAGCTGCTGATCCTTTAAATTTCGTGAAAACATATATAGATCCGAACGATCCTAATTTGGGTTTTACGGAAATCCCTGCCGCAAATTACAAAGTAGGTCTCTACACGGGGCAATTCTCTGCTAATGGTCAAGATTTTGCCCGAAAGGCGTATCGTTTTGAAAAACGATTGGAAATGGCATTTGAAGGGCATTATTTTTCCGATTTGCAACGTTGGGATAATGGCACCGGATACATGGCCGATGAAATAAATAAAACTATTCAGCATGAAATGTTGCAACCGGATGACCACGCTTCAGTTCTTAGGGGTGTAAGTTTTACAAAGGGAAGAAACGAATTATATCCTATCCCTCAAACACAAATTGACCAGTCTTCGATTGATGGAAATCCAACGCTAGTGCAAAATCCTGGATATTAAACCAGTTATAGGTTGTTTTGTAGAATATACATAATATACTCAGATATTTTAATAGCCCCGAAAATAATTTCGGGGCTAATAATCTTCTTTTTTATATAATTATCACCAAATTAATTTCCAAACCACCGATAAATAAATTGGATTATTTATTCTTTCTACGAGGTGTGAAAATCAGAGCATCGTTGGTATTACGTAATAATTTTCGAACATGGTAAAAAGGGAAAAGAGGCAATTTATATCTATAAATTTAATGTCTATTGATATTCCCTATTGAAGGATTATTTAACTAGTTAAGTTGTATTATTTATGAAGACAATGAGTATTCGCGATAGGATTAATCATGCTTTAGATGGAGATAAAGTCATAAAACCAGTTTATCTCGTTTACGATTGGTTCGTGATCAATCGTAAGATAGATTGGCAAAGTATGTTTGATTTAGGGCTTGGACAGATCAACCATGCCAGTTTAATAGAGATTGAACGTCCAAATTTAAAGATAGAAGAAACAGTAACTGACGATGGTAAGGTTAAAAGTAAAGAAATAAGATGGATTACAGAAATAGGAGAGTTACAAGAATTATCTATCGATGGATGGGTACAAGAGCACCTGATAAAAACGCCTAATGATTATAAAATAATGCAAAGGGCATTGGAAGATGTTCGGTTTGTTCCCACAAACAAATATTTCGATAAATCGGAACAGGAACTTGGAGATTCAGGAGTAACAGTTGGGCAATTAGGTCAATTTAATGATCTGGGGTATTTGCGTACACCTTTTCAGGTTATCCAAATTGATTTTGCAGGGTTGGAACAATTCTCTATGGATATAGTAATGGAGATACCAGAACTCTTGGAGTTAATTGAAAGGATGAATGAACAGATGATCGAGCTATTTAGCTGCTTAAACAAATCAAAAGCAAAACATATCAAACTTTGGGAAAACCTCAGCATTGATACAATGGGGCCTGATATGTATAGAAAGTATTTGACGCCGCTCTACCGCAGGATAACAAACATACTTGATGAAACAGGGAAAAAGTTACATGTTCACTATGACGGAAACCTGCAATTAATTGCAGATGATATTAGCAAACTTGATATATATGGGCTTGATTCGCTAACACCACCCCCTGAAGGAGATATGAGTATTGCAGAAGCCAGGAAACACTGGCCTGAAAAATTCTTTTGGATGCACCCAAGCCTTAGCTGGGACGAATTATCTGATACAGAAGTTGTGGACAATATATTGCAAATGATACAAGGTGCCGAAAACAGGTTTTGCTTGCAGTTAAGTGAAGAAGTTCCTCCTAACTGGAAACGGACTCTGCCTTTAATTTTAGAGACATTAGATAAATTCTCTCAATAGCAATAAAACGCCACATGATAAGCATTCGATAAAAACAATATTTAATGGAGGGTTTAAACCAATTTGGCCACGTTAAAATAGCTTTTGTCTTATTGACGGAGGTAAAACCGGCTCAAAAAAATCAATTTGGATTTTTAAGTTATATATGCTCCGTCCTTGGAATATGCGATCAAAGATAAAAGATGAATAGAAATACAATAATAATTAAAAGGAGCTAATTATGAAAGTAAAAAAGTTTTCAGGAATAAGAATGAGCTTGCTATTAGTGGCATTTGGCCTACGTTCGGGTATGCGGACAACGATGGCTTGGATGGCGATATTTATCTTGCTTGTGGCGAGTTTAGCCGTTCAAGCTGACGGCATCGTGGAATCGCGGGTTTTCAATGTTCTTAACTACGGGGCTGTGGGTGACGACAAGACGGACAACACTGAAGCGTTTTCGGCATGCCTGAAGGCGATAATCGAGGCTGGCGGCGGCCAGATGTACCTGCCGGATGGCGTATACCAAGGCAGAATATTAATCCCGGCCGTTTCGAAAACAATACCGAGTTGGATCACCGTGGAAATCATTGGTGAAAGGGAACCAACACCAGTTTTTGGGACGATTGGGTCATTCCCATTGATGAAAAGCGGTACGATCGTTAAGAGCCTGGGTAAATCGGGTCCCGCGGTAATCTCCGCCAGTAGTTCGACCAACTCGCTCTTAGGGGTATTCTCGGCGGTCAATGTGGTTATCAAGAATCTGGAAGTTCGAACGTATGATAATCCGGGTATCAGCGGTATCGACCTAGAACACGCCGTGCAATGCAAGATTGAGAATGTGTTCATCAACACCGGTATATACAATGTGCAGGCCTCCAAACCGACGCACGGCACCAATGGCTTGATCACGCCAGCCATGAACAACGCGGCATTAACGGTTCTGAGCAATGTGGTGGTGACCGGATATTACAACGGCATCGTGGTCAACGAGCACACCGATGGGGACAATATAGTGGTAGCTAGCAATATCAACGGTCTGAACTTCGTCAAAGCCCATCATGCTTCCCGTTTCGCTCGGGTAGGCACCTACCGCAACACCTATCATATCACTGTCTCTGGCAGACACGGGTTCTCAATCCAGCAGTTAAACACCGAGATGCCAGGTGCGGGACAGACGAATGCCCGGAACGCCTGGCAAACACTTATAAGCGATGTCAACGACCCCAACAACCGCGGCATTGGCGACATCAACTACTGGGTCGTCTTGGGCGGGACGGGCGCGGTCACGCAGTTTATCAAAAATGGCGGGGCTTCAATCCGGACACGAAGGATCGGATCCGCTTCGGGCGGAAACTAGAGCACGGGAGAATCAGAAAAAAAATGAACCCAATAGAATTAAAGGAAAAATAACAATGAAACGAATCACAACCACAATCGCGGTCTTATTGTTGGGGTTAATCTGGCTGACCCCCTGTAAAGTTACTGCAGATACAAATGTCTTGGCACCACGGGTGTTCAATGTTCATAACTACGGGGCCGTTGGCGACGACAAAACGGACAACACCGCGGCGTTCACGACCTGTATCAACGCGATCATCGCGGCCGGAGGCGGGCGCATGTACCTGCCGGACGGGGTTTATCGCGGCAACATCTTGATCCCCGGTATAGCGAGTTGGATCACCCTGGAGATCGTGGGAGAAAGCGAGCCGACCCCTGTCTTCGGAACGATCGGAACATTTCCTTACAATAATAAGGGAACAATCATCAAGAGTCTGGCCACTTCGGGCTCCGCTGTCATTTCGGTCAGCAGTGCCCCTGATCCGCTCTACATGCAATTCTCTGGGGTATATGTGATCATCAAAAATCTGGAGGTCCGTACCTATGACAATCCAGGTATTAGTGGTATCAACCTGAACAACGCCGCGCAATGCAAGGTGGAGAACGTGTTCGTCAACACCGGGGTCTACAACGTGCAGGCTTCCCAACCGACTCACAGCACCAGTGGCCTGATCACGCCGGCCAACAGCAACGGGGCATTAACGGTTCTGCGCAATGTGGTCGTTACTGGATATTACAACGGCATACTCGTCAACGAGCATACCGATGGGGACAATATCGTGGTAGCTAGCAATATCAACGGCCTGAACTTCGCCTTCGCCTATCATGCCTCCCGATTTGGCCGGGTAGGCACCTACCGCAACACCCATCATGTCACGGTGTCGGGCCGACACGGGTTCTCGATCCAGCAGTTAAACACCGAGATGCCAGGTCCGGGGCAGACGAATGCAAGTAACACCTGGCAGACGCTCGTCAGTGATGTCAACGACTCCAACAACCTCGGTATTGGCGACATCAACTACTGGGTCGTAGAAGGGAATGTAGGTGCGGTCGAACAGTTTATTAAGAATGGCGGTGCCTCGATCCAGACCCGGCGAATCGGCGCAGCTCCGGCCACCGGCAAACCTAAAGGTAAATGAAGGAGAGAAACTACTTTTAGTATCGGACGTCGTTTACGATACCAATAAATATTTTTGTTTGGAGTTAAAGCAAATTGGTCACAATAACATATTACCGGGATTAAAACCGGTTTAAAATAATAAATTTTAGCAAAAGATGAGCAATATTTCTAGACGAAAATTTTTGATTTCAACCTTAATCGCTGGGACAGGCAGTCTTGTCGCCAAAGGAGAGCTTTCAAATAATATAATATACAATAGCAGATTTATAAAAGCATGTCTACCGTTCTCAATAACAAAAAATGTGATCCCTGTAATTGGGGCATGGTTTCCGCAAGAAAACGAGATGAAGAATCCCGACGGCTATCGCGACTTTCTTGATGCGGCGGCCGAGCATTCGCACTATACGATCATTACCACAACCATGCGAAATGGCGGCCGGCAAATGGTCGATGGGTACGTGCATGACTGGTTCAAGGCCGCCGCACAATACGCGAAAGAGCGGGGCATCGAAATTGCTCTCGAGGTGGACCCCCGCCATTCAATGCCCGCCTTCAAGAAAAAGTATCCAGACGCCTTGCAACAGCGCCTGTGGCTACAGGAGGTTGATCTTGAAAAGGACGGCGAGGTAGTGGCGAACGTCGTATATAAGGTGGGCCATGGTGATGCCATTTGCGGAGCCGGAGCGAATGGCATAGAGCTTGAGCACGTTTACTCCTATACTCAATCACCAAATGGCACGAAGTCGGGCACGGTGAAGGACATCACGACGTCCTGTAAGGTCGGGCAAGTGAAAGGAACGAGCCTTTCCGTGGCGATTCCGGGTGCTGGTAGTGACGGAAAACGCAAGGCATGCGTGATTGCCCGCGTCACTTTTAATTACCCAGCGGCCTTCGCCCCCGAGACGATACAGTTTGAAGCCGATACGGCGAAACAGTATGCCGACCTACCACTTGCTGGTCTGATGAAAGACGAATGGGGGTATCCGGCAAACCATAAAGGCAATCCACACAAAAACGGATTTTGGACCTCGAAACACCGCGAGGAAGACTACGCAAAACGAACTGGAGGAGGAGATTTAGTCAGAGACAGTCTACTGATGTACCTCGGCGAGGAAGGCCGACAAACAGAGCAACAAGCGGCCGTTAACCACTTCATGGAGCAATCCCGCTTCCGCCACACGGAGATCGAACATGCCTTCTATACGCAAACCAAGGCGCTATTTGGTCCCACGGCGTTTGTGGGAACCCACGACACAGTCTTTCCATATCCGGACGCACGTGAATTTGAGCGCAACGGATTGAATTGGTGGACGGCAACGCGCGATTTCGGCCAATCTGACGAAATTACCCCGTATAGCTGCCGCACTTCCCTGGCCAAGAAGTTCGGCGGGGCGGTGTGGTTCAATCAGTGGTATAAACCCAAGATTGAGATGTATGAAAAGGAGATATGGCGCTATGCATTGGCCGGAGGGCGGATGAATTTCCATGTCTTGTATCCGACGAAACCACCTTGGTTGGAACGTGGTAAGGACTTACTTCGATCGGATCTGATGCGCGGCGACTGCCGTATCCGTCTGTTGAACAGTATTTCGGACGCCCCGGTGGACTGCCCTGTGGCCGTAATTTTTGGCCATCCCAACGTCATGAACTGGGCCGGCCCGTCCTTTAACGATATCGGCACGCAATTGACAGACGCTTTTTGGCGCGCCGGCATCTATGCCGACCTGATCCCTTCGAGTGAAATTGCCGGCAAGGTTCTTCGAGTAGATGCCAAGGGTGAGGTTTGGTTCGGAAAACAACGCTATTCAGCCGTCGTCCTTTACAATCCCGAATTTGAGAACACTACGACTGCTGACTTTTTCCAAAAGGCGGCGTGGGGGAAGGCTCTCCTGTATCGACTCGGCGAGTGGACGAAGGATTTCAATGGAAAGCCGCTGGACGGAAAGGCAGCATTGCCGACCCGCATGAAAGTCGCGGAGAACGTCGACACGTGTGCCCGGGAAATCATCGCCAAACTCATCAAGTCTGGAGTCGAACCGCAGACTCCCTCCAGAGGCGACTTTCCGAAGTGGAGTGGACAGGGAAGAACTTCTGTCAACATGCCCGCAGCCGGTAGAACTCGACTCACCGACGGCACGGTCATTCACATAGCCGGTGAAAAGAATGTCACCGGCGACCCCATTCAAAAGACCATTGTGGTCAACGGTCACAAGGTAACCTTCGATGCTGTTGGCTTGGCAGCTATGCGCCTTTCCAAAGACGGTAAGTTGGAAGCTTTGGCTGCAGGCGGCTTAAAACACTTCATAACTGATTTGGTAGATATTAATTTAGACAAACCTGCAGACATTGCCCTTTGGCAAGACATGGATGGTAAAATGCAAGGTGTTTTGCAGGATTATTCTGGACCAATGCCGGCAGACCTCGAAGCAATCACATCAGAATGGCTCCGAGAAGAGGTTCCCAGCCGTTTGGTAGACTGAGGTGGATAAATTTTATAATCGTAAAAATATGAAAACACATAAAATATATAGTAATTTATTAAAAATATCGTTACTAGGCACATTGATGACTATAATTATTAACCCTGTTGTAGCTCAGCAAAGTACAATCTATGACGAAGCCGAAAAAATTCGTTTACCTTCAACTGTTTCACCTGTGATCGGATGCTGGTTTTGGAACTCGTTCGATCGGGAACCGGAGAATTTCAAGCCGTTTATCGATCAAGTCGCCAAACATACGTCCTACAACCTCCTCACCACGAGCATTAGAATTGGTTCAAGGTATATGACCGACCCGGATGTTCATGATGCAACTAAGGCGGCCGCAGCTTATGCCCGGACCCACGATATCGGGATCGTGCTTGACTTGCCATTCATGGCATCGTTTCCCAAGGCGTATCCCAAAGAGATTCTCCAGATGGTTCGTCTGCAGACAGTGGATTTGCCTGAGGCAGGTGAGGTGATTGTGCAAACCGGCAACCCCGTCAAGTTGAATCAACTGCAAGGGTGGCCTTTCAAGGCAGGCCCTGCCCGAGTAGCCCGAGTTTATTCGTATGTATATGGAAAAAAGGGGATTGAACCTAACACAATTAGGGACATAACCTTGGCTTGTAAAGTAAAGGAAGTAACACCAAGTTCGATCAAAGTAGCCATCCCCTGCAGCGAAGAGACGCGAGGACGCCAAGCGTGTGTCTTGTTCTCGATTCCTTGGGAGTACCCCGATCCCTTCAGTCCACACCTGGCGGAACACCATCGGGAACACATCAAGAAATACGCGGATGTGGATCTGGCAGGTGTATGCCTCGATGAGTACGGGTTGCCGGCTTTTGCGAAAGAGAACGAACTCTGGTATTCCCAGCATTGGGGATTGGATTATTCCAAACGGACGAAAGGGAATGATTTGCTTCGTGATATGTTGTTAATGGTCATGGGTGAGAATGGCCGGGAATCGGATCGGTACCGCGCCATAAACCATTACATGGAGATGACCTGGCAGCAGCATGCTGCAATTGAGAATAATTTTTATCAAGCAACTAAAAAAGTATTTGGTTCTTCTGCTTTTGTGGGAACTCATATGACTTGGCAACCGCATTTGAACGAACTGGAGATCCGTCGCAACGGCTGGGATTGGTGGGCCTCGCGTCGCGATTATGGCCAAACCGATGAACTGACTCCCTATTGCGTGCGTACGGCATTAGCAAAAAAATGGGGCAAGCCTGTTGGATATAATATGTATTATTCACAAGAAATTTCTGACTATGAAAAGGAGTTGTGGCAAACGGCTTTGGTTGGTATAAGAGTAAATTATCATCCCATTTATCCATCCCGCAAAAACAATGCTAGACCTATGGGTGGATGGGATCGCACAACGCTTTGGGAAGGGGGACTAATGCGGGGAGACAGCCGAGTTAGATTGTTGAATTTTATTTCCAAGAGTCAGGTA
>Ga0105055_10009014_pt1 | contig 12847 bp, 13 predicted proteins | sample BON03_FD_78090 | JGI IMG/M metagenome (GOLD analysis project Ga0105055, IMG submission 78090) | Freshwater microbial communities from Lake Bonney liftoff mats and glacier meltwater in Antarctica - BON-03 | ecosystem: Environmental > Aquatic > Freshwater > Ice > Glacier meltwater | place: Lake...
ACGCGCGGCGGCGGCGGCGCGGCGTGCGTGCGCTGCGCGCGCGGGTTCTACTGCGCCGCGAACGAGGTCGTGATGCAGTGCCCCGCGAACGCGTGGTCGCCCGAGGGCAGCAGCGCGCGCGCGCACTGCGTGTGCGACGTGGGCTTCGACCCCGCCGGCACAGGCGCGCTGCAGGACCCGTGGTCCGTGTGCACGCGCTGCGTGGGCTGCGCGCCGCGCGTGGAGCTCGCCATGACGCTCCCGGGGGTGGCGCTCGGGGCGTTTGGCAACGCCCCCGCCGCGATGCAGGCGCTGCTCGTGTCGGCCGCGGCCGCGGCGTCGCTGCCCACCTCCGCGGTGCGCGTCACGAGCATCGAGTACGGCTTCGCGTACCGCGCGCGGCTCACGCGCGCGATGCTCGGCGTGCTCACGCCGCACGCCGCCGCGCGCGCGCTCGCAGCGGCGCAGGCGCAGGCGGGCGCCGCCGCCGCCGTGCGCATGGGCGCCGTGGACATCGACATCCGCGCGACGGTGGCCTCGGCGGACGACGCCGCCGCGTTCAACGTCTTTGTCGACGACATTGCGTTTATCAACGACCCGCGGCGGCGCCTGCTGCAGCTCGGCGCGTCTGCGTGCAGCAAGGTGGTCTTTGCGGGCGCGGGGCTCGCGGTGCAGTGCAAGGTGCCCATCTCCGGCGAGCACCGCCTCGCGCAGGTCTTTGACTACCGGCCGACCAACGCCGGCTTCGACTTTGACATGGCGCTCACGTTTGAGCTCAGCATCGTGTCGCGCGCGCTGCTCGACAGCGGCGCCGTGCGCGCCGCGCTCGCCGACGCCTTCGAGGCGAGCATCGACAGCCGCGCCGCGGAAAACACCGTCGCGGGGCGCATGCGCGTGCTGGGCGCCGCGCCGCCGGTGGCGGTCGCGCCGGTGGTCGTGCTGCTCGTCTTCGAGGCCGAGGCCTTTGACATCGACACCACGGCGCGCCGGCTCGCCGCGGACGCGCTGCTCGTCACCCTCGCCGGCGCCGCGCGCGGCGCGGCGCCCGTCTCTGTCGCGTTCCGCGCCGCGCAAAACACGCCCGCCGGCGCGGCGCGGCCGGGGAGCGTGCCGGTGCTCATTGGCGTCGGCGGCGGGACCTTCGTGCCGGTGGACCGCGGGCAGGCGTGCAGCCCCTCCGCCACAAAGTCCAAGGGCACCGCGTTCGCGTGCGTGTGCGAGACCGGCGCCGTGTGCGAGCCGCTGCCCGTGGACCCGGGGCTCGGCTGCGCCGCCGCTGGCGGGCACGTGTGCGCCCCCGGCAGCGACCCCGCCGCCGCGCGCGTGCCGCTCGAGGTGTGGGTCGGCGTCGCGTGCGCCATGCTGTTTGCCGTGGGCATCGTTGCCGGCTTCCTGGTGCACGTGCGCTCCAGGAGGCGCGCAAGGTCCCGCCAGATGATGTACCAGGGGCTGCACCAGCAGGACCCTGCCTTCGCGTACTAGCACACACTCTGAGCCCCTTGCACTAGCCATTTGTTTCGCAATAAAGGACCCTGAGCTCTCACTGGCGCGTGGTGTGCGGGGTTGGCATGGGATTGGATATTGTTGCCGATCCGCGCGTGCTGCTCGCAAGGCGCGCAAACGAGTATTTAGCGTGTTTTATTACGAATCGACAAACAAACACCCGCACACCCCGGACTCTGCCCGACCACCGCCCCCAAGTGCCGGTGCAAGTCAAGCGGGAGCCGCTGGATGCAACGGCGACAGAGCGAGCGAGGTCAATGACGCGCGCAGAAGAACGGCCGCCTCTGGCGTGAGGAGCAGCTCGGGGACGGGCGTGAGCCGAGGACGGGGGGACATGCTGTAGGCGAGCAGGGGCTGCTCGCGCGGCGCGGGCTCGAGCCGCAGGCTCGACAGCCGGTAGAGCGCGTTCGCAAGCACGAGGTCGCTGCACAGAACCATGCGTCGTGTCAGGATTTAGGGTGCCGGCGCGAGGCCCGCACACGCGAGCACAGGCATGCACACGCACCTGAGCATATACAGAGCCAGCCATGTCAGGTGCATTGTTTCCTGCGTCTCGCAGGCGCGCTGCGTGCCGTTGCGAGCGAGACAGTGGACGCGGCTGCTGTACACAAAGTTCATGGTGATCATGTAGATGAGAAAGATGGAGGAGACAATGACGACGCCAGAGGACAGGCTGTCGGGAAAGCGGTGGCGGTACACCAGCACGTAGAGCGAGAGCCCCAAGTTCGTCAGCAGCAGCAACACCGACACCCCCATCACCAGCAGCAGGTCGACGCGGGGAGGGTCGGACGCTACGGCGTCGGACAGCCTCCCCCCGAGCGACATCCCCGCGTACACGAGACAGACACCCAGCTTCAGCAGCCACGCCACAGCCGCCTCGGCTTCCAGGCACACCCGCCGACTCAGCGCACACCCGCACCCCATGTGGGCTGGGTCGCTGCGGCGAGCGTGCGCAGCACGGTCGCAAGAACAGTCGCTTCCAAAAAAAAAAATCGCGTCCAGACTCTGTTCCGCGCCACCTACCGGCGGCACTCAGCTCCGCCACGTGCGCACGGCCGTGAACATGCCCGAGGCCCGGTACACGGGCACAATGTCCCAGCCCGACACCACGCGGCGCTCTTCCGCCCGGTACAGCTTGCAGTGCAGCGCCACCACGAGGCCCATCTGGATGTAGAGGTGCTGCAGAGTGTGTGCGCGCGCCCGTCAGCGCACCCGCCCCGCGCCAAGACGCCCGCGCGCGCGCGCGCGCGCGCACACACCTTGATGGTGTCGGAGTTCGGGCCCGAGTACACGTTGGGCATGAAGGAGAGGTCGATGCGGTCGCTGGCCGAGAGCTCGTACGTCATCCAGTCCCCCCCGCCGTCCTGGCCGGTGAGCGTCCTGGCCACGTACACGGCGCTGCTGTTGGAGCTCTGCAGGCACTGCGCCACGTCGCTGCCGATGGCCTCGACCGCGCCCTCGCCCTCGCCGGCGGCGCGCTTGCGCTTGTGCGAGAGCGCGGGCTCGGCCTGCGCCTCGAAATGCACGGCCTCGTCGAGGAGCTCGACGGTGAAGACGTTCTTGCTCACGTAGGGCCCGGCGATGCGGCTCGGGTACAGCATGCAGATCGCGGCAATCACCGAGTGCGAGAGCTTCGCGTTCTCCGCGAGCGTGAGCACGAGCTGCTGCCGGTCGCGCTGCCGGCACACGGACCAGCGCTGGAAGATGCTTTCGAAGCGGTCGTGCATGCGCAGGATGTGCAGGATGTTGCACAAATGCACCCCCAGCGGCTCGTCCGCGGCCGCGCCGGCGTCTGCATGCATGCGCCGCGCCTGCTCTGGCCCGGCGCGCATTTTAGCCTATATATACGCGCGGGCGCGCCCACCCGCACACAACGCGTCGCGGCGCCATGGCCCTCCCGCGCCGCGAGACCCCGCGCCGCGGCTGGGCGCGCGCGCGCCTGTACGCGCAGTGCGTGTTTCTCCGCTACTGGCTGCGCGCGCGCGGCCGCGCCGCGCTGGGCTGCGCGCTGCTGGTGGTGGCGCTGCTGGGGTTCGTCCTCGCTGTGAGCGTCGCGGGCGCGCGGGACGGGCCCGGGGCGGGGCGCATTCGCGCGCGCGGAAAAAAATAGAAACCCTCCTACTCGGCGCGCGCGGCGCGCGCGCTGCCGCAGCCGCATGTCGCACGACCCGCGGATGGCGCTCTCCGTCGCGGGGCTGCAGTATCTGCAGCTCGCGCCCTGCCGGCACCTGATCACGAGCCGCAACGCGTGGCTGGTCGCCGCCGCGTCCGAGTACATCCTGCAGGCGAGCGCGCCGCCGTGCGCAGACTACAGCGAGACCGCGATCGACGCCGCCGTGGCCGCCGCGCACGCGGGCGGCGAGGGCGTGCTGTGCACGTGGCGCCCGCGCTACTGCCTCGACCTCTTCATCTTCACGAGCCCGCGCAGCGCCGAGAGCTTCCTGGGCGTCGTGATGCACGGGGCCGCGCCCACGGTCGAGTACTTCCGGAGCAGCGACCTCATCTCTGTGGCGTCGTCGGCGCCGGGCGTGGTGTTTGGGCACCTCACGTGCGACGCCAGCGCGCCCGGCGAGCCCGCGGCCGCGCAGCTCAACATCATGCTCTACGACGGCCTCGCGCTCACCGCGCGGGACGCGCCGCGCGCGCCGGTGCACGAGCGCTACGCGCGCATGCAGGGCATGGCCGCGGAGCTCGAGCAGCTGCGCATCGGGCAGGCCGCCGTGCTCGTGCAGTGGGCGGGCTGTCCGAGCACGCACGCGCGCGTGCGCAGCATGCCGCTCCCGCACGAAAAGGGCGGCATCGCCCTGGTGCACACCTCCGCGCCCTACGCCCTCTACGCGTTCCCGCCCGCGCAGGACGAGAGCGCGCGGGTCCTTGCAGCCGCGGGGGATGCGTCATGATGGCCTTTATTGTTGTTGCTCATAAAAAAGCACGTTGGGCCCAGCGCGCCGATATTTTGCGCGACTTCCGAGCCCCGGGGCCGCCGCATGCCGCGCCGCTAGTCCGCAAAGACCGCGGCGAGGTCCAGACGCGGCAGCGGCGCAAGCGCCTCCGCGCCCGCGGCGACGACCGTGCACGTCATGTCCTCCTCGAGGCGGAAGAAGCCCTGCGCGCCAAACGTGGCGTTGCTGCGCTGGTAGCCGCGCACGCACACGGGGTGCGCGCGCGCAAACTGCGTGAGCGCGAGCAGCACGCGCACGTCCTGCATGCAGTAGCGCTCGAGCTTGTCCCACTCCTCCTCCAGCGCCCACTGCACGGCCTGCCGCCCCGTCGCCGACTTGCTGATCGCCATGCCGTTGTCGACGCACATCTTCTGCATCCCGACGCGCGCAAAGACGATGCGCTCGGCCACGCGGAAAAAGTCCACCGTCTTCGCGGCCCAGGCCGCCGCGGTGGCGTCCGCGGGCGCGCCCGCGCCGCCGTGCGCCCAGTGCGCCAGGAACGGGACGTCGAAGCCGACGCCGTTGTACGCGACGATGCGGTCGCAGCGGTGCAGCAGCGCGCACAGCGCCGCGCGCGTGTGCGCCTGCCGCCCGGCGCGCGCGTCGAGCACCACGTTGTGGATCTGCTCGTAGTCGGGCTCGCGCCCGCTGCTGTCCTGCACGATGAGCGCAATCACCGTGATGTCGTGCTCCTCCTTCGCGAGCCCGGTCGTTTCGATGTCGAGATAAACCACCAGCATCTGCCGGCCCCGCCCGCCACCCCGCCCGCGCCCTGCGTGCATTTGTGTTTTTTGCGCGCGCCCCCCATATAAAGCGCGGGGGCGCGCGCCCCCGCGCATGCTGGCGCTGCGCCCGCGCGACGCGGCCCTCGCGGGCCTGCTCGAGGCGCTGCTGCTCACGTCGTGGCCGTGGCAGCCCGGCGCGCGCCCCTGCGCAATGAACGCGTGCGCGCTGCTCGCCATGTGCGCCGTCCCGTGCGCCGTCGTCGACTTTATCCGCGCGCACCGCGCGCCCCCCGCGGCGTGGAGCGCGTGGGGGTGCACCGTCGTTGCGCGCGAGGCCCTCGTGGTGGCCACGTACGTCGACGCCTCGCTCGTCGCCGCGCTGGCGGGCAGCTACGCCGCGGCGTGCGCCGCGCGCGGCTGGCGGGGGCGCGAGCTCGCGCGGCGCGGCGCGCGCGCGGCCTACTGCGTCTTCTACGCGGTGATGCTCTTTGTGCTCGTCGTGCAGCGCCGCGGCGCGCAGGCCCTCGCGCCGCTCGCGCTCTCGTACCTCCCCGCGCGGCGCGAGGCCTGGGTGCACATTGTCACGGTCCTCGGGTTTTTCAGCGCGCACTGCGCGGCGTTTGCGCCGTAGGCGCGCGTCACCCGGGCCGCGCCGATCCGCGGCGGGCGAATCAGCGCGCAGCGGCCAGAGCGCGTATAAGAGGGCGCCCGAGCGGCCCGCCGCCAAGCAGCAGCGCGCGCGCAGATGCTGCGGTGGGCTGCGGCGTCGTTTAGCGACTGTCTCGACTCAATGCGCTTCAACGCGATATCCGCCAAGACCGAGCGCTCGGGCTCGCTCTTTTCGTTCGCGGCCACGGGCGCGCACGAGGACATGCACCGCCTCAAGACCATGGCGAAGCTCGGCGAGAACCTCTTCCAGATCCAGATGCAGATCGAGGAGTACAGCATCGCGCACGAGGTGCTGACCGCCGCCGCGAAGCAGAGCCACGCGCTGGGCAGGGTCTCGGAAAACGACCTCTACATCATGTTCCGGCGCATCAAGGAGACGGAGCTGCAGAAGACGGCGCTCGACAAGTCCGAGCGCGTCATCCGCGTCACGCTCACGGGCCTCGAGAACCAGGCCACCATCACCAAGATGCGCAAGGTGCTCACGCACACGGTGCTGCAGCACAAGATGGTCCACGACAACGGCATGCTCGAAAACGAGAGCGAAAAGCTCATGGAGTCCTTCGAGCAGGTCTCGCAGCACATTGCGCAGGGCCAGAGCGTGCTCGACAACATGGACGCGCACAACGACGACATGCAGGCCGAGATGGGCGCGCCGCACGAGGACATCGCGCACGACAGCCACTTCAAGCGCTGGAAGCTCGAGATCGGCGCCGCCGCGCCCGCCGCCGCGCCCGCCGCGCCCGCCGCCGCGCCCGCCGCGTGCAGCACGGCGCCGGCTGCGCAGCCGTCGTGAGCGCCAGGCAGAGGCGCGAAAACGACGCCGGCCGCGACCCCGGGGTCTGGGTATATCTGCGCGCGCATTTTATTGGGGCAAGGAAACATGCCACAGAGACGGCATGTGCGTCCCGCGCGATGGGCACCCGTGGGGCTGGGAATGGCTGCAGCGCGAGGCCGCGGCGCCCGCCGCGGCGTTTGTGGCGGCCACGGCCGTGGACACGCTGCACGCCATCTTCCCCACACACGTAGTGCGCGCCGCGACGCCGGCGGACCAGCACGAGACGGCGCACAGCGCGCCGGCGCTGGCCGCGCTCGGCGCGCGGCTGGGGCAGAGCATCGCGGGGCTTGCCGACGCAGACGAGCGCGCCGAGCTTGACGCGCCCGCCGGCGCGCACTGGGGCCCGCCGGCGGGCGCCTGCCGCGTGAGCCGCTACTACAGCCGCAGGTGCGCGCCGGGCGCGCTGGCCGTCGTGGAGCCGTGCTCGGGCGTCGTCGGGGGCTGCGCCGTGCTGTGCGTCGAGCTCTTCTTCGACCGCAGCAACGCGATCGTGTACCGGGACGTGCTCTCGCCGCTCGCCGCGCCGCTCGGCGACGCGCTGCGCGAGTTCTCGCGCGCGCAGGGCCTCCCCGCGGGCACCGCGTTCTCGTACATGGAGCAGACCGCGGGGGGCGAGTGGGTGCTCACGGTGCTCTCCGAGCACATGCTCGCGCTGCCCGTCGGGCGCGTGCTGATGCTGCCGGCCGTGCGCGCGAGCTACGGGATCGACTTGTTCCGGCTGTCGCCCGTCGGCGTGCAGGAGAACAGCGGCGGCGGCGTGCTCGTCTCCGTGCTGTGAGCACGCCCCAGGCCCGGGGTGGGGGGCTGGGTAGGCGCGCATTCGACGCTGCCCGCGCGCCCCACTATAAATACCCGGGCTGCCGGCCCGGCGGCACGGGCGCGTTCGCATGCTCGTGGTGCTCCCGGGCCTGCAGGCCGGCGACGCGATCGACACCCAGCCCGAGCTCGCGGGGCGGGTGCACGTGTGCCCGCTCACGCTGTACGACGCCGCCGAGTGCGACAGCGCCGCGTTCCTGCAGGAGATGATGCTGCTGGCGGAGGCCGCGGGCACGTGGCGCAGCGTGCGCGCGCGCGCGCTCCTCGACACGCACGCGGCGCACTGGCCGGCGCGCCTGCCGCCGGTGCGCATCGAGGCCTGCGGGCACGTGTTTGCAGCGCTGCCCCTGCTGTACCTCGTCATGGACGGCGGCTTCCGGTGCCCAATGTGCCGCGGCGGGAGCCACGGCGCCATCTCGCTGCAGCGCGCCGCGCTGCCGTGGCTCCCGCCCGGGCTCTGGGAGCTCCTGTGCCTGCTGTGCACCGAGGCGCGCAGCCGCACCGCGCAGGCCGCGCAGGCCGAGAACGAGGCGGTGGCGCGCGAGATGCAGGCCGCGGCGCCGGCCGTGCGCGCGCTGCTCTTCAGCGAGGTCCTGCAGGAGCTGAGCATTCGCGCGATATTCTCCATCTACCGCAGCGGCGCGCACGGCGCGGCCGCCCCCGACTCCCCTATCTCGGTCATGGTCCTCGACATGCAGCTGCGCCCGCGGGGCGCCGCGTCCGCTGCCGTCGTCTTCGAGTCGGGCACGTCGCGCCACGTCTCGCGGCCGCTGCGCCTCGGGGGCGTGTTCGCGGTGCGCATCGTGGCCAACGCGTACGAGCAGACGCGCATCCTCTTTGACAGCCACCGCGTGGAGTACCCGTCGCACGCGCGCGGCGCGTGCGGCGACTCGCCGCTCGATGTGGGCGTGCCCGGCGAGGGCGTCGCGGGCGGCGCGGGCGCGCTGCGCATGCAGTACGCCGCGTGTCCCTTCGACCACCTCTACTTCATGAAGCGCGTCGAGTTCACCACCAGCCCGGCCGCGGTGCAGGCCGTGTTCGCCGACTTCTAGCGCGCGCGCGTTTTATTGTGCGCCATAAACACTCGCGCGCTCCTGTCCCGCGCGCCGCGCCGTGTCACGTACATAGGCGCGCGCCGCGCCGCGTAGTGGATATGGGCGCGCCCGCCGCCGCCGCGCGCCGCGCCGCGTAGTGTATATAGGCGCGCCCCGCCGCCGCCGCGCGCCGCGCCGCCGATGCTTGCGGCGGTGATGCAGGTGTGCATCCTGGTGCTCTCCGTCGCCATTTTCCCGCTGCAGCTGTACCGCTCGTACACCCGGCTGTGCGGCAAGGGCTCCGCGCAAAAGGTGGTCAACGAGACCCTCTTTCCCCTGCTCATCCTGCAGTCGGGGCTGTGGTACACGTACGCGGCGGTCTCGAACCAGTACTTTATCGCCTTCACCTCGACCACCAACATGCTGTGCCACATGTCCATCTGGTACTGCATCACCCACACCACGGACCGGATCGAGGTGACCACCGGGCACGTCATCGTGGCGGAGGCCCCGGCGCGCCCGCCCGCCGCGATCGAGCGCAGCGCCTACGCCCCGCTGGGCGCGGCCGCCGCGTGGGGGCCAAGGTGACGCCGCGCTGGCCGCTGCGACCCCATTATTTGGTGATGCGACCCCGGCTCAAAGGGACCAAACCCTCAATTTTTGGCGCTGCGACCCCGACGTTTTTGCGCTGCGACCCTGCGCACGCAGGCGGTACAAAAACGCTGCGGCCGGCGGACGCGCCCCAAGCAGCGCACGACATCGATGCCGGAGGCGAAGCGCGCGCACGGCGAGCGCGCGCAGAGCTGCGTGAGCACCGAGAGCATCGGCGGCAAGAACTCGCAGCCCGTGTGCGCGGTGACAGACGCGCACGGTGTGCTGTACGTCGCGACGCAGAAGGAGATCTTTGTGCGGCTGGCGTGCGGGCGCTCGGCGACGGTCTCGGTCAGCATAGGCCTCGAGCAGGTGTCGGGCATGGCGTTTGGCGGCGCGAACGAGCTGCTGCTCGTCGACACGGAGGCCAACAGCATCCTCATGGTGGACGGAGCGAACACGACCGTGCGCGTGGCGGGCGACCGCACCGGCGACGGCGGCTTCCAAGACGGCGTGGGCGAGCTCGCCTCGTTCTGGAAGCCGTACGGCGTCGCGTACATGCCCAAACACGACGTCTTTCTCGTCTCGGACAGCGGCAACCACTGCATACGCGCGCTCGCGCGCAGCACCTGGGACGTGACCACGTGCTGCGGCGAGGCCACCGTGGCCGGCGACAGCGACGGCGTGGGGACGCTGGCGGGCTTCCACAACCCGCGCGGCATCGCGCGCGTGGACGACGACAGCTTCGTGGTCGCCGACTACCGCAACAACGCCATCCGCCTGGTGTGTCTCGACGCAGGCGGCCACGCGCACGTCTCGACCATACCGAGCTCCGTCATCCGCCCGCTCTCGGTCGCCGTCGACGGCGCCGGGAGCATCATCGTCGTGTGCGACAGCGTGCACAACGTGGTCCTCGTCGCCAAGGCCCCCGGCGCGCCGTTCTACCACACGACAGCCGTCGCCGGGAGCGCGGCGGTGCCGGGCTTCCGCGACGGGCCGTGCCTGTCCGCGCTCTTCAGCTCGCCGTTCTACGTGCACATTGACGCGCAGGCGCGCGTGCTGGTGGTCGAGCGGCGGTCGAGCAGCTACAAGGCGCCGTCCAACACGATACTGCGCGTGCTGGAGTGCGGGCTGGTGCCGGCGGCGCCGGCGCGCGCCGCGCCCTGCGAGCGCGCCGCGGCGCGCCGCCGGCGCTTCGACATGCTCGAGCAGCGCCTCTTTGTCGACGTGCAGATCCTGCTGCAGGACGGCTCGCGCGCGGGCGCACACTCGAGCGCCCTCTACCCGCACAGCGCCTTTTTCCGCGCGCGGCTCGACGCCGCGCTGGCCAGCGGCGCGCACGCCCCTCTCGTCATCGACCTGCGCACCTTCCGCGTGACCCCCGGGCAGCTGCACGTGCTGCTCCGCTACATCTACACGCAGTCGCTCCCGGACATGATGGGGGCCTGCCTCGACCCGACCGTCACGCCGCTCGAAATGTGCCGGGTCGCGGACATGATGCTCGAGGAGACAATGTACGGGCTGTGCCTGCAGCAGATGGCGCTCGCGCTCAACGCGGACAACATCAGGGAGGTCGCGTACCAGGCGCACGCCACCAGGCTCGAGGGCCCGCTGCAGCAGATCGCCGCGTTCTGGGTGCGCAACCCCTCGCTCGTGACGAGCGCGCTCTCGGACAGCATGACCCCGCTCGGGCTGCCCCTCGGGCCGGCCTGACGGCGCCGGGCGTTATGTGGCCACATTGTTTTTTTCTCTCCACACTCCCCCCGCACGCCGTGTATTAATAAACGCAGTTTGAACCTGTCTCCGCCCTTGGTTCTCGCGGGGCCCATGCCATGCGGGCAGGATTCGCCCTCATTCCGGCCCTGCCGCGATTTGTTGCTGCAGGCTTTCTATTGCCAGACGCATAGTCGTCTGCTGCTGATCGATCTCGTCGTGCTCTTGTTTCTCAAACGCTTCGCACTCTAGTCCGGGCTGATGTGCATCCGAATGAGATGCACTGTTTTCCCTGGCTTGAATTTGGTAGGCCTCCCAGTGGTCCTGGACGTCGCGGTGCTCCTCAAAGGTGGCTACGAGGGCACAATTTGCCGGACCTCGCTCGCTCGCAAGAGCGGCGCGGCCTGCTCTGCGCGGCAAACACGCCTCATTTCCGCGCACACGTCGCAGACTCGTGCGGCGAGCCTATGATACACCGACAGGGCGTTGCGGCGGATTCGTGCGGCGAGCCTATGTTGCACTGACGGGGCGTTCCGGCGGACATCGCCGGCGGGAGTGCTGCGCCTGCAGCGAAATGCTGCCTCTGTACAGCAGCAAAGGGTCCGCCCTCCGCGCCCCGATTCTTCGGCGCGGCTCCAGACGCCGTGTCTCGCCTGCGGCGCCGCGCTCCGGCGCCTCCGGCGTGGTCGTCGCATGGACTCTGTGGCGCGTATATATGCAGACGGACGGGCCCGGCCGCGCGGCCCCTGCGAATGCAGTCCCGCTCGCGCGCGTGGCTCTCGCCGCACAACGCCAGATTGCTGCGCTTCGTGGGCGCCCCCCTGGCCGGCGTGATGTGCGCCACGGCCGTCGTGCTGCACACGCTCGGGGACCGGCTGCCGCGCGACCTGTCGCCGGAGGCGTGGGAGTCCTTCTCGGACTACATCTTCGGGGGCATGAACCGGGTGTCGACCCTGTGCGCGGTGGCGCTGCTGCTGTGCGTGCAGTTCGCGCAGACGCTCACGTGCGTGCCCTTCCTGCACGTCACGCAGATCCTCATCGGGTACTACATCGGCGCGGGCGCGGGCTTCCTGCTCAGCGCGACGTGGGAGATCCTGCTGGTCACGGCCTTTGTCATGTCGCAGAAGGGGTCCCCGGACGGCAAGAGCACGCTGCTGCTCATCTACATTGCGCAGTGCCGCGAGCGCGGGCGCCTGTACGTCTCGCTCGTGTGCACCATGCTGTCGTCCATCCCCATCAACACGAGCGTGTGTCTCGTGGTGTTTGGCGACGTCACGCTCACAGAGTTCCTGTCCACGCACTACTGCGTCACGTGCGTGATGACGCTCAAGAATGTGCTCATCGGCGAGGCCATCCGCCTGCAGCAACACTCTCCCGCCACCCTCAGGGTGTGCATGGCGGCGATGGTCGTGTTCTCCGTGGTCCCCTCGCTCTTCACGCTGTACGTCACCTCCAGCGTGTACTGGGCAGCGTCGCGCCGCAGCGACGCCGAGCGTCTCGTGCCGCGCGACCTCGACACGGACGCCGAGTGTCTCGTGCCGCGCGACCTCGACACGGACGCCGAGCCAGCGCGCCGCGCCGACACGCTCGCCACGGTCACCTACGCGACCCGCGACACCACGCACAGCACCCCCGCAGACTGTCCGCTCGACCCCGACGCCGTGGTGGAGCATTCCCCCGCGCCCGCGCGCGGCGGGCCGAGCCGCGCCCCGCAGCCGCACGCTCCGCCCCCCGCATCACCCCCCCTCACTCCCGCACCGTCGCCCGCCCCCTCTCCCACACATACCCATACACCATCCTCGACCCTCTCTCATCAATCCACGTGCGCGCACTCCCCTCCACCGTCTCCGCCGCGCTCGCCTACAGTCCGCTGATATCTCTCGCTGTACATCTCTTGCTCCCTCTCGCTATCCGTACCTCTCTCTCTCTCTCTCTTTATCTCTCGCCATCCATCTCTCTCTCTCTCTCTCTCTACCTATCGCCATGCATCTCTCTCTCTCTCTCTCTCTCTCTACCCATCGCCACGCATCTCTCTCTCTC
>Ga0105055_10009020_pt1 | contig 12838 bp, 6 predicted proteins | sample BON03_FD_78090 | JGI IMG/M metagenome (GOLD analysis project Ga0105055, IMG submission 78090) | Freshwater microbial communities from Lake Bonney liftoff mats and glacier meltwater in Antarctica - BON-03 | ecosystem: Environmental > Aquatic > Freshwater > Ice > Glacier meltwater | place: Lake...
GCGAAAGCTTTTGCCTCGAATCGTGGTGGCATGACGGCAGGTGCGTGAGGTTGTCGTGTAGAGTTTTGCAGTGTTGTGTTTTTGGGTGTCGTGGTGCTGATGTGGGTGCTATAGTTGCAGGGATGCCCGCAGTGGCAGAGGAACGAATCAATGCCACGTGTATGGATCCTGCCACGACGGAAGTCGACGCGCATTTTGGCGTGAGTGAGAAGCCCGACAAGCGCAAGTTCGAGGATGTTTTTGGCGAAGGGCCTCATAACCAGCAACGCTTTGACGATTTTTTTGCTAGTGCACACGCTGCTCCTGGGGGTCGTGTTCCAGCACTACACGTTGCTGATGCCTTTAACGATATGTTTGGGCAAGTTTTATCCGTTCCATCGTCACCACATCCGTCGGCACTGGAGACACCTGTGGCCATTGCCCAGCACGCACAGGCGCAGGCAAGACAACAACCAATCACAAACACAGACGTCAAACGGCATGCAAAGCAGAAAAAATGCCAGTGCAAGCTACACACGCTTGAACTCAAACCTTTGGTAATCCGAATTGCCAAAACTACTCCCGAAATGACGGTGCGCGATGAATTACTGAAAACCAGCATGCGGGAAAATGGAATGACCCAAATGAAAATGTGTCATTGCAAGATTACTTACCTGTTTTGCAACGTGTGCCCTGAAAACTTTTCTGACTATGGCAATGGTTATGCAACTGCAGGCAGTGGTAAACAAAGCTGTTACGCCATTAGCGCTGACTCCAAAAGAACTGCAGCGAATGCACACTTTGGAAGCCCCCCGCATGTTTTCTGGCGCACCGTGCATGCCATGAGTGCGATCTTGCACGATGTCCAAACTGCCAAAACTAGGGCCATTTACATGAAGCAACCCGCACAGTGGCCTTTTCTAATGCAGCCGGACTCGCTGTGGGTGAAGGAGAAATGGACCCAACAGAACTGGGAGCTGTGTTGCAACATTGTTATTTTCGGTTACAAAAATTTCCTCAAATGGAAGAAAAATTACAAGGAAGGGATGCAAGGTGTCTTTGACGACGAGAAGAATCCAATCCGCATTGCCATGATATTCAAGAGAGCTGAAGCCTTGGTGGAGTACATTGGTTTTCACGAGTATGTCCAGTTGCCAGTGCAGGACGGCACACCCCTGCCATCGGCTCTGCCGCTTGGGTACTCAAGCACCAAGGACGACGAAAGTGTGTAGCTACCACCAAACGTGTCTGTTGTCTTGCTAATAAAAAGTCGACAGCACGTGCATGTAATTTAGGCTTAGTCATTTACACATGAAATCTATTGTGAGACGTTTGGAAAATGTCTTGTCGAAGTGTGCACCAAATTGATCGCCAATATGGAGTCCAAGTCTAGCACCTGATGTAAATTGCCACATAATATACAATAAAACATATTTTGATGCGACCAAATTGTGTGTCTATCGGGCACCATGTATATAACATACCATGTATCTTATTTTAACCCCATCAAAAATGGACGTCTGGGCAAGGATGGGTGTTGGTCGTGTACGAATGATGAGGTTTTGTCTTTTTCCACTTTATATACATGCAACGGCATGCTCACAATGCCCCGCAAATTTGCCAGATTCGCTCACGGGTAGATCCGATGTTGCGCTGGCCCGCAATAGGGCGCATTTTGTGTCGCGGGTAGACCGTGATGCTGTCCCAAGCACAAATTCTGGCACTGCGGGGTTTGATAGCACTGGAGGTCCGGGTCCAGTCGGGTTGAAAACTGGTGCTGTGGTATTCGACTCATCCTTGTCTTATCTTAATGCCGGAGGTCAAGAGATGAAAATTGCAAGCAGTGGCTTCACAGTCGTATCCGTGGTCATGTTCACTGGCACTCCGAATACGCCTGAACGCATCCTTGCATTTGGCGGTAGTGATGGTTTGACTACCATAGAACTCACACGAAGTCATTTCGAATCTACGCTTCAATTCGTTGTATCACATAAATCTGTCATGCATATTATAACAATAGATCAAGGCATTATACAAGGGACGTGGCAAACAATACTGGCACAATACCATGGCCCCACCCATTTTCTGAAACTGAGGATCGGGGATAAAACTATATCGGATACGTGGCTCACGCCAAGAACAGACTATACCTTTACAAAAATGTATATTGGCAGAAGTCAAGCTGGCAACCCCTTTCCAATGACAGGCAAGATCGCTGGTCTTTATGCGGTGGACAGGTTTCTGTCTAATCAAGAAGTTTCGGACACGATCAAAGACATTTATTTGAACAAGGACCTGTTTGATACCTGGTGTGGTCATGCTTGCGAGCCAGGGTATTCAGTTCACATGGATACAATGACCTGTAAAGTGTGTCCTACCGGGGAGCCTGCTAGTGAAGACGTGAGTTCGAATCATTATTGCAATGCCTGTGTGATTCCTACTAACGACGAGCGTTCATCAAATCCAGCATTCGTCTGCTTGTGCAATTGGGTGACAAACGTGTACGTATGTTCTTGCGCCACTGGATACGAAGGGGATGGTTCCACATGCATCTGCAACGCCGTGGAGTGCATAGAATGCCCTATAGGCACATACAATGCAGGGTCTGGGAATTGCATAGAATGTCCCTGGGGCACTCACCAGGCAAATACAGGGTCCACGGAGTACACAGAATGTCCGTGGGGCGAGTATAGTAATACAACGGGCGCGGTATCGGCTGATGCATGTACGGAATGTGATTTTCAAGAACACCCACGTAGTGACGGAGGCGGATGCGAACGGTGTGCGATAAGTTTTGATGCCAGTGTGTTGACCAGTGCTTCCAGTGGCAACGGAATGCTCTTCCATTCCTCGTCCCCGCCTTGTGCACGGCTGTCTGCCAGAAGCTTCGCTCGCAGGTTCGCATTGGCACTTCTGGCGTCTTCCTCCAGCAGATGACATGCACGCAGAACCGGCGTCGCCATGAGGAGATTGACTGTGCCTGCATTCATTTGCAGCAACTTATATACTAGCTGGCAACAGACGCACACCAGGCACTCGCGGTGCACGCAATACAGTGGCCAAAAAGGGTATAAACGCCAGCATAAGGTCGTGTCATGTCTCCAATGATCCGCCATCCTGTGCAAATAAAAACAACAACAAAAACGCTGTTATATTGTACTTTTTCATGCAAAACACAGACTGCATGGCAAAAGTATTGTCCGAAATAGACTACTGCCAACACACATATAAAAGACAAACACACCAACACGGCACAACCCAATATACATGGCGCTCAGTCTCGGCAGACGTTTTACAAACGTGATTACAGAACATGGCGACATCTATGGATTTGGGCAAAATTTCACCGGCCAGATTGGCAATGCCCACTTTCCGGATTTCGATTCTACTGTGTCCCCTGAAACTATGGAGGATCGCCCAGTGTTGATCGATTTCAAGGGAAAATCGCGCCCTGTCATGATGGCAGCAGGATCACTGCACACGGTGTGTTTGGCGCAAGATGGGTCTGTATGGACGTGGGGTTCTTATATCTATGGACAGACCAGCAGGGCGGAAGAAACCGAAGAAACCATCACACAGGAACGACTGCACATCAGTGCATTCGGCGGCAATCCAGTAGTCATGGTGGCGTGTGGATCGTACTTTTCAGTGGTTTTGACAGGCACTGGTCAAGTGTGGAACTGTGGCATGGGATATGGCGGTGAGCTTGGACACGGTGATTCAGAGTCTAAATTTGCAATGACACTGCTTGATCCAGAATACTTTGCTGGAAACCCCGTTACCACAATCGCTGCTGGCTACAACCACACCATGGCACTGTGTGGTGCTGAAAACACTTTGTACACGTGGGGGTGTAACATAGAAGACGACGGAAGTCTCGGTCGCGAAAAACGACAGACAGAACATGAGGTTCCATTTGCGGTTGCCAGCAATACCTTCAACAACACCGTGATTATTTCCATGTCTGTAGGCCATGATTTCGGCGTTGTGGTCACTGCAGATGGTGCAATGTGGGCCTGTGGTAAGAACCATGAGGGCCAATTGGGTCTCGATGACCGCGATGACCGAGTTTTTTTCGAGCGCGTCGCGGGCAGTGAACTTTTCGGAGTTGGTGGTGTGCGAATGACATCGTGTCAAAGTGAAAAATGCATGGTCCTCTCAAAAATTGGACAGGTGTGGATTTGTGGCCAGTTTCGTTTATTACTTCCCACGATAATGCCAAGCACCACGTTTTTCAAGAATGCTCATGTTGTGACGATAAGTTGCGGGGTCTATCACTCGGCCCTCGTCAAAAGTAATGGACAGCTCTACACCTGGGGCGAGGGCTTGTTTGGTGCATTGGGATTCGGAAACGAAGATTTTATGTTATTGCCACATAGGCTACGTCTACCAGAACGCGTGGGCCACAACCTGATGATGGACGAAAACCGGGCAATACGATTTGCACTCGGGAACCACGCGCGCGTTGGCGCAAATACTGTCTATCTTTCCGCTTCCGCAGAAGTCGTCATGCTCATGTACACGGCACTGCGATTCAAGCTGCCTGCAAAAACTGCACCTGGTTTACGCATATTGTTAGGATTCGACTCTGAAACAATTGAACATGACGAGGATGAGGAAGATGACGATGAGGTGTCTGAACACGACGACGATGAGGTGTCTGAACACGACGACGACGATGCGTCTGAACATGATGACGATGATGCGTCTGAACACGATGACGATGATGCGTCCGAACACGATGAAGACTCTGACGATAGCGATGTGGTTGCCCACGATGACGACGACTATGACGATAGCGATGACGATGATGATGACGATGGTAATAATACGTCAAAAAAACACTAAAATAGAACAATCACCCATTTTCACCATCTTTCCATTAAAAAAACGTTCGCATAAAATTAATGCCAAAAACACATGTGTGCATTTTCCGGGTTTATCCAGGCGTGTTTTTAGTTGCGCATCCATTGGGGACAATGCAAATGCCGCCTGCACATTTTGTCGTGCACCCGCTGCGAAAAATCTGCCTACACACCTACTTTTCACAGGCACAAAAATGCCCCACAGGTGATAGTGCCATGTATATATATGCAAAAACACCAGTGCAATCCAAACTCCAAGGATGTCTGACTTTACCAGCTGTATGCACGTGTTGAGACTTTTGCTGCCATTGTGCGTGCTGGCGGCACTGAGCGTCTTTCTGCTTGGACACAACAACATACTGCACGAAATCGACACACCACAGGTGCGCACCGTGCTTCACCCCGGACGACAGCCACGATCGCGATATTTTTCTGAGCAGAGGGTGGTAGGTCGGCCCATCCTCGCTCGGGGCGCACCCAGGGTGTCAGTGTTGAGATTGGTACCCAACAGCGAAACATACGAAGAACACGGCAATACGAGAGAAAAACAACGCGATGTCGGGCAATATCTCGTGCGCACGGCATTCCCGCCCCCCGTTGGCCTGTCAGACTACTTGACAGAACTCGCGAGCGGCGGATTCATGCAGTATATTCCACACGATACCTTTGTGGTGGCCATGGACGGTTTTGCCGTGGAAAAAGCCCGGAATCACGAGGGGGTGGTCGACGTGTACGAAATGCCAACACACATCAAAATCGACCCACAGCTGGTGGAGTACATGGACGCCGCCATAGTGAGCAGAAACACGGGTGTCGATGCACCAGATCCTGTGCTGGGCCCGCACCGCAAAAACCATCCCAGGCACAACACACATGTCCTGTACGCCATGCTGGCATATGGTGGGCTAGAGTGGCACCATACGGCGCACGCAATGACAACAGAGTTGCAAAATACTCTCTTAAACATGAACATCTCTGCCATTATACGGCTGGCGTCGCCTGAAAAGGCGACGGTGGAGGTGGTGGGGGCACTTGCGCTGAAAAAAACGGTCGCCATCCTTGCGCTGCATCCCCGCGTGCACTGGATAGAGGCGCGCTCTGAAATCACCATGCGCAACAAAGAGGCCGGAATGGCCTTGCAGAGCACAGACGCCAACAGTCACCGCATCTGGCAAAAGGGCCTCCTAGGGGCCGGCCAAATCGTAGGCTTTGCCGACACCGGCATTGACTATGACAACTGTTTTTTCCATGACGCCACCATGCCGGTTCCCCCACAATGTACTGGCACTGGGTTTGTTCAAAACACCGCCTGCATCGACCACTCGCACCGCAAAATCGTGACCTACCGCCGATTCAAAAGCTCAGACTTCCAGGACTACCTCAATGGCCATGGCACACACGTCGCAGGCTCCATCGCAGGCTCCACCGCAAACACAGACACCCAGGAACTCACTTTTGCACACCAGGTATGCTGCCGTTTTTTTGGTGCAATAATCGTCGTTTATTTGATGTATTTTTGTAGTTTTAAGTGTTTTTTCTAATGTATTTTTTTGTGACTGTGTTGTGATGCGGCAGTACAACGGGGCAGCGCCGCTTGCCAAAATTGCGTTTGACGATGTTGCGAGCTCTGATGGGACCATCAGCGTGCCTGTAGATCTTGGCATCGATTTGTTTCCGCATTCGTACGCAGCCGGTGCGCGCGTTTACAGCATTTCATGGGGCACCACCGCTATATTCTACGATACAATGGCCACGGAGATTGACAAGTTTGTGTACACGCACGACGACTTTACCGTGCTGGTTGCTGCTGGGAATGACGGGCCTGCGTCCTGGACCGTGGGATCGCCAGCCACGGCCAAGTACATGCTTGCTGTGGGTGCTTCCGAGCAGCAGCGCTCTCTTCCCGTGTACAAGATCCAAATACGAATCCTGCTAACCTTTGCCACGCCCGAGTTTTTGCACGAAATCATTGCGGTGGCAGCGTTTGGGCCCGTGGTGCACACCATGTCCAGCATTACGTTAGCGATCGCGGTGGCGTCACCGCTAGACGCCTGTGCTCCGCTGCAGCTTATGCCAGGGCGCATTGCTCTCATACAGCGCGGCACGTGCACATTCGAAGCCAAGGCCTTGCAAGCCCAGAACGCAGGGGCCCGCTTTCTGCTGTTTTCCAACAATGTCGACGAAAACGTCATGATGATGGGCTCGGAAAACGGCGGCTCGCAAGTGACAATCCCGTGCGTCATGATCTCAAAAACACACGGGGAAGCGGTGCTGGGCGCCGTGGTTATTGCAGCCAGCAAAATGCAACAAGTCAACGTTATTGTGCCTATTGTCACAAACACTGGCGGAGACAATGTGGCGCACCATACTCTGACAGACACATCGGCACGCGGGCCCACCGACGAACTGCGCATAAAGCCTGACGTGCTGTGCCCTGGCGTTGGCATCTACTCGGCACACAGTGACGGCAACACAAAAACCTTCAACTGTGGCATGCACATTGGCAGCCCCAATGCTGCAGTTGCTGTAATGTCGGGCACATCCATGGCAACTCCACTGTGCGCAGGAGCTGCCGCTATGGTCCGAGAGTACTTTGTCAAAGGATTTGCCGTGTCCGGCCACGCCAACGCTTCCGTTGGATTTCTGCCCTCTGCAGCCCTTGTCAAGGCGGTGATGATCCACTCGGCACAACCTGTGAAAATCAGACCACCCACACCAGCTTTCCAGCCAGGTGGCGCTCCTCGTCCGCGACCGCCTGCGATTTACGAAACACGATATCCAAACATGCAGAGTGGATACGGGCAGGTGCAGCTAAGCAGCGCCTTGCAATTTGACGATTCGCCCTTCCAGGCTTTCTACATAGACCGCCAGGAGTTGCTGCACGGCAAGCACGCGCGGTTATGCTTTCGCGTGCACTCTTCTAATGCTACTGATGGCTTTTTTCGTGTCAGTCTTGTGTGGACAGACCCTCCCGGTGATCCCTCTTCGTCACGATCATTGGTCAACGATCTGGACCTCGTCGTACACACTCCCGACAAAAACACCCTCTTTGGCAACGCACTGATGCAAACAGACGAAACACACGGCACCTACGCGATACGAGACGCCATTAACAACGCAGAACAGGTCAGAGTGTTGAACCCTGTCAGTGGCATCTACACGGTACACGTGCTTGCGCGCGACGTCGTCATAGGCCCACAAAAATTCGCACTGGTGGCCTCAGCGAGCTCCATGACCACCATAACGCCAACGGCAGAGTGTGCCAGACCGTCATGTCCCAACGCATGCTCTGGTATGGGAGAGTGTCTGGCTTCTGGCACATGCCAGTGTCCTCTCACGCACGGCAGTGAAGACTGTGCCAGACTCCACAAGCGCCTCTTGTTGCAAACAGGGCAAACGGTTGTGTCCACAGTGCTGTCTGTGACCTGGCTGGGTGTGAGCTATTACACCTTCAAGATTGCTCAGGGGGGATCATTTTCGCTTACCATGGTAAATGGAGCCCCAAAAACACGCAGCGATGCCGATTTCTACCTGGCCAGGGGCAGGCTGCCCTCCAAAGACGACTATGACGCCTCAATTGCTGACATTTTTTCCAGCGGAACCTTCCAAAGCTCGGGCAATGCCGCCGGCTTTTGGGTCCTTGCCGTGCTAGCATACGAAGGCAACGCTGTGCTCTCTGTCACACTGACACCCTCGAAAAACGCCACCGCTGCCGATAACGTGTTTGGAAGCAAGACTGTCTTCCTGCATGAGAGCGCCTCTGCACAACATGGTGGTGCAACAGACATATCGTCTTGCTCCACTGCATGTCAATGCCAGACATTCACCTCTACAACAGGGTCGCTGGCCGATCGGTCGAGCTATGGCAATAATTATGCAGACGACACCACATGCTGGTGGATGATTGTGCCAAACACAACAGACATAGCGCAGCTCGTGCTGGAATTTGGCTCGTTTGTCACCGAAGCGTTTTACGATACCGTCACAATATACGAGTGTTTTGATACAATGTGTCTCAATATTTCGCAGATTGAAGTGCTGTCTGGACCTGATATCGCTATGCCACACACAGTGTCTACCTTGACCAGGGCCATGATGGTGCGCTTCCAAACCGACCACAGTGCGACATACCGTGGGTTTTCCGCCGTGTGGTGGACAGTACCCAATAACATTAGCGTTGTGGACTGTGGTGTTGGTGCCACCGGCGGAGGCTTTGTCACAGGAGTGTCAGGAATAATTGCTAGTGAATACGCGACGGATGTTTTTGAGAAGTATCGCTGGATTATTGGTGGTGGTCTGGCAGATGAGGTGGTGTCTCTCTCCTTTGAATTGTCGTCTGCCTTTGCAGGTTTCATTTTGATTGACGAATGTGGTGGACTTGATTGGAATATCACCATAAATACCTCTGTTTCGTTACTCCTTGTGCCGCTTTGCCGCAACCCAAAACCCGTGGCTAGATTGCCCAGTGTGCAAGGCGTGTACAACTACACGGGGGCTGGTGCAATGCAGATTCAATTCCAACCCGACTTTTAGCAGGATATACCGCGCTTGCAAGTGCTGTGGCGCATTGCTACAGCCGACTCCATTATTCAAGCACCATTGGAAAATGAGGCAGAACCTGTGCTTGCAGTCTGCATGCCGCCGCTATGTGTACGTTTCGAGTACGCCACTGCCGCTGGAACACTGCAATATGGCACACCGGGGGCGTTGTACAGGGCCAATTCTGACTATATGTGGAGCATTGTGATCCATGGCGCTGAGTGGGTGAAGCTCCGCTTCTCATTGTTTGACATTGAAAGGAGGTATGATATGGTGAAAATATACGAATGCACGGGCGCCTTGCACGACACACATTGTTCAAACGACACCAGTTGGACCTTGCTTGCGCAGTTGTCGGGCTCGTTGGCGGACAACACTGCTCCAGCCTCCATACAAGATTGGTTTGTTGCACAGGGAGGCATACGCGTGCACTTTACGGCAGATTCTACCATCCAGAAGGCTGGGTTCGAGGCAACTTGGACTTCATTCTTAGCCCCCCCCGAGGCTGTGGACACACAAATCAACACCTCTGTTATACGAATCGACACCTCTTTAACACGAAAAAATCCAGAATCCATGCTCATGGAGCTATGGCGTCGGTTTGTTGACGCTTTGCAGTAGCACGTGGCCAAAAAATAGATCGAGGTGTGTTTTGTTGTGTTTTATAGGTTTTGCATATTTCAACCGCTTTAGTTTGCTGATGTGTGGAGGACTGGTTCATTTCTTTTCGCAATAGCACCCAATACGTGATTTTTTTCTACTTGCCCGAAAGCCAAGCGGTTTTTCCTCCACGGACGTTTCGTGTTTGTATATAAATGTCCACTCTTGTTGGGTTACGATTTAAATGCGACCGACACGCATGAAAATCAAACAGTGGCTGTTTACTACATGCGTCGTGTTTTATGTGGCCAATCATGTGTTGCTAGCTGGCGCCACGCCTAATACCACTATTCTCGAAAGCACATCTTTAGGTGATGCGTATGTGGGAGTTAATAGTACACACAATGCTTCTGTGACTATGCAAAACAAAACTACAGATGACTCAATCGTACTCCCTGCTGATGAAGATTCACTTTTGATACTGGACAATGTATCTGTTGCCTTGAATGACACGGATAATGCTTCTGTGCTCATGTCAGATACCATTTTGGACAATACGACGGCACTCACTCCTGATAGACAGTTTTTTCTAATTTATGCGTAATCTGCATGCACCCAACAGCATCTTATACCTCTTCAAAAAACACCTATAGATTTCAAAAATATTTTGTTACAGTACTTTTATGCAACAAATGAGCCAAGATCGAGTTCGTGCAATATGAACACAATACATCCACGAGATCCATTCTGTTTTAATCCTCCGCACAAATCATAATTTCTTTGTGGTTAATCAAATTCGTGCAATAAGTTCACCTGGTGCGCGAGGTTCGCATGTTCTTTACTTTCCCGCATAAAGATTTGTGTTTGCGGAAAATCTGCAGAAAATCTGCGGATTTGTTTGTGCAGATCTCAGAAGAGACACGTGTAGTAAAATCTATATTGTCATGGACCATGAGATGTGTTTGACATGGTATTCTGTCAGTGCAAAAGGCTTGGGGGATGCCAATTGAACCGTAACAGAGAGACTCTTGTGCATTTCAAAAAGGTAGCAAAAATGTCAAATTTTGACCATAAATCACGCTCGATGACCCACGTGAAGAAGCCATACTGCGGTCCGAGCGAGAGGTCGTGACATGAACACGACGAGCTTGTAAGAGTTCTTGGCAACGTGCACCACGGCCACCACCGCAGTTGAAATCAGCGGGAAGCCAAAGTGCCTCCGCTCGTATTGGAGCTATGTCCTGGTGATAGCGCTGCAGCTCGTCGTGTTGGCGTGCTGCTTCTGCTGCTGCATTGCGTTTGTCGAGGCGCTGTGCACGAGCAGTTGCTGCCAGCGCCAGCACGTTAAGCCCCACAGCGACGGCGGTGACAGGTGCGTTGTCATTCAGAGGAGCTCCAGCCAGGTCTTGGTCTTTGGGGGCCGCAGCCAAAGGTGCAGGATCACGAGCTGCGGTGGCGGATACTTCTTTGTCATCTATCGCTGCACAGGGAGATGGCAGGGGAGCGAGTGTTTTTCAAGACAAAACAAGGCCGAATGACTTTGGACCAAGTATGACAGTGTGCAAGCAAGGGATGACAATGTTCAGCATGACATCATACACAGAATCACAACAAGCCTTTCCAGCAACACACACACGCGGACGCCACGAAGCATCACCACGCTGAGGCTTGAGTTATCTGACTCTGGATCTCAATCCAAAGCCTTTTTATTACAAACGTTTACTCTTTACTACTCACGTCGTATTTCTCCAGCACCTTCGACTCAAGCCCTTTAGACCCATGCTGCTTTTCTTTACACCTGTGCCGGCTATCCCTGATCTATATCTCATCCTTAGGTTGATACATCTCTATTGTGGCCCTCTTTTCTCGGTACGTTCCTATCATGACTCATAGTCACACCCTTACTCATGCTCCTGTCTTTCCTAGACTTCTCATTCGTGACCAATTTGACATGGCCCTCACACGTCACCTGTGACACCCCACCCCCGCCCCCACCTACCCCCTCTCCCCCTCCCGAAAAGAAGCACGGTCTACGGACCGTGATAAGGACCAAAAAAATCAATCAAATTTTGGTATAGAAAAGTCCCAAGAAAATCCAAGTAGGGAGTTCCCAGCTCCGGTTCTAATTGACCTTTGAGAGCCGGAGCTGGGAACACCCTACTTGGATCTTGCTCCCGATTTAGGAGTTCACTAAAACATTTTGGTACTTATCGTAGTAGAAACTCCCAAATAGTTTTATTAAGATCCGCGGCCTGCCTTTAGTCCATTCTTGGGCGGTGCAGGAGTCAGGACCAGTTTTCTGACCGAAAAGTCCACGAACTCGTGGACCGGTTCCACGAACTCAACAGTTCGTGAAACCGGTTGACCGTCGCGAATCGGCCGAAATCGCCACGCGAAATCACTAGTGGTAGGAACCAGCATTTGGACCAGTATTTTGTCACCGGTTTTTCGGGCCGGTTTGTCTCAAAATACTAGGTTTTGGACAAACCGGATACCAGCAGCAGTACAGGTTTTAAAAAGTAGAGAAAACAAATGATAATGTTAAATAGTACCAGAAAGGAGTTGACTAAAATTATCTGGTTAAAGGATGTTGGCGCCAAATTTACAAAAACTGTGCGGCAAGGCACAGGTTCAAGGTCGACGGGCTTGGTGTCTCCCGCCTGGTTTAAGAGGAAACAATTTTCTCTTGCTACCTATCCAACACGATCATGCAGCGCGTACCCCGCACCGGTGCATCTATGTATCACATCAGAAAAACCCCGCCAAAATGGCAGAAAAATGACCTCGTTTCGGGGGGCCACTGCCGCGCGGCCAAGCTGGGAGCTTGCGTGAACTGGGTGGAATGGCTCCGCACC
>Ga0105055_10009022_pt1 | contig 12837 bp, 15 predicted proteins | sample BON03_FD_78090 | JGI IMG/M metagenome (GOLD analysis project Ga0105055, IMG submission 78090) | Freshwater microbial communities from Lake Bonney liftoff mats and glacier meltwater in Antarctica - BON-03 | ecosystem: Environmental > Aquatic > Freshwater > Ice > Glacier meltwater | place: Lake...
CTCGACCGTTGGAGGAATTCGCCTTCATGAACCCGGTGCTGACTTAGCCATCGCTTTAGCCATTGCCAGCGCCGCAAAGGACATCCCCCTGTCGTCGTCCACGGTGGCTATTGGGGAAATCAGTCTTGCCGGGGAGATTCGTCCGGTAAGTCAGTCACCACAAAGAATCAATGAGGCCACTCGATTAGGTTTTGACACCATCATTGACCAAGCGCAGATGAACATCGGAGCTGCAATTACTCGGGCTTTTTCGACAAGCCCTAAGAAACAAAAGCAGCCAGAGTTCTAGTTCAGCAGGAACTGCTTGGTGTCACCGGAGCCGACATCACCTAAAAAAACTTCCAGGTGGTAGCTTGCTCCGCCACCAGGCATAGTGGGTCGTGCGACATCGTCACAGGTCTCCGGGGTCGAGCGGGTGCGATCCCACTGCAACGGCGTCGTCTCCTGCTGTTCACCCGCAGCAAGAGTTATTTCCATCGCCGCGGATGTCGTTTGGCAATCATCAGAGGCCCAGATTTGGTCATCACCGGAGGTGACGACATAACGCTGCTGATCTGTCCCCACCGCGACCGTGCACTCCACGCTCGAGGTGTTGGTGACGCTCAACCAGAGTTGGGGTGCGATGCCGGAGTCGTAGGTGCTCTGATCGGTTTTTGCAACCAACTCAATTTGGCCGGGCACACAGTTTGCCACGGCGACAACTTCCAGCACAAGTTCGCCCGCGAGTTCCGGGTCTGTGGCCGTGGTGCCAAATCCGGGTCGGACAATAATCAACACGATCACCGCGATGACCACGAAGAGTCCGCCCACAACGACGAGCCTGCGACGCCAATACACCGAGGGTGGAAGGGAGTGATTGACCTGTGACATAGCCCTAGGGTACGACTGGAGCGCCCTAATCCCAGTGGCACACTCCGTGAGTTGGCAGACCCACAGTTTTACCCCAGTATTTTGACAAGCCTCGAATTTCCCAACGTGTTGGGTTTAACCCTGGCCAAATCAAGGAATTCAGCGACACCCTCATCAGGGGATCGCACCAGCTCGGCATACACCTCCGAATCCACCAAGTTGTCGCTGTGGAGCTGAAATCCGTGGGCAAGGAAGAAATCGACCTCGAAAGTCAGGCAAAAGAGGGTGGTCAGGCCTAATGCTCTTGCCTGACTTTCCAGCTCAACAACAAGCTGGTGCCCGACTTTCTTATTTTGAAAATCAGGTGACACAGTGAGCGTGCGAATCTCTCCAAGATTCTCCCAAAAAACGTGGAGAGCCCCGCACCCGACAACTGTCCCGCGCCCATCCAGGGCCACCACAAACTCTTGGACAGACTCATAGAGCACAACAAGGTCTTTACCCAGCAAAACACGGGATTCCACCAACGGCTCGATGAGCGCAGCTATCGGCCTAATGTCCGCCGTCGTCGCAGGCCTAATTGTCCAGGTCACGACGCCAGCGTAGTAGTTAGGCTTCGAGCGCGCCTGCCGGGGCAGGCTCGACCTCACGCTTCGCCGAAGCGAAAGTGAATTCGGTCCCGTCGAAGTCCACCGCGACATTATCGCCGGGAGAGAGTTCACCCTGAAGGATGCGCTCACTCAACGGGTCTTCAATCTGTTGTTGAACAGCTCGCCGCAGCGGCCTGGCGCCCATGGTGGGGTCCCAGCCCAACCTGGTGAGCTCCTTCTTTGCGGGATCACTCACACTCATCGTCATGTCACGATCGAGCAGTCGGTCACCCAAACGCTTGATGAACAAATCGACAATCTGCAATAGTTCGTCTTCGGTGAGCTGGGGGAAGACAATTGTTTCATCGACGCGGTTGAGGAATTCGGGCTTAAAGTTTTTCTTCAGCTCTTCGACAACTTTTCCTCGCATCGCCTGGTAGCTCACTTCAGCGTTGCCATCAATCGTGAAGCCCACAGGTCCACCCGTGATGTCTTTGGTTCCCAAGTTGGTCGTCATGATGATGACGGTGTTCTTGAAGTCCACCACGCGGCCCTGACCATCGGTCAGGCGGCCTTCCTCCAACACCTGCAGAAGCGAGTTGAAGATATCGGGGTGAGCTTTTTCAATCTCATCAAACAGCACCACGCTGAAGGGCTTGCGGCGAACCTTTTCGGTCAGCTGACCGCCCTCTTCGAAGCCCACGAACCCTGGAGGGGCACCAAACAACCGCGAGACGGTGTGCTTTTCTCCGTATTCGGACATGTCCAGCGCAATCAACGCGTCTTCGTCATCAAAGAGGAACTCCGCAAGCGCTTTGGCAAGTTCCGTCTTTCCCACACCGGTGGGGCCAGCGAAGATAAACGAACCACTGGGACGCTTGGGGTCTTTAAGTCCCGCTCTTGTGCGACGAATGGTTTTCGAGAGCACAGAAATTGCTTGCTCTTGGCCGATCACCCTCTGGTGGAGAGCCTTCTCCATGAACATGAGGCGAGCGGTTTCTTCTTCCGTCAACTTGAAAACAGGAATACCTGTGGCAGCGGCGAGAACTTCGGCAATTATGCCTTCGTCAACAACACCGAGACCTCCGGCTTCGCCACTCCTCCACTTTTTTTCCAGCTGCAGACGCTCACCGAGAAGAGTTTTCTCTTCATCGCGCAACGACGCTGCTTTCTCAAAGTCTTGGCCTTCAATGGCGCCCTCTTTACGAGAGCGGACATCGGCAATCTTGTCGTCGAACTCACGCAACTCGGGAGGGCTTGACAGAATCGACAGGCGCAAACGTGCACCCGCTTCATCGATTAAGTCAATGGCCTTGTCCGGCAGGAAGCGATCCTGCACGTAACGATCCGAAAGGTTCACGGCGGCTTCAATGGCCCCATCGGTGATGGAGACACGGTGGAAGGCTTCGTACTTGTCTCTCAAGCCCTTCAAAATATTGATGGTGTGAGCGGGTGACGGTTGGTTTACCTGGACAGACTGGAATCGACGCTCAAGGGCAGCATCTTTTTCAAAGTGCTTGCGGTACTCATCCAACGTGGTGGCGCCAATGGTCTGCAGTTCACCTCGTGCGAGCAGAGGCTTCAAAATGCTGGCTGCATCAATCGCGCCCTCAGCGGCACCCGCACCTACCAGGGTGTGGATTTCGTCAATAAAGATGATGATGTCGCCTCTGGTGCGAACCTCTTTCGTCACTTTCTTGAGGCGCTCTTCAAAGTCACCCCGGTAGCGACTACCGGCAATGAGGGAACCAAGGTCCAACGAATACAGCTGCTTGTCTTTGAGCGTTTCGGGAACGTCGCCCTTCACGATGGCCTGAGCAAGCCCTTCCACTACGGCGGTCTTTCCCACGCCTGGTTCGCCCACCAGAACAGGATTGTTCTTGGAGCGCCTGGACAAAATTTGCATAACGCGCTCCATCTCACGCTCCCGACCAATGACGGGGTCCAGTTTGCCCTCGCGGGCAGACTGGGTGAGGTTGGTTCCAAACTGGTCGAGCACCTGCGAACCTTTGTCGCTGGAGGAGTCAGACCCTCCAACGGACACGGGATCTTTGCCTTGGTATCCGGAGAGAAGCTGGATGACCTGCTGGCGAACACGATTCAAGTCGGCGCCAAGTTTCACCAAAACCTGTGCGGCGACTCCTTCGCCTTCGCGGATGAGACCCAACAAAATGTGCTCGGTGCCGATGTAGTTGTGGCCCAGCTGCAACGCTTCGCGAAGACTCAGCTCCAAGACCTTTTTTGCCCGGGGGGTGAAAGGAATGTGGCCGGTGGGAGCCTGCTGGCCTTGGCCGATGATTTCCTGAACCTGCTCGCGCACGGCTTCAAGAGAAATGTCGAGTGACTCGAGTGCTTTGGCAGCAACCCCTTCGCCTTCGTGAATGAGGCCCAACAGCACGTGTTCCGTACCAATGTAGTTGTGGTTGAGCATTTTGGCTTCTTCTTGCGCCAAGACAACGACCCTGCGGGCCCGGTCGGTAAACCGCTCAAACATGTGTAGTACTCCTTAACTGGGGTGTGGATAGAGGATTTCCACCACTGTGCATCCTTTGACAGTAATTGGTCTAACCCGTCTGTGGGGCGGTGTTCGCCCCCAGCGTGAGGAGGCTGGCTTTTGGCTTATGGGGGGTAAACAAAGTTGCCCCCAGATCCCTTATCGCCGCGGGGTATCTCTACCAGGCGATTCTCAAGAGTCCGCCCTACGCTCACCAGTGATGAAGGATCCGCCCAAAAAATCTGCATGGCCGCCCGCGCGGGTGGCGTTGGTCGTCATTCTTGTAGGATTTACTGTTTACGGGTTCACCGCACTGGTGGGCTAGCGAGGGGCAGCGGTGATCGAAAACTTTTGGGGCAATGCCATTTTTTCGGTGGTTCCTACCATCATGATGGGCCTCGTTTTCTGGTTTGTTCTGCGCTCTATTTTGCGCGCCGATAGAGGCGAGCGTGACACGTACCAAAAGATGGAAGCGAAAGAGCGGGCCAAACGCGGTTTACCTGCGAAGGACTAGACCTACTTCACGAGCGGAAACAGCACCGTTTCTCGAATACCCAGTCCGGTGAGTGCCATCAGTAGGCGGTCGATTCCCATTCCCATCCCACCAGAGGGCGGCATCCCGTGCTCGAGAGCTCGCAAAAAGTCTTCGTCTAGGCGCATCGCTTCTTCGTCACCGCTACGGCCAAGCTGTGCCTGGCTCACAAACCTTTCGCGCTGAATGACCGGGTCCACCAGCTCTGAGTAGCCGGTTGCTAGTTCAAATCCTCGGACGTAGAGGTCCCACTTTTCTACGACACCCGCAATGGAGCGATGCTCGCGCACGAGGGGTGAGGTGTCCACGGGATAATCCATCACAAACGTTGGTCCCACCAGGGTGTCAATCACGTAGTGTTCCCACAGTTCCTCCACAAGCTTTCCGTGCGTGGGTTGCGCGACCTCGATGCCCACAGCTTTTGCCATTTTTTGCAGGGTGGCGAGATCTGTCTGAGGGGTAATGACCGCCCCGCATGCGTCACTCACACTCCCATAAAGCGAAAGCCTGTCCCAGTCCCCACCAAGATCATGGTCGGTGCCATCCGCCCACGTCACCGTGTGGGTGCCAGAAATAGCCATGGCAGCTTTTTGAATGAGCTCCTGTGTCAAATCAGCCATCTGGTGGTAGTCGCCATAAGCCTGGTACGCCTCCAGCATCGAAAATTCCGGGCTGTGCGTCGAATCGGCCCCTTCGTTTCGGAAATTACGGTTGATTTCAAAGACCCGCTCAATCCCCCCCACCACGGCGCGCTTCAAAAACAGCTCCGGAGCAATCCTAAGAAAAAGCTCCTGGCCCAACGCATTGGAGTGGGTGGAAAACGGCCTCGCCGTGGCGCCACCGTGAAGGGTTTGCAGCATCGGCGTTTCCACTTCCAAATACCCGTGGGAATCAAACGTGTCCCGCAGAGAGGAGTTCACCATTGCCCGCTGGCGCACCGTGATCCTCGCCTGCGGGCGCACAATCAAATCCAGGTAACGCTGACGAACACGAGTTTCTTCATTCAATTCGGAGTGGAGGTTCGGCAGGGGCATCAACGCTTTGGAGGCTATTTCCCACTGCGACACCATGATCGAGAGCTCCCCGCGTTTGGAGGCAACCACCTGACCGGAAACGAACAGGTGGTCTCCCAGATCGACCACATCTTTCAACAGCTCAAACGATTCCTCACCGACTTCCCCAAAGGACACCATGGCCTGCAGACGCTCACCCGAGCCTTCCTGTAGGGAGATAAAGGCCAGCTTTCCGGTGACCCGCATGTGCACAACGCGCCCGGCAACACCCACCTGATCACCTGTTTGGGCGCCCGGATCCACATCCGGGTAGTCCTCCCGCACAGCGGAAATAGAGTGCGTAATCGCCACGGACACCGGATAGGGGGTGAGGCCGGCCAGAAGCATTTTCTCTCGCTTCGCGAGGCGAACGTTATATTGCTCAGCGCTATCTACTGCGTCGTCGGGATGTGTAGAGAGGTCAGTCATTAAATTCTTTCACCAGGGGGATTTCCCCAATCAGCCTAGTCACCAAAGGTGAGGAGGGCGTTGTCGATCAACCTGGTCGAACCGACCTGCGCAGCCACAATCATCAGGCCCTCGCCCCCTGTTGCTCCATCCGCGCGCGTGCCAAACGTGTGGGGATCAACAATCGCGAGATAGTCAAGCTCCAGGCCTGACGCCTGCAAAAGAATGGCCTGCGCCGCCTCAAGTGCGCGGTGGCCAAAGGATTGGCCGCCGGCGGCACGAAGTGCTGCGGAAATAGCTAACGCACTTTTGCGTTGCTCCCCGGAGAGGTATGCATTCCTACTCGAGAGCGCCAGACCATCAGCGGTGCGAACTGTGGCGACAGGAACAACCTCCACGGAGGGCTGCCACTGACGGGCCATGTGGGTAACGAGAAACACCTGTTGGGCATCTTTTTGGCCCATCACCAGATAATCGGGAGCAACTATGCCGCACAACCTTCTGACCACGGTAAGCACCCCGTCAAAATGACCGGGCCTTGTTGCGCCTTCAAAAGTGTCACCCACGGGGCCGGCGGTAACCCTCGAGGTGACGTCGGCACCTGCGGGGTACACCTGCTCTGTGCTGGGACAAAACAGCACATCAACGGGTGCGTCGCTCAGAAAAGCGAGGTCCTGGTCAACGTTTCGCGGATAGCGCTCAAAATCTTCACTCGGGCCAAACTGCAAAGGATTCACGAAAATACTGACCACCACCCGATCCGCAACCCCGTGGGCGGCCACAACAAGAGCCCGATGGCCCTCGTGCAGGGACCCCATGGTGGGCACAAAAGCAACACTGTGGCCCTGGGCTTTCCACCCCCGCACGACATCCACAATCTCGGCCTCAGAGCGGACCACCGGAATCACCGTTCGCCTCTCTCCACATCATTGCCGGCCACTTCCCGCAGGGCGTTATCCACGCTCGAGCCGACCAAAGCCGCCATCACCACACCCGGGTTTGCGATACCAGCGAGGCGAAGCCTGGCTGCTGCCTCACCAATGGTGGTATGAGAGAAACTGGTGGCCAATGCGATAGCGGAAGCAACATGCCTTCTTGCCGCATCGGGCACCATCACCGGTTCCATTCCCATCTCCACCGCCAAAGCTTGAGCGATGGGCGAGGCCACAGGTGAAGCGCTCACCACGCACCACGCTCTGCCCATGCGAGCCAAATCCATGCTGGTGCCGGTGAATTCCATCAGCGGGCGCAGCCCCAAAGGAATCGCTCCCATCGCGGTGGCGGGCGCTAACACCTCAAGCCCAAACGTGATCGACGTGTGTGCCACGATTTGCCCCGACACCCATCCGCCGCTCTTGGCTATTCCCTGGACGAAACCGGGAAGTTCACTATCGGGCAACGCAAGTAGGACAAGTTCGCTGCGCTCACACAGATCACGAGCGTCGAGATATGTCGCGCCGGGCAAGACGGCAGCGACGCGCTCAGCCTGATCTTCAGCCGGTGCGGTTATCCCCACCAGTGCGTGACCGGCACCGGCTAACGCGGCGGCCATCACGGGGCCCACTTTTCCGGCGCCCACCACACCAATTCCCAGACGTGAAGGATCCATCACCGGGAGCCTTTTCCGGTGGCCTCGGAAGACCCATCAATTGCATCCTCAATCACGCGGTTGACGGCGTCCCACCACACCATAGCCTCCGTCTCGTCTATCCCCGACATCCTGGGATTCACGGGTCCCTGGACGCTCTGAAGCTCCACGCGCCGCAACCGAAGCCCACGGTGCCACGGGCCAGCAGAGACACTCACACTTTGAATGCGAAGCAGTGGCACCACGGCAAGCCGCGCCACCCAGACACCGCGCCGCATTAACACAACGTCACGGTCAGCGACGGCACCGGTGACACGGGCACTCAGTGGCAACCGCCACTTCGCTCGTGGGGGAGACACGACAGAGACTTGGTCGTCTCTCGCCCAGGTGGCGCGGGGTTCGCTGAGCATCTGAGAGACAAGCAGCTGAGATTCCTCTCCCGATACTTCCGGAACGCACAGCGCTACCACGCGCAATACTTCTTCCCTTGTCGCGACGGGAAGAATCACCGTGTGCTCGGGGGCTTTCGTGTTGCTGGCGCCCGGCTGGGAAGCAAGATTGGCGTCCAAACGCCACCATCCAAAAAGTTTCCACGGCCACGGTTGGCTGATATCCAGCGCGTGAATGCGCTCAGGTGGAATGGTTTCCACGCTGGTTGATAACAACCCCAATGACACTCGAACGTCACCGGAGACAGAGTCGACGACAAAGTTTCCGACTCTCAGCACCTGGCCCGACAGGTAGGCGACATACACAAACAGAGCTACCACGGCGCCCAACCAGATGGTGAGCTCTCCGGTCACGACGGCAAAAACCGCCACCACGCTGACCACCCCGACGAGCACCAGGGTCTCCACACTCACCGTCAGAGCTGCCAGGTAACGAAAAAGGGAGACCTCCACTTGTCGCTCCGCAGGGGTATCCTCGTGAGCTTCACCCCCGGTGCTCGGTTCCGCCAAAATTTCTCTCCGGACATCCTGCGCAACCTGAGTGGGCAAATATGCCAAAACGACAGTGGCGTCGTTGCCAGCGGCTTGAATGTCCAGTTTTGCTAAACCCAAAAGTCGTGCCGCCACAGGTCGCCGGACACCGATGGTGTTTACGCGATCGAGTCGCGCCCGTCGTGAACTTTTCGCAATAATGCCCTTTTTGACTTCGATGACATCGTCATCCATACGGACGAGATGAACCCGCCATTGCAACCAAAACACGGCGCCGGCGAGCAACACAAAAACCCCCGCACCCAGAGCCGTCAGGCCCAAGGAGCCGCGGACCAGATTCCACAGTTGTGAGTCACCGTCGTAGTCGTCCACCCCCACCACGCGCAAGATGACGGGAAGAAGGAGGCCCTCCCAGAGAGATGCCACCACCACCGTCATCAGGCCAAGCACAATGACCCCACCCTGCAACACCGGGGTGAGAGGGTGCAGGCGATGCCATTGACCGTCTCGAATATCGCTTCCTTGGCGCAACACTGCCCGCGACACGACTAGAGGCCCGCCCGCCTGGTCTCCGCTACCGCAATGAGATGATCGCGCAGCGTCTCGGCGACCTCTGCACCCAGACCAGGAATCTCTACCCCGGTTGCAGCAGCAGCGGTGACCAATCGCAGCTGCGACAGTCCCAGTGCTCGAGAAACGGGGCCGCGGGACACATCAACAAGCTGGAGTCGCCCGTAAGGGACCGCGACGATGCGCTGGAAAATAATGCCTTTGCGAAACACCAAATCATCGCTGCGAAGCGCATACCCCATCGCCCTCACACGCCGGGGAATGAACCCAAAAACGAGGGCAGCAATCACCAGCACCGCAGCCAGGGGATACCAAGACGCTGCTTGAACAACAGAATCATCCACCCACAGGGGAACAGTGGAAACCCCGATAGGACCCAGGAAAACGAGAACCGTGGAGAGCGTGAGCTCGGTCACATATCGTCGACTCAGTGACACCCACTCAATATCAGCGTTGGTCACGAGGTGCTCCCTTCTGGTTGGCCCCCTGCGCGAGAGTCTGGTGCATCGGGGGGAAGTGCACACCACCGCTCTGCCACCAGGGCGCCAACGATCAAGACTAAAGCACCGAGAAGCGCCAACCCCACCAGCCAGAGAGCCGACGAAGACACCACCGGTCTCGTAAGGAAGAATACGCCGAGCCCCACCGCGCCCCCCAACAATCCGGCTGCCGCAAGCGCACTGGCTTTAGCCAAGAGGAGCACCGTCGTGGAATACAGGGGATCGAGCAAAGCCCGTGATGTCGAATTGTGCAGGCTCTGACGTATCGGCCACGCGAGGCCGAGCACGATGGCTCCTACAAGCGCCAAGCTCACCCCCCAGGTGAGCGGAGGAATAATGACCGATTCTCCGAGGCGGGCCAAAAGAAATTGCCCCCCGGCAACAGCAAGCCCGCCCACCAGGGCACACAGCAGCAGAGTGCGGGGCTTGGTAAGCGTCATGGGGAGCCATCGGGGAGCGCGGCGAGCAAAGAGGCAATAGGCCCGTGACCACGCAGGACGGCTTCTGGCTCTATTTCTGCCCATGGCTCCAGAACAAACCTTCGCTCGTGGGCGCGGGGATGGGGCACGCTGAGCGAAGGCGTATTCCAGGTGAGATCACCGTAGGTGATGAGATCCAGATCAAGGGTGCGGTTGGCATACTGCTGCCCTGTCCGCTGTCTTCCGTGCGCACGCTCAATGTCAAGCAGCGCTTGCAGGGTGTGTTCCGGTGACCAGGCTGAATCGAGCAGGATGACCTGATTGAGATAGCCGGGGGCGTCGGAATCTGGGCCTGACGAGGTCAGAGCCACGGTCTCTCGCAGGCTGGATTCGCCCACCACCCGAAATCCTTCTGTGGCGCGCAGATCGGCGAGTGCTTCAAAGGCAGTGTGTGCTCTGTCTCCAAGATTGGCGCCCAGTGCCACCACGCACCTGTTCCATTCCCCACCCATTACATATCTCCCCGTTCACGGCGCATGGAGACCGCAGAATCCGACACCGCAACCGGCATGGGGGCGTGAGGTTTGTGAATCGTCACCGTGCACGCCTGCGCTGGGGCAAAAGCAAAGACAGCGTGGAGCACCCGCACACACAGTGTTTCCAGCAGGTTGACTGGATCAGAGGCAACACTGCGCGCCACCGCATTCGCTAAGGCACCGTAGTCAAGAGCGTCTTCGACATCATCAGAGCGCGAGGCGGGGCCCATGTCATATTCGACTTCAACATCGAGAACGAATGTTTGACCGTTTTCTCGCTCCTCGGGGAAAACACCGTGGTGGGCAAAAACTTCTATCCCCCGAAGGACAATGACATCAGGCATGCGTGCCTCCCTGCGTGACAGCCTGCCAGACATCAAGTGCCCTGGCCTGCGCGGCAACATTGTGAACCCGCAGCGCCCATACCCCCTGTGAAGCCAGCAGGGCGCCCAAAACGGCAGAGGGCTCGTCCCGTTCGGTCACCGCGTGACCGTCAGGCAAAAGCGCCCCCACAAAACGTTTACGGGATGCTCCGACCACCATTCGCGTCCCCGCCGCCACGAGATCATCGCAGTGTTTGAGGAGCTCCCAGTTGTGGTTCGCCTTTTTCCCAAAACCCAGCCCCGGATCAACAATGATGCGCGCGGGGTCAATACCGGCCGAAACAGCGGCCGCCACCCGCGCCCCAAGCTCAGATCGAACCTCAGCAACAACATCTCCGTAGTGGGCGTGTGACTCCATACTTTCGCTGTGCCCTCTCCAGTGCATGACGACAAAGTCACACTCCGCCTGGGCAACCACGGCAAACATGTCCGGATCAGCAAGACCACCGGACACATCGTTGATGATGTGCGCTCCCACTTCGAGTGCTTTCTCCGCAGTGTCAGAGCGCATAGTGTCCACACTGACGCGTATTCCTTCGGCCACGAGTGCCGAAACCACAGGAATCACGCGAGCCTGTTCCACGCAAGCCTCAACGCGGGACGCTCCCGGCCTGGTGGACTCGCCCCCCACATCGATCACATCCGCACCCCCGTCAACAAGGGTTCTGGCGTGGTGCAGCGCCGCCGTCACGTCACTGTAGAGACCGCCATCACTAAAAGAATCGGGGGTGACATTCAGAACACCCCAGATGTGTGGTCTGGCTCCGAGTGTCACGCCCAGTCTTCACCGCCCAGAAGCATCAGTGCTTCGTGGCGTTGATCCCCGTGGGCCAGCGTTCCCTCCGCAGCGACCGTCACCGTCGTCAAATCCTGCTTAGGCCCGCGAAAACGCACGCAACCGTGAGAGGCAGAAATGAGGACGAGGGCGCCGGTGGCAACACTCGAGTCGATCAGCGCCCGGGCCACCATCTGGCCGAGGCGCTCCTGGAGCTGCGGTCTGGCCGCACTGACCTCCACCAGTTTTGCCAGTGTGCCAAGCCCGACAATTCCCGTACCCGGTTGATACACCACACCGGCAACACCTTCAAAAGGCAACAGGTGATGTTCGCACAGGGAGTGGAAAGAAATATCGCGCAGAGCCACCAGGTCACCGCGCTCATCACTCTCGGTGACAAGACTGGTGGCACCAGTAATTACGCTCATCGGGTCAACCCCAACCCCGCCATAGAGTTCCCCAAACAGCTCCGCAACCCGCTGCGGCGTGCCAGCAAGGCCTTCACGTGTGGGGTCTTCCCCCACAGCCACCAAAATGTCGCCGATGGCTCGCTGGATAGCTGCTCTATCCACGGTCACTCTCGGAAGCTGGAGGCTTTGACACTCGGGGCTTTGACACTCGAGGCTTTGCCCCCAGAGCTTGTGACGCGGCAGGTTTTGACGCGCCAGGTTTTGACGCGTCAGGTTTTGAAGCACTGGAGCGGGTGGCACGCTTTCGCTTGGCTTTTGCCTCGGGGGCTTTCTCTTTTTTGACAGGCATAGCGACCGGACCCTTTTTCGAGACGGGCCGCTCGCCGCTCGAGAGCCACTGCGCACGCTCGGGAAGTTTTTTCACGGTGGCGAAGATGTCTGCCAACTGGTTATGGTCCAAAGTTTCTTTTTCTAGAAGCTCGGACGCCAAGTGATCGAGAATCGCCCGATTGTCCATCAACACTTTCCAGGCCTCGGTGTGAGCCTGATCAATTAATTCGCGCACCTGCGCGTCCACGGTTCGTGCCAGGGAATCGGAGTAGTCCCTTTGGTGGCCCATATCGCGACCCATGAACACTTCACCACTTGCTTGACCCAGTTTCACGGCGCCAATATCGGCACTCATGCCGTATTCGGTGACCATCCGCCTCGCAATGGAGGTGGCTTTTTCGATGTCGTTGGAGGCTCCCGTGGTGGGGTCGTGGAAAACAATTTCCTCCGCGACACGACC
>Ga0105055_10009026_pt1 | contig 12834 bp, 11 predicted proteins | sample BON03_FD_78090 | JGI IMG/M metagenome (GOLD analysis project Ga0105055, IMG submission 78090) | Freshwater microbial communities from Lake Bonney liftoff mats and glacier meltwater in Antarctica - BON-03 | ecosystem: Environmental > Aquatic > Freshwater > Ice > Glacier meltwater | place: Lake...
CGGACGATTTGGCGTCGTGTCCAATCTGTCTTGAGCCCATGTTCAGCGGCAGGGCTGTTGTCACCTCGTGCTCGCACTGCTTTCACATCGGGTGTTGTCGAAAGAGCGAGAGCGTCTCGATCGGCACTTCAGGTTTCTGGGCGTGCCCAAGCTGCCGTGAACCCATCACCACAATTCACGCTCGCACTGTCAAGGGCGGGCGCGTCAGTGGGGAAATGGACACTACACCCCTCCCTGGCAATGCCCCAAATCTCACCTACGTGCTGAAACGCAACCCGGCCATGCAAAGTGTAATCAGGAATCTGTTGCTGCTGGAGGACTATGTTGTTGGCTCTCGAGGTAAGGGCCCAGCAGACGTGGCCGTGGGTCTACAACCAGCCACTATTGAGACTGTGCAAAAAGCAGTTGTGCGCGAGTTTGATGCGCACATGCCGCCCATCCTCAAAGACGACGGCATGCACATGCTCAGCGAGCCCACCCTGACCGAGACAAAGCACCCAGACACGCCAGCAGCACTCGTGGCGGGCAGCAGTCAGAATAGACTTCGAGCTGCCGACATCGAAGCAGGTGCACTCACAGAAGCAACAGCAAGTGATGAGGATGTCGCCAAGGAGACAGGCATAGTCGTGCCCGCAGAACATGTCGGCACATACATAGGCAGAGCCATCGCTGCTGGGCCAGCGTGTATGGCCTCCAAAGGACAGCCTGGTATGCTCAGCGCAACGGTCGAGATGAGCTACTTGCTGCTTCCAATGGGCAGCAGCAGTGGAAATGGCCATTCAGAGGGTCTTCAGGAACAACTTGACCTGGTCAGTGTAAGCGACGAAAGATTTCAACGTGCACATCGCCAAAGACGCTTTTGTCTCTTGGGTTTCATGGCCTTCATTGTCATCAAGATCATTTTTGTCATCGTTCTTTGGATGATGGGCAGTTCTTAAAATGCTGCACGTACGAGGACAGAATTGTGTAAATACTGATAAACACACACACCCATGGTGTCTGACCACAAGATAGTCGTGTGTCGCTTACACTGTTAAAGATACGGGCCAGTCTGGAAACATTTTTGAATCCGGGAGGGGTGACATGCGCATGGGCGGCTGTCATCGTCAACACACCCGGCATCTTTTTTGACACGGCCTAGCCTAAATATGTACATTAATCTGACAGTACTGGTAACCCCATCGACATTCGTATCACATCTGTACGCACGTACCTTTCTTTGGACATGGTCTAGCCTAAATATGCACATTAAACACATGTACTGGTAATACCATCGATATTCGTATCACGTTTGCACCAACGTACAGATATTCGTTTGTCTGCATACATCTGTATAGAAGAGAGTTGTTCATAGAATGGTTTCTTGATTCTGTCACTGATACACACCGTAGAGATCGAGGTAGCGCAGTCCAATGTCACACTGAGTTCACGAAATGCGCTGCAGGTATGTTGTACCTGGGATACTCGTACCTGTAGACTCGAACTTCAATAGACTTGTTTTGATTGTTGGGTTGACTAATACGTGAGGAAGAAATGTGTACCAGAATTGCTCCCTTATGAATTTCAACCTCGACTGGGACCGCTCGGTCATTGATTTGACGGTCCCAGGTGAAGACACAAAAAGCTTGTGGTTGTTACGAACACCTAATTAGCACGGGAAATCAGAAATCAAAATCAGTCTATTGAAATCTACTTGACGGCACAACACAGAAGCGGAAATTGGCCCATCCGAAGTAAGTTGAATTTGGCGGATCACATGAGGGCTCAAAAGCAATCGATTTGCAACTACAAACTTGAATCGTGATCTCCTGCACGAAACGGAATATTTGAATCCTGACATCTTGATCACCCTATTCCGTTTAAAATGAAGGCTTGTCTTGCAAGTCACGGTGCGAGAAATCCAAATAGTGTCCAGAGGTTAAAAATGGCTTTAGTCAAAAATTCAATGAGCCATCTTCCTATGTTCTCTTGAGTGAATGGGTCATCCTCTTTGCATATTTTGTGGATGAATCATCCTCTGGCATGTGAATGAGTCATCCTTTAATTCGAATGAGTGAATGAGACATCCTCTTATGTAAATGAGTCAACAAGTCAATCCGCCCAAGATTAGATTGATTTTGACTTCCGATTTTTCCTACTAATCTTGTTCGTGGTCTTTCGAATAAGGAGATGAGTTCCCTAAGGAGATGAGCAATTTGTACCAGAACTGCTCCCTTATTTTGAAATAAGGGAGCAAGGTGCCAGTGCTCCCTTATTATTTATTCAACCCCTCAATCAAAATCAGTCTATGGACACATTGCACTCTGGTTGCCCACGAACCACTGACGTGTAGTAAAATGTGTTTCACAAAAACAAAATGCGTCCAATGATAAGAACAAATGGTACCGTGACAATATTGAACTCACTTGTATATCTCAATCCACACTTAGTCTCTAGTAGACTAAAACATGTGTACTCAGTAATGTCGGTAAAGATGGATTCACTACCTGCCAATACTAAAATGTAGCGAATCGACCTGCTCGTGTTCAGCCAGAATGCATTTTCTCCATTCTTGAGCGGGAGTCAACAATATTGATTACACACACAGTACTGGTAATCCCATCAATATTCGTATCTAAATTGAATTCACACACAGATATTCGTTTGTCTGCATGTATCCATATAGATGTGCTGGATGGAGTTTGCCATAAAATGGTTTCTTGATTCTGTCAATGATACACACCGTAGAGATCGAGGTAGCGCAGTCCAACGTCACATTGAGTTTACTATAGATACATACCTGCAGGTATGTACCCGAAATACTCGTACCTGTAGACTCGAACTTCAAACGAAATCTACTTGACGGCACAACACAGGAGCGGAAATCGGCACCGAACTCCGAAGTAAGCGGAATTCGGCGGATCACATGAGGGCTCAAAAGCAATCGATTTGCAACTACAAACTTGAATCGTGATCTCCTGCAAGAAACAGAATATTTGAATCCTGAGATCTTTATCACCCTGATCCGTTTAAAATGAAAGACCACCTTGAAAGTCACGGTGCGAGAAATCCAAATAGTGTTCAGAGGTTGAAATTGGCTTCAGTTCCGGATTTTAGTGAACATTTTTGGGTAATCTGAGTCATCAAAGGTCAAGATGTAGTAATTGAAGTACGTAGACAATGTGGCACATGAACACTGAAACAAAAGTTTGCACATTCGATAAGAGTGGTAATGCTACCGAAGGCCCGGGTTCCGGTTACGTTTGTGACTGTAGACACAAAACATGTGCATGTGGAGTTTACAATCAGAACAATAGTGATGACTTACTCAAGCACTTGGCGCTGATCTCGGAATATTCAAAAAAGAATGTAAAGAACGGCACGTTTTCAAAGAACTCTTCTGTAGAGAAATCACGAATTGTTCACAAACTCCCTTTGCACACTGTAATGAGAGGGGTGGCTTAATTAAGAAACGCCACATAAAGTTAGGGGGGGGTTAATTGAAACGCACCGTTTCGCGGTTCGTGAGTGCTTTATTGGTGCTATTAGGGGGGTGGGCTCGACTGGAAATTGATAGTTCAACTTATCCAATTAAAACGTTCCTCACATTTTAGTGCGGCACCAAGAGGTGCCCAGACTTCATCACCTCACATCAAGACTTCATTGATATGAGGGGGCTTCCACTACAATTACACTCGGTAGGGCAAACTTTGTCATCATCTCCATCAACAACATTCCACCCGTGAAAATATTTGCAAACGGGTCAATTGGCAAGCCCCAACAAGCTCGCTGCTGCTTCCGTGGCAGGCAAGCCCGACTGGGAGCATGAGAGGCGACGGCCAGCCCCGTGGTATCAAGACCAGACAGGTTGCCTAGCTCTCAGATCCTTAAGGCGCTGGCGGCGAGCTTGCCAAGTGAAGCGTAGAGGTGTGTCACGCCTCCATGCCATCAGCTCCTGCGTTGATCTCCGTCGGGCCGAGTTTGGTAACTTTTTGCAAACTGGTACTAATTTTGTCAGAAGAAAATAGCTCAACTTTTATACCTTACATTTCGCAGTTTTGTGCCTGATGATGTTGAGGTCTGATACTGAATCCCACCAAGTAAACTATTCATGAAAATTATCTTTGCCACGAATGATAATACCTTAAAATCTTCATTATTAGTAAGATCATGGAAAAGAACAGGTAATGAGATCAACAATCTTACTAAGTTACTGGCAAGGTTCAATTGTTTTGAGGTCAGCTCAAGGACAAGCCACGGGCCTAACTCGCGAACCAATAGTGACTGAGTATGTGAAGTTGGAGAATCGAAGAAGTTGGAGAATCGATTTGACACAGCAGCCTTGAAGCCGACGTGGACGAAACAGACGGCAGACAAACAATCTTTGAGTGTCAGTGGTTGCAGTCAAGTTGGCAAACATTCGTTCTGACGTGTCATAAAGATGATCTGGAAACGAATCCATCATGAGAGCAGCAAGCAGCCCACGGCCAGCGGCAACAGCAGGGGCACCCTTCCGCTCGAGTCCAAGCAGTCCTATCCTATCATCAGGCTTTCCCACAGCTAAAATCTGTTCTCCTGGGAGCTGTTTTAAAAAAAGTTGTAGTGATACTCTTACCACTCATATGGCCCAACCGTGAATAGATTTTTGCCCGGGGACGGCCGGATGTTTAAAGCAGTTTGGGACCGATCTGAAAAATCACAGATCTTACCATTGGTAACGTTTGGAAGCGCCACATTAAGGGTTTGCAGTATTGTTTTCGGCCCACTTGAGCACACTTTTGCCAGTCTATCATAGACTGGCAAATGAGGGAGAAACAAGGTCAATGATTGAAAATTCAGGTACAAATCAAGATGGTTCATAGTATTAACCACCCCCCAGGTTCACAAAAATCTTGCCTGCGGCGTAGACTCACCCCCCTGCACCTGACAAGAAGTTTCTTTTCGAAATTTGCTCGATTTCGACCAAAACGTTAAGAGAAGCGCTTCTTTCCTTCGCAGAGAAACACTTCTATTGACAAACTTGAATCCCTTTTGAACCGTCGGCGTGACTATGACCGTAGAGAGCAAACAAAGAAAACATAGAGCCTCCCTCAGATGTGTGTATGTGTGAGGTGTCAACTCCACAGTGACTAAGCACACAGATTCCTTGGTTTGCACAGGCACGTCAGAGCGCGTGGTGCGATGTCACAACTCCTTGGGTTTTTTTGTTGCCTTGTAAAAAAATGGTGGGCGGTGGAGGATTTCGCGGAGCTTGGAATCGGATCCAAAAAAAAATCTTACCATCACTCAAGACCCTCACCTATAACTTAACCGGGCCGAAGCAAATTTGGACCTGCCTGTTCAGACACGAAGCCGCGGGCCGCCAGAGTTCTGCCCCTGGTTGTCAACAGTCACGGTGTTAACTGCTGGGTCCGTTCGAAGAGGAAGAAGAGGTGATCAATACAGCAAGCGACGTAGTCAAGGCGGAGGGCGAGGATCCAGCCAACCCAGGTTGTCTAAGGGAGGAGGGGGCGAGGAGGTCTTTCAGCGATTTTTCCGGCGATTCTCAATCGTGGGTGCGTACCCCTTGCCAGCGGCTGGCCCTTGATGAAACCCAGGAAACTTATTTTTGCAAGGCAAAGCCACAAAAAAAATCGTCACAACATCCTGAAAATGCTCTTTTCGACGCGCTGCTAATTTTAGACTTTCAAAAATAAATTCAAATTCGCAGCTGATGCCCCCAAAAAAAACTGCGCTTTGTGTGCAGTTTCATGGGTCCTACGTTATTAATTGGGTTCTCAGCACCCGCTTAGTCTAGTGATTAATTTGGGTGTTCGCCACCCAAAAAAAAGAGGGGAAAAAAAAGTGTGGTTTAAAACTGAGATTTGCGCAGTTCAATCAAACAGTTCAGGGCCAAACATGTTCAAGAGTTTGTTGCTTCACTTGTATCTTCCTGCATATTATATACATAATATATACATGTATATGACATATTTCACCTTTTTTTCAACATTGAGATTTATTTACACACACACCTGTTCTCCAAGGTTCTGCATCGACGTCATCGCGTCAGCCCCAGACGAACTGTATTCGATGATGGTAGGGTCAGATTCCTTTGTTACGCGCTTCGCATATGCGTTATACATGCGCCGCCAGAATCTTGTCCCTCTTTCCTGCTTGTACGCTATGCCTTTCGAGCTTGTCACAGAAATCGTCTTTCATCACTGCACCACGCCTCCCTGCCACAAGATTGACCCGTTCAAACGTCCATTCCGGGGCAGCCGCTTTGAGCGCCTCGATGATGCTTTTGTCTTGCTTGCTAGCCTTATCTTTCTTTACCCAAAGAAAATCCTCATTTCTGTCAGATGTACGTTTAAATTCTTTGATGTACAGTTTTCGGTGATTCTTAAAAATTACTAAGCAATCTGGCCAAAAACGATTTTCATGAAACGTTGTGGGGTTGAAATCATGTCGTTTTTTTTCGTGTTTTTTCACAGAGATGTTTTTTTCGATTTCTGCTCCCTTTTCCATCAGCGATCAGTGTCACCATTCCACGTACAATGCACCGTTACAGTGCCCATACGTCTCCTCCGGCAAATTTTCAGTGCTCACCCCGAGTTGTTCTCGCGCACTTTGGCATAACCTTCAGCCTCAGATGTAGGCATCTGATCGCTGTTTGGTTTTTGGAAGCCATTTGGCTACCAGAATGATCCTCGAAATTGCCAAGATTTCTCGCCTGTTATGTCTCCAGGGGACGTGCGGGTTGTTCAAATACTTCCCCTGAGAACACTCTGCGCTCTTTTTGCCGTAATAAGAAGTCTATCATCCACAGGCCTGGGGTGATTGATGTTATTTTGCTCTGCACTAGATCGCACATATGAGCTGAAGACTTCAATGTCATCAATCCAAGTGCTTTGCTGCAAGCCTTGAAGACTTTCACCGTGTCACGGTAGTGATATGATATTTTATGTCGTCGCTTATCTGTGCAGTATGGCATCCCTCACACCATCATTAAATGTCGAATGACGATCTTGACAGGTTACTTTCCCTGCCTGGCGGCACGGTTTTTTCCACGTGAAGACTGCTCGATTCGTCTGTTCGCACAATTCTTTGCCTATCGGATTTGAAATGGCCTCATCTGTAACAATGTCGGCTCCCTCATTCGCTGGTTCTCCTCGATGCGCTTTCACTTCGATTAAAAAGGTTGCTGTGCCCGCTGCAATTCTCTTTCGTAGTATCTCGATGGCTGCTGCCGAATTTCTGCGTCAGGTGCTCCTACTAATGTTGCCTCTCCACCTATTGACTGCCTTCAAAAACGACTAGCTCCTCTATCAGTGGGTAACGAAGCGCTAGTAAATCCGCTGCCAATTGAGGCCGATTTGAGCATAAGCCCTCATCCTCTCGTCCCACTTTTAGCCATTGCACTTTTACTTCTTCTTTTTATTCTCACGTTGTGATATCCTGCTCCAATTTCGCCTTTTTAATCTCTGGTGCCTTACCTACCTAGTGGGGGGGTACCATTACACTGGGCGCTACGTTCCTTGGTAGTTAGGGGGGCTTGATTGTTGGAAATTGTTAGCCCCGGGGATACATGCCAGTCCACAAATATTGTGAACTATTTTTACCCGCTGGTCGGCCTTAAAATAGGTTGGCAACGGTCCGGGACAGTTTCTTGGAACCTACGTGACTAATTGGGTGTGCACCACCCGCTTAGCCCGCTTAGCCCAGTGATTAAGTTGGGTATTCAAACCCCAAGAAAGAAAGTAAGAAAGAAAGAATTGGCTTTGAACCCCATAGCTCCGAGCATGCCTACCTCTGTGCCCATCTTCCCTTTAATCACACTTGACATTCGTCTTTTCGTCCTGATATTCCGGCTACTTTCTTAAAAGCTGTTTTTTTCTTGTCTGCCATGTCAAAATCGTGGTGAGCCCAACGCATGGCATAATGGTTACTCACTGCGCATTTGATGTTGCCCTGTCGTCACCACGCTTTCCAGCGCACTGATTGGCCTTTTCCTCCTGTCTTATCCCTCTTCTCTGCTGCTTGGGCTTTTGCTTGCTTGCTGTGGTTTAAGAAGATTCATTTTCCATCGACTTCAAACGGGCGCTGCTCTTTGTCGTTTTTTTTCGACCTGCACCAAACCAACCAATCCTTCGACCTGCCCCTCTTTTCTGACCAATGCTCCAGCCCTGATTCCGATAAACCTTCACATACAACCACGGTAGGTCAGTCATCCTCTCCCCGGAACTTCAGGCCTCTTCGTCCAGCAGACTGAAACAAAGGAGGGGCTGACATTATCACTTCGCCTTAGACTCTCTTGGCTTCGTTAATCGTTTGCAGTGCTCGTAGTATTTACCATATTGGTGATGTATGCTCTGTTTCTTCATTTTCTTCCGTGCGCTTAGTTTCCTTCTGGATGACCGTGATCAGCTCTTGTTCTCAGTCCAACCATCGCTTTCGTGAAAAATTCCGATTGCTATTCACGATTGTCCACCCTCTCTGTGGCTCCATGCATTAATGAGGCTCTCTGTAGTTCTTCACTGATCCTTGTTTTACCAAGGCGTTCTTTCCAGATTAACGATTCTTCCAGGATTCTGACGTACCCTCCTTTTGGATGTGATTGTATGTCTTGATGTAAAACCACGATATGCCAATTTCTAAAGGCACTTCTCGTTCCGGCAGAAGCAGAGGATCGTCAACAGCTAGCGGATTGGAAGGTGCTTCACACTGCATCCGCCGTTTCACCATGACCCGTGCTGGACCGTTCGTGTTGAACTCGTTTTCTAGGTGAAGTAGACCAGTGTTCAACCAGTTGCACTGTGTCTTGGTGTCATCGTCGTTGCTCCATTCCAAATTCTAGCATTTCAAGAGCATGTTTCAACTCCTCATCGTAGAGCTCCTATTTTTTGTGTTGCATCAATTCTGTGATTCTTGGCGCTAAAAGATATGCGGTTTGATCAGTCATTGTCTTGTTTCGAACTTCCGGCTTCACCTTAAATTCTGACCGTAGAGAAAACCCCATCTTCTCCAACCGATGATTAGCCAGACCCAACTTGATTCGTCTCCCATCTCTTCATTCACCGTCATAACTTCTCTTACCTGCTTCATCCACATTGATGTATCACCTCAGGCTCCTTGCGGAACGTTGAGTTTCCCTGCATGTCGCGGATCAGCATTGTCGAAAAACTTTGCCATCAGGTCTTTAATCTTTGGCCTGCATTCACCTCTCACACCCCTGACACTTGTTACTTTTACGACTAGGATTCTCAACGAAGCCACAGCGACATGCCTATACTCTACTCGTGTTTGTGACTTTCGCCACTACCCTTCATTTTCAAATTCTGAAAAAGTTTCAGGACCCCACCTGGCTTGTAGTAACAAGACAGGTTGCTGGTCATCCTTCGTCACTTTTGTCGCAAGCTTTTCATCAGTCCAATTTTGCCATCCTTGCCATTTGTCCTCATTCTTTCGCTGGTTGCGTCCTTTGAAACCCAAATATGCTTTCGAGTCCCCCCCCTTCCTGTTGCGGGCTTATCGACCACTGTGCATTCTTCACTGATTCTACGAAAAAAACACCCATGTTATGTATATTCAAGTTTGCTGCTAAGCGCGTGTCAAGTGGCATCCGTTTAGGTGCCACTTCACGGTCTTTGTTGATGATACTCTTAACCTCTGCGTTTTGTTGTATCGTATGCACGCCAATCACTATGCCTAGCAACGTCTGCGCCTGTTTCAGAAACGTGGTTTGATTCAGAGCCGCCTCCATCGGCTGAATTAATGTTTGATTGAGTGTGGGACACGACCTGTTGCTTGACTATGTGGACCCAGTAGTGCTGCACCGTCTGTTGATGGATCTGCCTCGCCACACTATCTGTTCCCGAGCTGTCTCTGGATTGAATTTGTCAAAAAAAATTATAATTGTCAGTAGACATGACAACAACTCCCACATGTTGCCCCCTGCTCTTATTCCGAACTCCTCCCTATTTGCGTCCCTTTTTTTGGGATTCGGACTGAGTTCCTTGCACTTGACTGGTAACAATTCCACTAGAAGCAGCTCTTCACCAAGTGTTCCAAATTCTTTCTTAATTTATCCAGTTGACCGAGCGTCAATTTTTTTTAGACTATGACGTTATCTCCTCTCGGCCAACAGCAGCTCGGGTCCTTGCCAGTCCACTACCATGGCCAACCGCAAACTCTCTGTACACCTTCCCTCCTGCAGAGAGTGGCCATGAGTGCCCCCTCCCTTCAGGAGTACTCATGCAGGTCTTGCAGCAGCACGTTGACCAATGCATGCGGCATGTAGATTTCGTAAAACAAAAAATGCTATCGCAATTAGCATGCACGTTGACAGAATGGCATTGCAACTCATTTACTGACTTGACTGACGAAATGGAGCTGTGGGACTGGAACGTAGCAAACAAAGACTTCTGGTCACGATTGGCAAAGTCGTTGCACAGTCAAAGAGTGTCAGTTACATGGGCAGGAAAAATGAACCAAAAACTCGCTCCAGTGCTCGTCCCTGAAAAGATGAGCTAGGCAACGGCAACGCGGTCCATCAGGAAGTGCAAAACACGAATTGAGAAGATTGGGCCCGGGGGATCGCGTGTAGACACTGAGCCAACTGCATGGGGCCTTGATGCACAAGTCTGGAATCTGTTGTGAAGAGGCTATGAAGAAAGGCATGCCGATCTTAAAAAAGGCAGGGTTCGAAAGCGTCGAAGATCTACCAAGGTCAGCCGTAGGCTTTAGTTCAAAAGCATATCAGGATCTGCACCCACAGCTCAGGTTGTCTGCAACGTCGAATGGTGTGCAAAGAGTTTGAGTGTGTGTACCCAATGCGCAAGGACTCCACTGCACCACCCAATTTCTTATAAAGTACCTAAATTTATTGATTGGAAAGGCCTCGAGCTACCATCAACAGACAAAAGGTGCAAAGCGAGTGTCAAGAAATTCGAGCGCTCCCCAACGGTGTTGGCAGAGTGGATCGAACCGAAAGAAACTCTCGCGAAGTTCCAAGCTGAGAGAGGCAAGGAGACGTCAGACGACAAGGGGTCCGATGATATGACATCAAAAGCTGAACGCAAGCGGAAATCAGGCGCAAGCCCATTGGAGTTCTGCCTCAGAAGCTTGGCTGGAGATAGCGTATGATTGATGATTGCTTTTCTTACTTTTAAGAGTAGTTTAGTAACCTTGATTGAGGGTGTATGTAGTTCAAATCCATGGGAATTTGAGTTCTCAGGTTTTAGACGGAATCGAATCGACGACCTAGGGATTAACAGTCCCTCGCTCTGACCAACTGAGCCATGCTTGCACGTGAGAGATTCTCTCTCCGACTTGCTAAAGATTATAAAGCTACGGGGAGTAGGTGCAGACGACGTAAAAGAGGTCTTGAGATAGTGCAACACCTCTTCACCAATATCGTTAAACCTGCACGTAGTAAGCGAGATAGCCAACAGGCAAAGACAAACATCGACTACCTGCTGTTTAAGCTCGTCGACGACATGCGTTCGATGTGGAACGCGAACTCTTTTCTGGATCGAGCCCAAGAATGGGTGGAAAGGGCAATCGATGAGCATGCAAATTACAATACTGCAGAGCTTGACAGGAGTCGCCCAGTCAGAAAAAGTGCGGCGACAAGAAGACGACTTGGTGAACAGGTGGCAGTCAACACGCACACAATAGGCACAAGCTTCGTCGGAAAGGCAAGAGACGTGCGGCAGGTAGCAGAGGCGCAGATTGGAGAGGGATTGGCCGACATGGTGGAATTCAAGGCTCAGGTAAATGGGCATGAAGCGACCGAAACGGCCAACAGAATCCAAGCCTGGCAGGGTCTTTCAGACTGGCAGCTCGCCGACAGATTCAACAAGGATAAATCTGTCCTACTCCTACCAGGCTCTTGGTGAAGTGGGCAGCACGAGCCAGAGTTCGAGAGTGCAGGGTGGTGGCAAAGGCCGACACGCCGAGCGAGGTGCAAGCAATGTGCAATGTGCGGGGTCGTCAAGGAGTTTGGCATAGACTTTCACAAGATGCAACTGGGTCGAGGTGGCAGGCCAGTGCAAAGATTTCGAAGGAGGGAGCAGAACGACGAATCTACAACCACTGCAGCCACTGATCGGCATGATTTTCACCAGTGCAGATCCAAGGTATGCTGGCAGAGTAGACAAAAAGCAAGGCGACGACACTATTGTGACTGTGGAGAGAGTTAGAGAAGCAATTGATTTCAATGCGGAGTTGGTGGACGAGTCGACAAGGTTGTGGCTCACATCGGAGCAAATGGGCTTCCCCTTGAGACCAACAAGTGGGAGGCAGCACGAGGAGAGAGCAGAGGATTGAGACAGCAGACAAAGGCTACGTGACCTCTTAGTTGCGTATCACTTGGCGCCTGCGATCACTAACTTTATTTGGGATGAAAATCGGGAATGCTGCAACAACGGACTTGAACAGACATTAACGCAGCTACACAGTTGATGATAATTGCTTTTATTATCACTCTTGAAGAAATACTGTAGCAATTGCGTTTGGAAGTCTCTCATCTTTCTTAATTATCTTCACATGGTGAGTGGCATGGTTTGTGTTGTTTGTCCTGTTGAAGGTGATGAAAAACTGAAGAACCTTCATGTCGATCTAGCGTTATTAGTATGAGGTCCTACCCTCCTCATTACTTACGCTCCTCTTCCCCCCTAAATCCATCCCCCTCCCTCTTTCTTTTTTCTTTTTCCTCCCCCCCCCTTTTCTCTCTTTTTCCTCTTCCCCCCCCCCTCTTTTTCCTTTTGTCCGTTTTCTTTTCTTTCCTTTCTTTCTTCCGCACCCCCCCCCTTTTCCCCCCCTTTTTTTCCTTCTACGCTTTCTGCTTTATTTTTTTGTGTGCGTGTGTGC
>Ga0105055_10009035_pt1 | contig 12827 bp, 12 predicted proteins | sample BON03_FD_78090 | JGI IMG/M metagenome (GOLD analysis project Ga0105055, IMG submission 78090) | Freshwater microbial communities from Lake Bonney liftoff mats and glacier meltwater in Antarctica - BON-03 | ecosystem: Environmental > Aquatic > Freshwater > Ice > Glacier meltwater | place: Lake...
TATACATATATATATCTATCTATATATATATATACATATTTATATACATATATATACATTTATCTACATACATATATACATATTTATATGGTAGTATATATACACACATACTGACTGATTTGCGCTGTCCTAGGGTGAGCGTGACACGGGGTGGGTTTGCCTCTTAAGGAGTGAGAGATGATTTAAGGGTGAACACGCATATAATAAACTGATCTGAAACAAGTGTCAATGGTTGATGAGGACGACGAAGAGGTGATGCTTGAAGAGTTCCATGAGACGTCAGACTCGCCGGCGCCAGTCACACGGGTGAGTGCTCGAACCCGTGACTAATCACTGTACATAGTATACGTTAGGTACAACTATCTCTCACTGGACTACAATGCGAAAGCTGGGAAAACAGCAGCAGAAAATGCTGCAGCAATACAATGCGGAGACTACGAGAGTATGCAACCATGGCAATGCGGTGGGTACGAGAATATGCACCCTTTATGGTTATGGAAGGCATCAATCAACTTGACATTCCATCCACGAGATGATGAAACTGGCGCGCCGTCCTACTATGCAATTCCAATGCATCCAGAGACGGGGTTTTGCACCTAGACAAGCCCATTGCCCATTTACCTGAGACGTGCGCTACTGTCATCAAACATTTGATGGACTGCAGAGCACCCATTGACAACACCTTTGATGACAACTAATGCGATCTGGTGTAGCAAAATACAGGGTATCAGAACAAGAGGACATAGGCGAGCATGAACGCGCCTCAGTTTTTGTGAATGAAATTGTTTATTCCAAACGTTCAACATTTGAAGTCGAACGCGTGAGTGCTTTTACTACACCGCACAGTCTGGTATAAGTGGTACGCGAAATATATATCGCGTTTGCACCTAGGACGAAAAGACGCCTTTATGTCCTGCTTTGCGGCCACCGGTTAGTAAAGATAGTACCTAACGACTTGCGTGTTTTTATCCAGTACAATAAAAAACATGGCCATATGATCACATGGCCTCGAGCATGTCTAGAATATTCTACTTACGAATTAACCCTCACGAACTACTTATCCTTTTGCTAGGTAGCATCGCACATGATACAAAGGCACGTTGATGTTGTCCATTGCATCACCCTTCCTCAACAGCATTCGTGTCGAAAAATAGGAATCATTGAACTACATGTTGAATCTTACCCAAGGCTGGTCCCAATGTTTGATTTCCAAAAGTATTATCACGGTGACGTTCATGAGTCGGCTTAGGCGTCTGCTTACTTAAGAAATCTGTTAGCATTTGAGCAGTTTTCGTGAAAGGTGTCGTAACGTTTCCTAATTCGACGTGTTGCCTACAAAAGTGTTTTCTCATATCGATGTGTCTAATGGCCGGCTTGTTAGATGGATGTAGGCCCATCGTCATAGCACCCCTGTTATCGCAGAAGATACTCGTAGGCTTAAAACTTCAGAATCCAAGTTGTTGCATCAGCATTCGAAGGCTAAGAGCCTCCTTTGTAACCTCTGAAAGCGCGCAATATTCTGCTTCTTGAGAGCTCAAGCAGGCCGTTTGGCTTAGTTTCACTTTCCAGCTGATTGCTGCGCCGAGCAAGAGGAAGATATAGACGCCTGTAGATTTTCTATCATCAATAGATCCGCCCCAATTGGAGTCAGAGTGGCCCTAGGGTTCGAAATCCATAAGTTCGATGTGTGGGGTTCCGAAAACGAGCTTGAAGTCTCGAGTCTTAACCAAGTATATAGCGATCCTCGAATAGGTTCTCCATAGTTTCTCGCTGGGGTTATGCACATACCTCCCGAGCACTGATACAAAATGAACGAGATCGGGGCGAGCCCAAATTGCTAGATGTATTAGCTTGCCGTGAACTTGCCATACCTTGTCTCTAAACTTGAAATCAATCTCGGGAGGTGAATGCGCTTTCGAATAAACTTCGTGTGGATCGAGGGGTGTGCTCACCCCAACGTCCGAATTTGGATCTAGACCCACTGGCATGTGAATGATGAGGCCATACACGTGGCGTCGCGCATCTAAAGTGAGAATGCCCTTTGTTCTGATCGTAAAGTACGTGCATACGCATATAATGTTCAATCTGAGAATTGGTGTCGCCTCAAAAGAGTTATTCAATTTCTTTTCGCAGGAGTCAACGAGATCTCTCGCGTCGTCAGAGTAGGCGATGAGCATGTCGTCTGTGTTCATAATCATGAAGATGATTTTTCCTTTCTTCTCAATCTTAAGCCCTCGAAGCTCGTCAAGGTTGATGGGTGCAAGATCTGAAGATTCTCGCATCACGTAGACACATCATTCGTTTCCAGCTTCGACATATTGAGGTTAGTTCTTGTGCATCCAAGCGCGGAAGGTCTTCGCCCATATGGATCCAGATTGATGTGCCCCGTATAGGCCTTTCTTGATGAGCCATTCCATACCATCTGGTACTCTGAAACCGGGTGGAGGCGAGCAAAAAAACTGCTCGTTCTCGAGAATCTTGCCATCGAGAAAAGTGGTCTTTATGTCTAGATGATCAATATTCAGCTTAAGGGCACTAGAGATTGCTAGCACCAGTCTAAGGGTTGTGGGCTCTGCCATAGGACTGTAGACCCCTTCAGGATTGTAATCTAGGCCTGCGGTCTGTCTGTAGCCTGCAACAACACATCTAGCTTTATATTTATCTATACTATCATCGCTGGCTAGTTTGATCTTAAGGACTAACTTGGTGGGAATCAGTTTTCGACCTACTGGTAGTTTTCTTACCTCGTAGACTTCCTTGTCTACAAGAGAAGACATTTCCTTGTTAATGGCGTCTATCCATTCTACCCTTTGGGGAGTACGTAGTGCTTCTGCCATCGTCTTAGGGTTTCTAAGCAACGCGATCTCTCTAGCTTTATGTGTTCTCATAGCAGGTTCCTCCTTTGCCATGGTCTTGTAGGCTTTCACGAGTGTGCGAATGAGAAAGGCTGACTTTATCGTGCCGCTGTTTTCAAGATCATCCTTACCCATGGAAAAAAAAACTTTCACGCTGATTTAGATATCGTAGCTTACCTTTGCCTTGATAGTGGATTACGAGTAGACTTGTCCGGATCGTGTCGATGATATGGAAGAAAGAGATTCAGCATCTGTTGTCTTGTCAGAAACATCTTTCGACATCTTTTCGGTGACGTTACTCTTCTTGTGGATAGAGTCTTGGTGCTGTTGATTGAATTCATACTCGTCGAAATATTCGCTGCTTGGCATTGAAGTTGTAGTACCCAAATTCCTTTCCTCAGCTGAAATGGCAGGCAGGTTGGCATCGTGTTCTTCATCATCGCTCGATGTGTCAAGTTCCAGCAGTTGATCGTCGTCCCTTGAACATGAGTGTGACTCTGCATCAGTGACCTGTGTAAGCTCATGTGACGGAGAGGAATGTGAGACAGATAATTGATCCTCGAACAATTCGTTTTGAGTTCATGGCAATGAAGCAAAAAAATCGTGGATTCGTGGTGAAAAACGGCGAGCCGGGAAATATTTTTCGTCGAAAACGGCGTGCACTGCTGTTGTGATACGTTTTTCAGATGGTATCTAGATGAGATAGCCAAATTGGCAGCGAGGCAAAGCGGTTCCGATATAGATGCCAGGCCCCTCGGTTGCGTCTTTTTGAGGAGGGCCGTCTCTGGCTTGAGGATGGTGGCGTGAAAACCAAAAGGCTTGAACAGGTGCAGGGGAGGAGTCTTGGTGGGAAATAGAATTGAGAAAGGGGAACGTCAGCCGAGAGACTCTTGAGGCAGAATGGTACTTCTCTGTGCGCTGAGATAAATGCTGAATTCCTCGAACATAGGTCCTAGGCCCGAGAGATCCATGTCGTGACGCATGCCGCATCCTAGCACCCACTCACCGTTTTCAGCTAATCCGTTTTGAAATTGGCACTTGGCTATCGAAGAGTGATGACGGATGCCAAGGCGTGTCAGAAACAATTCCAAAGAGTCACTGTCATTTTCGCCTGCGTTATCGCCATAGATGATTTTTACCTGCTGACGAATGCCATTGTCTTTGAAGTATGAATCTAGAGCTGCTGCGTTAATTCCTTTATCTTCCTTTGATTGCAGTTGGTACACAAAAGACCCGACAGGGAAAGACGCTGTGTTACAGTCAATCAGGAATTGCTGCAGGGTTTTGAGTAGATCAGATTTCTTGTCGAGAGAATATGTGAATTCTACTCGGCTGCCCCGATCGATCAGGTAGACAGTGTATCGCCCATTGAAGGTAAAAATGTCAAAACCTACTTCCTCTAACGGGCTCACCTCTCGTGAGATAGATGGTGGGGCAGCACCTCTTTTTATGGAGCTGCGTTGACAACAATGATAGATTTCGTTAAACGAATCTTGTAGAGGTATCTTCAAAACACTTGGGTGGAGTTTTGCTAGAGCTTGCAGTGGCTTGAAGCTTAAGCTTCCAAGCCGAGCGTGCCACAGTTTGATAAGCTCAATTGTGTGCTCAGATGTGACAGTGCGAGTAGTGCTTGTCAATTCTAATGCCTGTTCTGATTTACCAAGAAAAGGGTGTTTGTCACATGGCGTGATTGAGATGCTCATGTCTGTTGCAGCAGTTTCAATCATGATCCTGTCCGCATGTGGTGTGCAGATTGGACAACAAAAGTCACATGCAGGTTGCATGAGCGAGCCGTAGCGCTTCGAGTGCGCCATATCCATGTGGCCTTCTGATAATAGCTGTGGTGAAGAGATGAAAGTTGCTGCTAAATCGGGCACATGTAGTGCCTCGATTTTTGGGAGCAGTTTTCCATTGCATGTGGCATCAAGGAAGCCCCTTTTTATATTTGAATTCAGGACCGAACCATCAGCCAATTTTATGCTCATGTTGCACTGTTGAGCGTCACTGATCAACGAGGCATGTGGCGTCATTGTCATGGAGGCGCCACTACCTATTTCTGCATGAACCTGAGGATACATTGGCACAACTTTATTAGATGTTCCAAACTGTGGACACAGGGGACTCAGGGCATGCGCGTCGCGGGAAGGGCGTAAAGAAGCACGAGGTGCAGAGTGTGAACGTGCAGGGAGCTGTCTAGGTCAGCAACATTTGGTCGGCGTGACTGACGACGGTGTCAAGGGCTGAGTGCGCGTGTGTCGCATCCTCTCTTAGTTTGTGAATCAGAAACTGACTCGGTTTTGTCAAGCATTGTGGCCGTCTCATTTCTTACCCGGTGCACACGCTCCCGCTCATCTTGTTTCGACTTACTCGTCCTGTTTACCTGATTTGCCTTGCCGCTGTCGGCAGCTGCTAGCTTTTCACGGATGTCACGGGTGTCATGCTCGGCCACAAAAGCAGCCATGTCTGGATCCATGTCCTGTAACTCTGCTACAGATCCTTCCACTGTTGGCACCTCCTCAATGAGGACAGTTTTGAGGCGTGTTGGCGGTCCAATTTGTGTGTCTGAACGCCCAGGTGTGGGAGGTTACTCATCTGTTGTCCTGGTTGCCGTGATGGTACTGCTTCTCTTATTTCGCACGACTCGATATTCCGTTATGATTGGTTGCACGAGTCTACAAGCGTTGGTATACTTGTTGTCAGTGAGGAGACGTGCGTCTGGACCCCCAATAATTCTTCCAGGCTCCCCCCATGCTCGTGCGTCCCAACAATCCACACAGTTGCATGGTGATCACTGATGGCTGATGCATCTTTGGTATTTTAAAATTCTTGTCACTAACCCTCAACCCAGGATTGTTGCCAGGGGTATCAGTGCTACGATGAACACATCAGGGCCAGGGTAGAAAGCTGGCTTGCCATACTCATACGCATTGATCACACGTGTGGGTTCACATGTCTGGAATAGAGGGTGCCAGGTGCCTGAAGGCGTTGAAGAAGTAGGGGGAGTGCATGGTAAGGAAGGCGAAGCGGAAGGGGATGATCTAGAGGGCGAAGACCCATCTAGTTGAGTCAGAGACTGAAAATAGAAGCCACCAGTGCCGGCAACTTCAACAGTGTTGGCACAATCGAGGCAAATTGGGTGCCAACTTTTAAGGCTATCAAGGGTTGTTACAATCAGCTCATCGCCCTGATGGCCTCATACAACACTAAGATAATGCTCTTGACGCTGAGATTCCCTCCATTGCTGTGGCATTTGACTCGCACTTTGGATAGAATGAGCTCAACGAGTTTGCAGGCATTGTGATGCTCAGGATGATTCTGGACAAATTTGAAGGAGACTCGAAGGCGGTGCATGACGACTTGGTGACAAAGCTCAACCAGGCATCTGACGCGAAAATTACGGACCGCAGGGTAGTTGACTTCTTTAATTACATGCACAGTGTTCACGAGTTGGTCATTGAGCTCCTTCGGCTGAAAGTTTCACCGGAGCTCATCGAGGACTATGCCAAAGTACCGGTCCAGGCAGTGCTTGAAAGCGCTCAGGATTGCAATGATGTGATGGACCAGCTTCAGTGGCGAGCTATTGGGAACGAAGTTGCTAAATTTGTCAAAATACGAAATTCGAAGACGGTAGCCATTCACAAATGCACTTGGGAGACAGTTTTTGATGACATTACAACAATGTATGCAAAAAAAGTTACCAAGGCGAATGCACAGAAGATCAACTACAAGCCTGAATCTGGGCGCGTTCACATTCCAGTCGGTGTGGGGTTTGCAGGGATCGAGCTACCTGCCATCGAAAACATTGCATTTGGAGACATGACACCAGACGAGGTTGGGAATATGTTAGATCACGATTACCTCCGGTCCATAGTGGCAGCAGTGACTTCAAAGCCGGCATCAATTGAAGACTTCAAGACCTTGTATAATGGCAGGCGCCCCCAGGGAGGGCCTGGCCTACTTTTTCCGAAATGAAGGCGCAGTACAGCGACGGCAATTCGCAGGTAATCGAAATACGGCGCCCGACCAGATAAAGTCAAATTATCGTCAGCCACAGCCTGCAGCCACTGCTCGTCCATCTCAGCAGGAAGCGAAACCGCTCCCTTGGGTCAAGCCCTACACATGTGCGCATTGTGGCAAGAGTGCCCATCACTATGTCTCTTGGCAAAAACATGACCACAGTGTGGCTGTCACGTGTGGAGCGTGCAAGAAACCTCGCAAAGAGGCACCTGCAAGTAGCAACAAGGCAATGGCAGCGGTGTCAGCTGAGAAGGCTCCTGATATGCAAAGAGTGCTCTGCTAGCAGACTGAAATGTTCATGGCTGCGATGCGCGAGCAACTACAAGGAACTGATCTGGTACCTGTTCGAGAGGCAGCCTTCCCTAGCATGCGAGAAATGGAAGGCAATGCTTTCGAGCTAGGCATGGGAATGGCAGCAATGGATGTCAAAACATAGAATGATGCAATATTGGAGGCTGGCAGCAAGGCCAAAATTAATGAGTGCTGACGCGCAAGGCAAACCTGCAAGCTCAAGCTGACGCTGAGGTGAGCGCAATGCGGGCACATGGGAAGCCACTGAAAAGTAGAGTACACCTGACATAGGCACAAAACCACGCACATCGCTCTCGTGCCAAAGCATGCTCTCTACCACATTGTTCAACTGGATCACTGGATTCGTGGCTTGCCTCTTTGTCTTGTCATTCTTTTCGTATGTTCACAATGCAACGTATGCCATTAGGGCAAAAAAGCCTCGAAATGGCACATGAGCCAAGGGGGGTTTGTTTGAAACTTTCAATGTGTTTTCGTACAGAGAGCGCTTAAACGTATCACACCCCTGAAGGGTCCAGTTTTTGGCCATATGGATGTGCACGGGCTATTTACTGAAAACACCTGCAACCATGTCTCATGGATATGGGGATGCAAGCCGCAGAATGACGCAACGCGAACGGCTGGTAACGTGCACATGGCGGCGCAAGCTGTAATGGAAGGATGGCTCCTAATAGCAATTTTCCTCGGAGTGTGTGTAACGCCCTGATCCACTACCAACTTCACAAGCAATGGTGCCAGGATGGGCTTACCAGCAATACTTCCAATAGCAGGGCCCACCATGCGATCTGTCAGCAGGACTCCAATGAAGGACAAGACTCGCACACTTGATGTGCCAGCAGAAAGTGCGAAATGGAGTGCGTGATTTCGGTCACTATGTGGTGGCTGATATCTGGAAGTCATGCGTTTCTTTGTTGATGAATTTGACAGGACCGCACACTGTGCGAGCTGCAGACTATCAACGGCACGTTGAATACTTCTTTCAAGCACACAATGGCACGGCACAGGAGAGATTTTTCATTGATTCGTGCTGCTGAAACGATTATTCGAGACCAAAATCTTCTCAAGAATATACAGCCCCTGAATGTTCCAGCACGTGTGCCTTGGCTCACAGGAATAAAAAACATCACGCACCAGGCTGATCTATAACTTCCTGTCAAGAATATTGATGGCACAATGACTCTGGAAGGAGGCTACTATGACCCAACAATCAAGTACAATCTGGTGAGCGTGGCTGAATGGGCAAGTTTGAATTTTGAATCTAGGTTTGGCAGGCACCAAAGCTCTGTGCATGGGCCAGAAGGAATGCACGTGCCACTTATCCACATTTGTACCGTCTACGCAATCAATGCCACCAGCAATTCAAATCATCCTTCTTTTGCTTCAATCAGCAAATGACAAACGAGGAGAAGGCGCATCTATATTGCAGTCATGTAATCAGCGAGGCCGAGCTCATCCATCTCTCAAAGAACAGTGTGAAGGGCCTGCCGAAAGAGTTAAAGAAACGAGGATTTCCGTGCACCATCTGTCAGCACGTCAAAATTGTTCGCAAAACAGCAGTGCCTGCAGCCACTGACAGTGACCCGCACGTTATCAGTTGTAACATCATTGATATGTTCAAAACACCAACAGTGACTAGCTTGTGGTATTGCACTATGATAGTAGAGCGTGAAACATGATTTGCACACATTCAGCTGCACGCAACAAAGGATGAAATCGTGCCAGTCTTCAAAAGCGTTCTGTCGATGCTCACAAACAAAACGTTGATTATCAAATCAGATTGTGCGCCCGAGTATCATACGCCAGATCTGCTGTCGCTCTTTACTGAATATGGAGTCAAGGAGGTCAGACACAGCAATGAGCACTGTCAGGCACCAAATGGTATGGTCGAAAAAATTTGGAGACACTCTAGGACGGGGCCTGCGTGGGCACTTCTTCAGAGTGGACTGCCCCTCTCTATGTGAGGTGCAGCAGCGATCCTAATTACCAAAATCTACAATTTGTGTTCACACTCCAGCCTCAACAATTTTCGCCGCACGGGGCGCCTGCCAGACTTCTCATTCTTCAGACCTTTTGGCTGTGGTACGGTCGTATTTCGTGGAAAGGACCTTGTCGAACACAAGAGACTTGCTCCGCGGGGAGGAGAGTGTGTTTATGCTCCCAGAACCAACCGTGTTTATGCAAGCGTAGACTGCGAATCTGATGACACTTACTTTGCATTTCGAGTATGCGACTAGTGTATGCGAGGGTTTTTTGACACGGAGCCCAACACCGAAAAGCTGAGCATGTTCTAAGACATGCCTAATGCAACGATCGAGCAAATTATTGAGAGAATCAACAGCTCGGATGTGCCGTGCAACACAGCTTGGTGCATTTAGCAAGTGATGACTGTGCCAGCTAAAATGCAAGCCGTTGACTCTAGTCTCATCCATCACATGCAAAACGATAAACTAGCAACATATTGATTACGTTCAACAGGAGGGAGTACGCCAGTCATGCCTCATGATAATCAGTCAGAGTCGATGCACAATGCCACTATCTGGAATCTAAAATCGTCTATGCTTTTGCACGATCGTCCTGGCGCATATGGCACAATACCTGCATCTTGGAGAGATGCAGGCACCACTCTACTCAGCAAAGTGTCAAATGCAAAACTGGGCGAATATCTCCTTGGCATGGATTCGCTGCTCCGCACGCCAGCCGAGTGCTGGCCAGATGATGGAGTCACATGGTCTGTGCAAGTCGTTGAGCATGGCGCCAGCAAGAAGCACGTTGGTGGGCATGTCTTCAAAGTAGTGCTGGCTGATTCATCGCCAAACCATGTCAGCAGCAATGGTGATGTCGAGCTCTGGGCCGTGGATCTGAGTGCCAAGCAGAGTAGGCAATCAATGGAGGCAGAATTTGGCAAGGGTAAGACGCTTGAGCAAATGCTCGATCCCAAGAATTCAAGTTTAGCACAGATTGTGCTTGGAGTGCCTGCACAGCTCAGTGGAGCCATTCGGCGAGTGCAATTGGCTGTGCGCAACACAATCAAACAGCAGATGAAAAGCAAGCAAGGCACATTCAGGCGCCTTGAGACAAACGCAACTGGTGCATGTGCGGCCATGGCCCTTGCTATGAGTGCAATGAAATGCGAGGACGAAGGAAAATTCGCGGGGATCGGGCCAGCACCAAAACACTACAATGCAGTGTTTGGTAGACCTGATGAGGAAAAGTGGGTGGCAGCTATGGACAAGGAGGTGATCAAGATTTTTGGTATGGGCACATGGGAAACCGTAGACACCAGCACCATACCTGAAATCTGTAACGTCATGAACACATGCTTCTTGTTCAAGGTGAAATTCGACAGTGAAGGGATCACTACTGAACGCCGTGCTCGAGCAAATGCAGACGGCAGGCAGCAAAAGCCTGGAACATATGGCGAGACATTTGCACCAACATCAAAATCCAGTATCATCCGCACAATCTGTGCAATCACAGAACAGGAAAAGTTGACTCTATATCAATTTGACATCAAGGGCGCATTTCTCATGGCGCCGTGCAAGGAGCCTGTGTACATGAATCTGCCAGGTACATACAGACTGCCCAACGGCAAGGCACTGCGATGCCTCAAGCTTCTGTATGGTCTGAAACAGAGTGCATATGGATTCCATGAACCAAATTTTGACTGGTTAAAAGATGACGGATTCAAAAACCTCGACAGTGATGGCGTGGCGTTCATGAAAGAAGTCAAAAAGACTGACGGCACCACATCCGAAATCATTCTCACAACTCATGTTGATGATGCCATTGTAGCCACTAACGACAATCAATTTTACGCAGAATTCCTCACCAAGCTCGGCAAGGATTTTGAATTGAGCGACAGCGGAAAGTTGAATTGGATTTTGGGATGCAAGGTGGAGCAGAATCTCAAAAATGGCACAGTGCGCATGTCACAAGAAAAATACTGCAACAATGCGTTGAAGCATTTTCTGTCTGATGCCAATCCTGTATCAACTCCATGCGAATCCAATCTGCATCTGCAAGCGTCAGCCGCCCTCCGCTCAGCGAACGTGACCCGAAAATCGTACGTGACTATCAACAGGCAGTTGGATCGTGTATGTTTCTTACAGTCTTCACTCGTGATTATTGTACATTTGCTGTCAATCAGTGTGTGCACCAACCTGGGCCCAACTTATGTTGCAGCCATCCATCGAGTGTTGCGCTACCTTGCAGGCAACAGGTCTCTGGGCATCACTTACAGGAGATCTGCGAAAACAGAAGCCAATCAACTATGGGCCACTGCAGATGCTGATCATGCTGGCGCAGATGATCGTCGCAGTGTCAGCGGATGGGCAGTCCTAATGGCAGGTGCAATGGTCAACCGGGCCTCCAAAAGTCAGCCCGTAACTGCCATCAGTAGTACTGAAAGTCAATTCTATAGTGTGTCGTTGCGCAGTTTGGACTGCGGGTACCTACTTCGCATGATGGACATGATGGGCTACAAGCAACGTGCGGCAACACCCATCGCGCAAGATTGATGTTGACAACGATGCTTGTATTTATTTGGTCATGGGTTCGGGCATGTATAATGGGTTCGGGCATGTACAAGCTCGTCACATTGATACACGAGTGTATCTCATTTGTGAGTTGGCATCCGAGCGGTCTCCTGAGGTGCAACTTTTCAACATAGCTGGTAAAGATCAGCCGTCCGACATCTTCACCAAGGGCCTCCCGAGGCCTGCATTTGAGAAACACATGGCCGTTCTCATGGCAGAAACGCCATGAGCATACCTCGGCACAGCTCGCCAAATTGGGCGCCGTGCACTCATGGAATCACCTGCTCCGTTGTGAGGTAGCAGGGATAATAAGATTCTAGGGGGGTTTCTAGGGTACATCTTAAGGAGCAGGTACTGAATAGTAAAAGCTGTATAGATGGGAAAGGGGAATGCTTTCTCCTCCTTCATCGAGGCAGCCGGGATGACCGAGTTGCGCCCGCCTAGGGTGAGCGTGACACGGGGTGGGTTTGCCTCTTAAGGAGTGAAAGATGATTTAATGGTGAACACGCATGTAATAAACTAGAAAAAAAATCAACAGATCTGAAGCACGTGTCAATGGCTGATGAGGATAACGGAGATACGATGCTTGAAGAGTTCCATGAGACGTCAGACTCGCCGGCGCCGGTCACACGGGTGAGTGCTCGAGCCCGTGACTAATCACAAAACGAGGGTCCTAAGGGATTTTCGGTGATCCATCCGTCACCTTAGCTCAGTGGTGAAGAGCGCGGGACTCAACAAAGTTAGTTATCCACAGGTCCCCGGTTCGATTCCGACCGAAAACACGTGAACTCAGATTCACATGGATTTGAGCAAATCGACCCTCAAGCAAGGGTTCTAAACTATTGTTATCAGTAATAACAGCAAATCAAATCAAACTGCACACACTATACGTTACATACATATGTATATGTACATATATATATACATGTATACATAAATATATATGTATACCTATATCTCTCTCTATATACATATATGTATATATGTGTATATATATTTAATATATTTAAATACACTCCTTCACGAGGAGGGGATACATTTATACATACGCATCTTGAGGAGGAGGGAATTTATATATATATATATATATATATATATATATGTATATATA
>Ga0105055_10009037_pt1 | contig 12825 bp, 16 predicted proteins | sample BON03_FD_78090 | JGI IMG/M metagenome (GOLD analysis project Ga0105055, IMG submission 78090) | Freshwater microbial communities from Lake Bonney liftoff mats and glacier meltwater in Antarctica - BON-03 | ecosystem: Environmental > Aquatic > Freshwater > Ice > Glacier meltwater | place: Lake...
GCTCAAACAAACAGACTTTAGCAACTGATTTCTATGAATCTAGTGTGTCTGAAAGCCTTCTTTGGTCTCGCGACTGTTCTATTACAATAGACTGTCAATCACGTTAAACGTTGAATTTTTAAGAGTTCCTTGTTGACAAAGTTATATTCAAGGCTTTCCAACGGATGTATATCGTTTTTTGATAGCTTTGCAGAACACATAGTTCAATATGTGGTTGATTTACAAGAACTTATAGTTTTTGAAGGTCGTTTAAGGTCATTGTTCCATCTTTTGACAATAGTTTGTCTTTCAGGTTTGATGTGGTCTCGCTTCTCAAAACAAATTTTAAGAGTTCCTCATCTTCAATGTTCGAAGATTATTTCAGAGATGTTATGTCGCCATATTTCGAATTTCAAAAGTTTGATGTTGTAGGTTGATCCATTTGGGGGGGTTAAATATTAATTATCTGCTGTTTGTTTGAAAAATTAAAATGGCCAATTAACATTAGTGTTTCTTTGATGCCGCGACTAGCACAAAACATTCGGATTTGCGGTGCAGGTATGACAAGGCTTGGAAAGCTGTCAAGAACTGCCAATGAGTTAATGCGAGAAGCTTTAGAGAAGGCATTAGCTTCTGCCAAACTCAATAAAGAAGACTTGGGTAAGTTTCTATCGTGAATAACACAACGTTCCCCTGATGCAATGCAATAGATGGATTGGTAGCTGTTCCTTCGTTGAGTCATCCTCATTTAATGGAAGCGCATTATCTTGCAACCAGTAGTGGGATCCTTCCGAAAAAGAACTTCTCTTGTCGCACTATAGATACAGGTGGAGCTGGACCCATCTCTGCCATTCTAGCCGCAAGGTCCATGATTCAACATGAAAATTGTGAAGCCGTAGCTGTGGTAGCTGGAGATGCTGGTAAGTTCGATGATTTTGAAAATTGTTTTTGAAAGTTCAACAACAACCTTAGTCTCTTCGTTGCCCACGGATGAGTTTTTGAGACGGGCGGATGCAGGTGTTGGGAGTTCTGATTTACCGTCACCTGTTATTCCCAATGGATATTCTCGAATATCAGAGTGGCATATGAATACTTACGGAGTCACCAGAGAGCAATTAGGAAAGATTGCGGTAATAATGTCCATTCAAGGTTCCAGGCATCCTCATGCCATCGCGAAGAAACCGCACAAATTGGAGGACGTTTTATCAGCTCCCATTATAGCACCTACTCTAGGACTTCTAGAATGTGCTCGACGAGTAGGTAAGTAACATGACACTATACCAACGAAACTCATTTTTAGTATTAGATGGTGGCGGGGCCTTGATTTTGGCTTCTAGCAGGTTCCTTGAGAAAAAAGCAACTTTGAATCGGGGAAATCACGGCAAAGGAGATGTTGTCATTCTTGGTGGCGGTGAAGGTTCAGGGCCTTTATTTCCCCCTAGTATAATTGATGAATCAATGTTTTCATGTGAATTTGCTGCCCGTAACGCATATTTCGAGTCTCAACTGGAGCAATCCGATATTGATTTCTTTGGTCTTTACGATTGTTTTCCAATATGTTTGTTAAGGGCGGTGGAAGCTGTGGGAATTGCTGAGAAAGGTCGTGGAGGTGAATGTAAGTTACAGTTTGGCTTCAAATTCTTATTCAAAACTAACGATGGTCAGGGGTGGATCAAGAGTACGAGCGTATGATGAATGACCCTGAATACATTTGTCCGGTGAACACGCACGGTGGACTATTGAGTTTTGGAGCTCCATGGGAAACCCCTGCAATATTTTCCGTTATTGAAGCCATTCAACAATTGACTAATAATGCAGGGAGCAGACAGATACCGAAGGCACGTAGGGCGTTAGTGTATGGGAACGGAGGTATCTTCTCCGCGTCTTCCGTTTGCATACTTGGTAAACCTGTTAGGCTCGGAGATAACTTATAATTTGGTAAAATAAAATATAGTGCAAGTGCGGCCATTTACTCTGTGTATTCTTAATACTACACCTGCCACGTGTTTCGAAACAACTATTATGGTGCACTTCGAAATCATTGAAATTATAGTTGACATCACAAATCATCATGCATCGTGAAGCCTACAGGATCAGGGGCAGCCATTTTTATAGCCGACGAGTCTGTGTGCTTTCGTACTGCCAATTGAACAACATTATCAATGGTGCTGATAGCTGTATGGATCGATTCTGGGGTTCCTCGTATGGTTATATTCCTAATGGGCCCGGATTCATCCCGGTGTATATTAATAGTGGCACGCGACTCCTCTGATATCTCCTTAATTTTGGATCCTTGACGACCGATTATAAATTTGATTGCATAATCTGGAACTTGCAATACATGTTCATGAACATTGGGCACTAACGACGAGGTCGATTTAATACATGATGCCTCAACATTATTATTATTCATTGTATGGGGTGGTGGCAGCAAAGATTTTGTGGGACCAATCACCTTGTTCAGTTGCTGGCAAATCAATTCCATCCTTTGCAAGTCCTCTGGGTTTGGTAAGAAAGTATCTTTAATAAACATGAATCCAATTCTTCTCTCATTTATAAACTCGTGATCTAAATCCCTATCTTGTTGATGATCCCTGTATTTGTCATTGCTGACCAAAAATCCGTCTGTTCGAAATGTATAATCAATGAGGTACACATCATCGTGCTCTCCAGCTGGAGAACAAAACAAAAACCCTCCCTACTTCCAAGTAAGTTCTCTAGCCAATCCAATTATTTATTTCTTACCTGTCTTAAATCTTCCATTTGTTGAAAATCTGACATTTCCCATTCTGGTGAACCCCAAAAATTTTGAACTTTGTTCCTCGTCCACCTGCTCGATTAATAAAGGTAATTATTCCTAAAATTTATTGCTTACCAAGACGGAATGATAGCCACAGGCTCCAAGCCATAGTGCTTCCAGAAAGCAATACAAATGGATAAGCCCGTCACTGGAGGACGAATCCCGGGACCAGATTGAACATCAACCCAGCCTGGCTGTGACTTAACAAAATGCCAACAAACATTCGCGGCATCGATAACGACAGATATGGGTTGCGGTGGACGACTTGCGTTATCATGTACGCTGTGATGGTAGCCCTCCACGTCCATCTCCAAGCTATCCATCCTCTTGAAAACTATTAAGGGTCTACAGAAACCGGACGGTCCCCGCATTTTTGAGTGTCTACGTTCTATTGCATTTATTCGTTGAGAAGCAAGCGGGTAGCAGATTCCAATTGGGACGTCCTTTAGTAACTCGTTGTTCCAATTGTAGATGGAAGTGCTGGAATTAGAACCGACGATATGGCAGACGATAAAGAAAACGATACCGGAAGCGGAACAAGATGAGACGAAGCGTGTACTGGGTGACAATGCCATTGATAAAAACGAGGAACTTTGGACCGAAATGGAATCGTTCCGAGATATATTGTTAGATTTTCGACAGCAAAATAGAGAATTTAGAAAACACCTTGAATCTAAACCTTCTATTCTTGATCATCCTGCTCGTAATTTATTAGAGCAGCAAATATTCCTCTTGCTCAATTCCGTGAAAGCTAGCAACAGTAACCTAACTCCAAAATCCCGAGGAGAGGCGCATGTCAAGGATTATGTCTTGAACAAGTATTCCGGTAATCGCAGTGAAGGAGAAACAGTGTTTACCAGTCTAGAAAGCAGTCGTTGTAGCAGTAGTCGAACACTACGGTCGCCATCGTGTAGTACGTCACGGTCTTCCATCAACTCATCTCCAGGAGAAAACTTATTTGAATCCATAGATGGAAAAGTTAATTTATACGCTCTTGAAAAGTTAAAGAAGACAATTCGAAACGCACTGAAGGATGAGAAACTGGAAATGATGGATCGAATTAGTCAGTTTCAAGATATGCTGGAAATGGAGCATGAAGAAATAGTTGAAGAGAAAGTTCATGCAATGCCTCCTACCATAGAAGACATGCGTAAGTATAGCTCGAAGTTGGAGAAAACCTGGCTGAGGGAGGATATTGAATCAAAGTCGGATCAACCAATAAAAAATAGTGCAGTACCGAAACTAGAACTCCCCCAATCATCCAAGGTGAACCGATTGCGAACCACGGTACAAAACGCGAGAATGATAGATGATTAATGAAACGTGAAAAGCGATTGGAATAAGTAGAAGAGTATAATTAATTGAAGCACTTGGAGAATTTGTTTTTGAAATTGAATTGTAATAGATAGTACGATCATGATGGTTTTAAAATATTAAAAACACGGCAAGTTGTTTGTGCTATCCTCTTCTTCCGAGTCAAACTCTTCTAATTTCTGGAGGAAGTTCACCAAGTCCTTCCTTTGCTGATCCTCTTCTTCGTCGCACAAACTGCTAGAGGGAGTTACACAACCTTCATCCGGACTTCCCCATACATTCGAATAAGCATCTCCTTGGTTAACCGAAGTAGGATGAGAAGGAATCTCTCGGTAGACGTCAGTTGTCTCATTCTCAGCAGCTAGTGATTGAATGAAGGGATCTAGGCAAAGCCTGTGGACAAGATCCATCAGCGGCTCTTCAACTGCTTGTCTAATCTTCAGGTGATGTGGTTTAGAAGCGCGAGGTTTTGCAACCTCGTCCCCGTTGGGGTTAAAAGGAATCCTGCTAACTTTGAATAGAGGCCGATCAGGATCCGCAGAAAAATCTTTTCTGAGCATATTTTCAAAACCTGTGTGTTTCTTAGATTGCTCCTTGCGTTTTGGAGGAGCTATATTCGAAGCGTTCTTACGATGGTGATAACCATCATCCAAGATGTCAACGTGGAAGTTTGATGTAGTACCTCGCTGCTTTACATATTGCTTCTCCGTATATATCGTTGATTCTACTGACCCTGTGACATCTTTAAACGGATATTTCTGAACGACGTTTCTCCTGCAATGTTTCATGCACTTCGTTGCGAAAGGTGCCTAGGTTCGCGGGGGGCTATCGTGTTTTGAAAATCAGTGTTACGCAGATTTCGTTCTGCTGATAGTTTTATTGGCTTTTATTACTCAAGCTTTAATTTTAATTAGAATAAACAACAGTAGCAAGCTATTGGCCATCAAAGGGTTGTCAGGAATTTTCAACCCTCTTTGTTTTCAAAATGGAAACAAAATCAGGTTGTCAACTCAGTTACTATAGCTTTTCACAAAACACAGCCACTTAAATAGAGGCAACGAATAAAATGGACTATGTCGTCTCAAGTAGCATGCATTCTAGGCGAGTCGCAACTCACAACACATCCTTTACATGGATTGAATTCAAATGGCGGGGACCGTATCGTACATGTAGACCATGAAGGAAGGTTCATTGTGAAAGATACATACGAATGGGTCCAACAATGGTGAGCAATGACGGCGTGGGCAATTTCTTTCTGAGTAAAGCTGAGTCGCTTGAAACGAAGCTGAGGGAGAAGAGTATGGACCTGAGGAGATTACAGGCGCAGCGTAATGATTTGAACACGCAAGTTCGTTTATTGCGTGATGAGTTGCAAGTGTTGCAGGAGCCTGGTTCGTATGTAGGTGAAATTGTCAAGGCCATGGGGAAAAAAAAAGTTCTTGTCAAGGTGAATCCAGAGGGCAAATATGTGGTCGACGTTGCACCTGAAATCGACATTGCTAAGTGTACACCGAATACGAGAGTTGCTTTGAAGAATGATTCTTATATGTTGCATAAGATCCTGCCTACAAAAGTTGATCCATTGGTTTCTTTAATGAAGGTAGAAAAGGTGCCTGATTCCACGTATGACATGGTAGGTGGTCTAAACAAACAGATCCGTGAAATCAAAGAAGTGATAGAGCTACCTATCAAGCATCCGGAGCTCTTCGAAAGTCTGGGAGTTGCGCAGCCAAAAGGTGTGTTACTCTATGGTCCACCGGGGACGGGAAAGACACTGCTAGCCAGAGCTGTAGCTCACCACACTGATTGTACATTTATTCGTGTATCAGGTGCGGAATTAGTTCAAAAATACATTGGTGAAGGGTCGAAAATGGTTAGAGAGCTGTTCGTAATGGCACGTGAAGCGGAGCCTTCGATTATTTTTATGGATGAAATTGATTCCATTGGAAGTTCTCGTTCTGGGTCAGGTGGTGGTGGCGACGCAGAAGTTCAACGCACTATGTTGGAATTACTTAATCAACTGGATGGGTTTGAACCCTCCAACAAAATCAAAGTCATCATGGCCACCAATCGGATTGATATCCTTGATCCAGCTCTTTTGCGACCTGGAAGAATTGACAGGAAAATTGAATTTCCTAATCCTACCAATGAATCACGTGAGACCATTCTGAAGATTCATTCGAGAAAGATGAATTTGATGCGCGGAATTGATCTGTTGACTGTTGCTACCAAGTTAAACGGTGCAAGTGGTGCTGAATGTAAAGCTGTTTGTACTGAAGCAGGGATGTTTGCTTTGCGAGAACGAAGAATCCACGTTACGCAAGAAGATTTTGAAATGGCAGTAGCTAAGGTGATGAAAAAGGATTCTGAGCAGAACATGTCATTGAAAAAGTTATGGAAGTAATATGCTGTTTTTATACTAATTTAACATTTTTTAAAAGGCTTTTCATATTGGAAAGTTGCTCGTGATGATTGTATGCAACTTCGTTTAGTACTGAGTTATGAAGCCATTTATTGGAAGATAGTCCCCCTATCTCCGTGCTTCGTACAAACCCTTGTTGACATCTTGAACATTTATAATTCAATATATCAATACAACATTTAAGGCAGCAATTTAGGCTACATTGAATGCAAATAACTGGGCTGGCTAAGACATTCGTGCAAATCAAACACACTGCTTGATTGGTTTCAAGCTTACTAATGTATTCACCCATCGACTTGCGGAAGTTTTGAAACCATGTTTTGAAAGAAGGAAGATCTTGCTTCTGTCGCATTTTAAGAATTGCATCTTCTTGGAGAACGTATTTCATTTCCATATTCAGCTGGTATTTCTTGTAGTCGTCTTGAGTGTTCTTCAACGCCGTATTGCAAACCAGAAGCCTTTGATTTGAATTTTCAAGTTCCATTTGTAAAAGCTGTAATTGTTCATTTGTATGCTCGAGTTGTTTTTTCGCGGTTTTCTCGGTTTTTACATTCTCGAAAATGGTGTTATTCATATCCAGTAAACTTTTTTCCAGAATTGATGTCTTCAGTTTACTTGTTTCTAATTCTGCTTCAAGTGATTCAGTTTTTAAAAGATTCTCTTTACCAACCATAAGAACATGAATTTCGTTGTGCATTTTGTTTTTGGCATTCCGAAGCATTTCTATTTCATCCATTTTTTCTCGTTTAATCAACTCATTGTCCTTCTGGAGTTGAACGATGACCAGTTTCTGACACTCCATTTGCTCTTGTAGTGTGGATACTTCGTCACGATGGGATGAGATTGATTCCCACTGTGATTTTCGAATGGATTGAACTTGGTGAATCGCTATATCGCGCTCTTCGGTAGCTTGTTCCAACCGCATTCCTAGTGCCGTGATTTCGCCTGTAGATGTCGCCCTTGACTGTACTTGTGCCATCTTTTCCTGAGTGTTTTTCTCTAGTAGAGTACCTTTCAACTCTAGAACTTGACTTTTTAAATGGAAGTTCTCGGAGGTGAGTTTGTCGTGAGAGATACGCAACTCTGTCACTTCATTGCTTTGTTTGTTCCGATTGATATCAAATTTTGCAATAAGTAAACCAAGTTCCTGTAGTTGGAACTTGCTTTCGTCCAATTGGGATTTCAAATATGTAGCTTTGTCAGTTTCTTGTCGAAGATTTTGAAACAAAACTATTTTCTCGTCTGGTGCTGGAACTTCAATTTTCCGAGCTGCATTTGCGATGGCAAGAGCTACACGAAGCTTCAAATTATTTTCTTTCTCTAAACGCAGGGCCATGGATATATTATTTAAGTTCCGTTGTAGGCCTTGCACGAGCGAGGATTGTTGTTCCTCCTGGTTGTTACTGTTGACACTGTCCCGAATCTCTTTGAAGCTTCGAGACACACTCTTCAACTGTCTTAATTTACTATCCAGAGCGGGATCACTGCGCTCTTCACGTGTCATGCGATGGTTCATATTGGGAGACCTACCAGCCCGCATCGACTCGAGGTTCATCGAAATACGTATCCGTTGAATAGCCCTTCGAAAAACGGATAGGTCCCCTTCGTTTTAGAGACTTCCCTGGTGGTGCTCTGTTTTCATATTATAGTGTAACGAGCTGTTAAGTGATTGGATTAGCTACTGCTCCTCAGTATTGTGACACTACCATGGCCGATGATTTAATAGCGTTGTTTGGAAAAATCACCACAACGGACCACGAACAACTCACTGGTCAGTTTTCTCGCGTGTTACAGGTGCCAGAACAAATAGCAACGTTTTTCCTTGAAGCTTCTAATTGGAATGTAGAAATGGCCGTGCACAACTATCTCGCTGCTCATCAACGAGGTGGTCAATCGCTCATGCCCTTGACATCGCCACCGATGGCTGCTTTCATCGGAGATTTAACACCGTGGCAGACGCAGCCTTTCCTTCCAGGTACTCGTCTCCCAGTCAGATTGCGATTTATGAACAATGGAACTGCCCCATGGCCAATGGACACGCATTTGACTTTCGTGTAAGTATCGTTTGAATTCAAATTCAAGATTAGGCGTATTGACTCCAATGTAGGGACGGGGATCGTATGGATGGAAAGCAGGGGATTCCTGTGTCCGCTAGTGCTGGTGAAACAATAGAAATTTTGTTAATTTTGATATCTCCATTAACGGAAGGTACCGCTATGGGAAGTTGGAGATTGGCGTGTGGTCAAGGTTATTTTGGAGACACGATCTATCTGATCATCACCTCATCATTGAACGCAATCCCTGTTGAATTTCCTGAGTTCCAAGGGATTAATACTCCTGATTTAGCTGCTTTGAATTTGTCTTCAGTTCGGGGTCCGCATCCTCATGAATTTGGATCGCCTACTTTTGGAGATGGTGATAATGAAATGGCAGATGACGAACTCTAGAAACTGATTGAGAAATAGCAGAGTTTGAATTTTTCAATATCACTGTTTGAGATTTAGCTCATCGTGTAAAAATGAATCTTTATATTCCTGTTGAGATGTTTCAATTGCATTAATTTTTAAATGGTGATGAACTGTCTAGTAAAGTAGAATTTAACCATCGAGTACGACAGGAATCCAACCGGTCCAAACATGAGTGTGAGAAATAAACACGGAACCACCATCAAGTGAGGAATCTTCCCTCCTGATTGATTCGCATCTCGGGTGATGAACGCGCCCATTGCCAGATCGAAACAAAGGTAATGAATCCAACAGGCATTAAGAACATAGTCATCTCCCTTTCTGAATATATTCAGTACGCCTTTCAGTGTCGAAAAATTGGAACCTGGAATATCAGAGGAGCCCTTTAGCAGGGAAAGGGCATAGCACAGTGCATTGATGGTGAGAGACGCGCGAACTGCAGTGGAGGTATGAGCATGTGCGGGGAACAGGGCCAATGCAATCCAACTGGGAAGTACAGATTTGTTAGCGACACTGAATAAAATATCGGTACTCATTTCAATTTGATTTACCGTCGAAGGTAGGAATCAAAAAACACCAGGTGATTTTAGGTGAACCTGGTTCGAAAATAATTAGCATTTGACAAACGGTGCACTTTATATTGATATCAAGCGAATGGATTCCTATGGTACCCAGATCGAAGGCATCTTGAGTGCTGCCATTGCAAATGAGTTAATCACAGATGAATGCCCAGTAGCAATGTTCAGTAAGTATATCAACTATTCTATGCATATGGAACATTGACCTTGTTTGCTCAGTGGACTTGTCGAGAGTTGAGGAGAGGGTGGAAGAATTGCACCGCGCATTCCCTTCTTCTTGGTGTCATGCATTTGCTGTGAAAGCCAATCCTTTAAAAGAGGTGATGAAAATCATGAAGGAAAAAGGATCTGGTGCAGAATGTGCCTCAATAGTTGAAGTGGAACATGCTATACGACTCGGTTTTGACACGGAGAAGATAATATTCGACTCCCCTTGCAAGACAAATAGAGATATTATTCGCTGCTTGGAACTTGGTGTGCTGATGAACTTAGACTCTCTCAATGAACTTGCACGGGTTGCTGGAATTATGGAGCGATATCCCCAGTTTGCTTCTGGAGCTAGAATTGGCCTGCGAGTGAATCCTCAAATAGGTCCTGGAACCATAGAATGTACTTCTACTGCTACTGTCAGCTCCAAGTTTGGTATTGGTATCAAAGATTCTTATGCGGAAATCAAGCAGGCGTTTAGTGACTACCCATTTATCACTGGACTTCATAGTCATATCGGGAGCCAAGGATGTCCTATGAGCATGCTGGTGGAAGGAACATTGTCCCTTGTTGAACTTGCTCAATCAGTTGGAGCACAATGGTTAGATATAGGTGGAGGTCTCAGCACCTCTTACGATGGAGTAGATGAGCTACATTCGTTTTCGGAATACGCAAGTGTCCTCAAGGAAAAAGCTCCTATTCTCTTTGAAGGGAAATTCAAGATATACACCGAAGTAAGTTCGTTTGAATTTTTTTATCGGCTTTTCACCTTTCTGCTAGTTTGGTCGTGCTATGGTTCAAAAATATGGCTGGATCGTGTCGAAAGTAGAAGAAACGAAAACGAGTGGTGGTGTAGATATTGCAGTGTGTCATATTGGCTCGAATTTATTGCTAAGGACTTGTTACCTCCCTGACATGTGGCCTCATTATATCACCATTCACAATCCCACTGGTGACTATGTAACCTCTCAAGACACCGTCAGTTATGATATCGCCGGGCCTTTGTGCTTCAGCGCCGATATTATTGCCCATAATCGCAAATTACCGCGCATTCAGCGAGGATATTATTTGGTGGTTCATGATGCAGGAGGATATACGTTGTCCATGTATTCAAGGTATAACAGCCGACCAGCACCTCCAGTATTTGGATACAACAAGCAAAGCGAAATTTCTTTGTTGAAACCTGGTGAAAGTGTTGAGGATGTGCTTCAATTTTGGGGATAGTTGTTTGCTCTCCATGATTCAACTTGTTTATGCTATATGGGTATATCCCCAGGCAACCCCTAGTCCCATAAATTTTAATTTTTATTGGACTCGAATTTGGATTTGACAGATCTCGATCAATTCTACGAGTTAAACCGTAACCATTGAAACGGAAGCAGGCCTATTAAGAATATTTTATACATTGACGTCCCTTTTTCTGCATCTCTAAAGTAATCTCGCATACCTAGCAAAAATATCTGCAATGGCATCCTAGTATCCATACCCCATCCAGCACCAATGTCAAAAATGAAAGGGATCAAAAACCACGCATCCATTGTGTGTAGACCCCCTCATTGCTGTATATCCGTTGAGCGAGTCTTAGTACATCCTAGTAGAAAATTCTAATACGAAGAATCAAATAAGAGTCTCGCGACACAACTGAAGGAATGGTGGAAGAGCCTCAGAAAGAGATTGATGAAAATCTCGAGGAGAATAATGAACTCAAGAAACTTAATCTCTTAGGTAGTTTGGTACCAGCTAGACTGATAGAATACCACTTGGTGAAACATCAGGATGTCTCGTTGCACGCTTTTAAAGAAGAATACGAAGTCGCCGTCTTATTTGCCGATATTTCAGGATTTTCGAACCTAGCCGAGAAACTTACTAAGGAATTAGCGAATGCTGCGAATGCGGCTGAGAACTTATCGAGTTATATTGGACAAAGTTTAGAATTGATGGTACAAGCTGTTTGTTCTAAAGGAGGTGACGTAATAAAATTCGCAGGTGATGCTATCCTTGCGATATTTCCTACTTCTAAGTTCAATAACAGTCTAGAGCAAGCCACATTGTGCTGTACCCAGGTAGCTCTCCGATTGCTAGAATTGGAACTGAGAGCTGGCGGGGTTCAACTCTCGGTTCATTGTGGAGTAGGAGCTGGTTCAGTGATTGCATACCATGTAGGTGGATTGCATGGAAGATGGGAGTATGTTATTACAGGCGATCCCGTTGACCAAATAGGATCTGCAGAACCCGAAGCAGAAGCAGGAGAGATCGTGATTGCTGAACGAGCGTATAAGCTAGTTGCTTCCTCGTGTGTTGGTGTACAATTGCCTAGTGGAAACTTTAGAGTAGAACGCTTACGTGATATTCCACAATCTCTTGACCAGCCATTGATATTTTCTTCGTTCGTGTCACTTTCTGAAAACACAGACCTACACAGGTTGCAAACGGTGCTGAGAAGTTATGTACCAAGACCTGTGCTACAAGCCATTGATTCTGGGCAGAGTTTATGGTTTTCAGAGCTTCGCATTTGCTCCACGCTTTTTTGTAGATTGAAAGGATTAGTTTTTGACTCTGAAGAAAGTCTTCCAGTGATTCAGAAAGCGGTATTAACAGTTCAAGAGCAGATTTATGCATATGAAGGCACGCTATGCAGGTTTATTGTGGATGATAAAGGTGCAGGATTGTTATTAGCCTTTGGGCTTCCTCCCTATATGCATGAGAATGATCCGTTGAGAGCTACTAAAAGCGCGTTGGAAATCCATAGAAGTATCCAGGCACTTTCTCGGGAAGAAAATACACCGCAATTGACGGCTTCAATAGGTGTTACGAGTGGTCGCGTGTTTTGCGGGACTAGCGGAGGTTCTATTCGATGTGAATATACTTTGCACGGTACATTAGTTAATCTCGCTGCCAGATTCATGGTTGCCGCCGATGATGGGGTTTTATGCGGTGAAGCTACTTATTTAAAGGCGAAAGATTTAGTTGCATTTGAACCGCATGCGAGATCATTTTGGTGATACAGAGAGAGGAACATCAATGTATAAAGTATTTTTAAATACTTTAGTAGCTACCTCA